>Ga0315338_1003098_pt1 | contig 15063 bp, 14 predicted proteins | sample ASW8metaG_FD_204518 | JGI IMG/M metagenome (GOLD analysis project Ga0315338, IMG submission 204518) | Ammonia-oxidizing marine archaeal communities from Monterey Bay, California, United States - ASW #8 | ecosystem: Environmental > Aquatic > Marine > Coastal | place: USA: California | collected... | reverse complement strand
TTGACGCAGGTGCCTGATCCGTTTGGCACCCATGAAAGTTTCGGCCATCACAACAATGCGCGGCTGCGCGCCTTTCTCGATCAGTTCGGCTTCGACTACGAATTCCAGAGCTCGACCGATTGCTACAAATCCGGCCGGTTCGATGCAACGCTGCTCAGGGTGCTGGAAAATTACGATGCGGTGATCAATGTCATCCTCCCGACGCTCGGGCCGGAACGGCGTGCGACCTACAGCCCTTTTCTCCCCCTTTGCCCCAAGACCGGGATTGTCCTGCAGGTGCCGGTCCTTGCCCGTGACGCCGATGCTGGGACCATTACCTATGAGGACGATACCGGCAGCAAAATCGAAACGCCGGTTACCGGCGGGCATTGTAAGCTGCAATGGAAGGCCGACTGGGCGATGCGCTGGGTGGCGCTCGATGTGGATTACGAAATGTCGGGCAAGGATCTGATTGATTCAGTCAAACTGTCGTCACGTATCTGCAAGATATTGGGGGCTAGTCCGCCGGAAGGTTTTACCTATGAGCTGTTTCTCGATGAAGCCGGTGAGAAAATCTCCAAATCGCGCGGCAATGGGCTAACCGTCGAGGAATGGCTGCGTTACGCACCCGACGTAAGCCTGCAGCTTTATATGTTCAATTCGCCGAAGAAGGCGAAGCGGTTGTTCTTCGACGTCATCCCGCGCCAGGTGGATGATTACCTGACTTTTCTCGGAAAGTTCGCCGATGAAGAAGAAGCGAAGCGGCTTGAAAACCCCGCCTGGCACATCCATGCGGGCCAGCCACCTGGACCCGAAGACCATGTGACGTTTGGTCTGCTGCTCAATTTGGCGTCCGCTTGCAATACGGAAGAGCCGGCGGTGCTGTGGGGTTTCATTAGCCGCTATGCCACCGACGCATCGCCGGAGACCGCGCCGATTCTGGATCGGCTGGTCGGGCACGCGATCAATTACTATCGCGATTTCGTCAAGCCCAACAAGACATACCGCCTGCCCACCGATATGGAACGCGCGGCCCTTGAGGATCTGGTGTCGTCGCTCGTGGCGCTGCCCACGGATTTAAACGATGGCGCGGAAGCCGGCGACATCCAGAACGAGATTTTCGAAATCGGCAAGCGTCACGATTTCGAGGATCTGCGCGCCTGGTTCAAGGCGCTCTACGAAATCCTACTGGGCCGCGATCAGGGTCCCCGCATGGGTTCCTTCATCGCGCTCTATGGCGTGGCGGAAACCGTGTCATTGATCAAACGCGTGCTCGCAGGCGAGGATATTTCCGGTGGGTAGCCGGCTAATGCAGCCCGCCTTGTCGCCAAAATCGGCGAGCGCGGCGGTCTTCCAGGGCTCCGGCGCGAAAGACACCTCCAGGTTGTTGCGCAGAAGTTGGGTGAGTTCCGCATCGTTCAAATCCAGCGTGGCGGCGACCCGGTTGATATTGTCACCCAGATAGACGCTGAAATTGGCCGGATAGTTGGAATTGATGGTGCCTTGAGACCCGCATCCAGCATGCGTTTCAACAGATGCCTGGTGAGATCGTAGAGGGATTGCCAGACGTATTCCGGCGGGCCTTCTTCGCCGGCAAGGGCCATGAAATGGAACCCTTTGTCGCGGGCGCAATCGAAGACCCGTTTGAACTTGCTTGGCGGATAACCCATCTCCGAGGAATTGAGACCTACCCCGATTATTTTATCCTTGTACGGCAGCGCCTGATCCAGTGTCTCAAACGCGTCGTATTCCGGTAAATGCCGCAGAAAGCACAGGATCAATCCGGTGGAGATCCCAATGTCCGTTCGCCGAGCCGCAAGGCGCTGGTAATTCCTTCGATGACGGTGGATAGGGCAATTCCTCCCGCGGTATGGCCCTGCGGATTGAAGAAGATCTCCGCTCCTGTGATACTATCGGCGGAGGTCCGCGCCAGATAGGCGGCAAACAAATCATGTTAATCGTCCGTCCGCTGCCGGACCGACATGCCGCGATAATAAAGATCCAGGAAGGATTGCAGCGAACCGAAATAAAGGGATTCGTAATGCCGTTGCGCGAAGCGAGCGCCAGCATCATTTCGGGCTCGAGGGAGCCTTCGATATGGAGATGCAGTTCGGCCCTGGGAAGGGACCCAATTAAATCCGATACGGCCACTTCCCTGCAGACGGCTATTTCCGCAAACGATGTAGTAACGATGTAATATAAAGGAACGGGTATGATGATAAAAAATTAGATAAAGCGGTGCGTTAGGCGATCAGGTGCCAGCCGCTGCTTTGAGGTGGTCATTGAGTACGGTGGACAGCTCGTCGGGCGGGACGCGCCCCATGCCGCAATAGGCGGCGACACCAAAATCGGGAAGATATTTGCGGGCCAGGGCGATCCGTTCGTCATAGCGTTCCATATGATGAATGGCGCCGAGATAGATGTGGGCCCCCTGTGGATCGAGGTTGGCGAGCGGTGCGAAAAAAGCATCATCGCCGCGATCGAGCACCGGAATATGGATCCAGTCGACCGGCCGGCCCGAGGCTTCGGCGAATCCGTTGGCCATCTCGACGGCGCCGCTGAGGTCATCGGGCGCGAAACGCGGCCAGCCGCCCAGCGTGCCGAAACACAGATGATAGCCCAGCATGATTTCCTTTGGGATGAGGGCCGACAGGGTGCGGAACTGGCCCATATTACGCTCGACGGCACCGTCGCGCTTGTAGCCCGGCACCGCGCCATAAGAATCCTGCATTTCGGTCGAGCAGTCCCACTGGATGCCGAGATCCTCGGCCGGAATCTTGTCGATAATGGTCCGCAGCTCGGCGGCCAGGGCTTCCTGATAGCCCTGCCGGACCTTTGCGATGTCTTCCGGGTTGGGAAATATGCGCGGTGGCAATGCGCTGATCACCGACGGCATCGAGACCTGAAACCGCAAATGCCCGGGCAGGGTGCCGGCATCGCGCAGCGTCTTGAAGACGAAATAGGAATATATCGCATCGCGGGCGTACCCCAGCCGCCAGCCCGGATCACCGAACCGCACCTGGTCGATCCCTTCCTTCACCTTGAACAACCAGCTGTCGCCGGCATTTTGTGGAAATTGCTGTTCGACCCCGTCCACCGGCTTGGGAAAGCGCACGATTTCAAGCTGCGGGTGTCCGGCCAGAACCTGATAATGGACCCGGCTGATCCAGTGTTTCCGGGGTCCTACCTCGCCATCGGGGATCGTCGTCAGGTGCGGACCAAGTGCTGCGCCGAAATTGTTGAATACTTCCTCGACCGTGTCATAGGGAATACTGCCGACGAGATGAAGATCGTTTGCCATCAGATGGGGATCACCAGCAGCGTGTCGATACGGCGTGACTCGAGGATGATGCTGCGTTCCCTGAATTTTAGATCGCCACGGTCTTCGACAATTCGGTCGATATATTTGCCGCAAGCGAAAATCGACATAGTTCCCTCGGACATGGTGCGGATGATGGTGAAATTGGATTGGGTGCGGTGTTCGTTGCCGTCGGATCCCATGATTTTGAGCGCGCTCGTCATATGGCAATAGGTGTGCGGCTCGAAAATATTGGCGGTGCGCAGCGCCGAAATCCTGTCACGGAACATGCCTTGGCCGTCGCACTGGATCAGGCACACTGGCAGCTTGAGCTCGTAATTTTCGCGGCTGGTCACCCGGTACTGACCGTCTTCGGTGAAAAAATCTGGCCATTCCTCGAGCCGGTCTTCATCGATGCAATGGATATAATCCGCCATCAGCGTCTCTATACGAAGACGCAGGGCCAATTCGCGATCCAGATCGGTGGCAACAGTCATAATCCCGACTTCAAACCCCCATGCATTCCCGCCAGCCCTTCCAGAAGCCGCGAACCGCCGCTTCGGTGACGCGCGATCCTTGGCTCGGTTCGATGGTGCGGCCGCCCATGGGCATGACGGTGCTGGCCGAGCCGTCGGCTCTTGCCGTGCGCTGGACCCAGCCGCCCACCGCGCCGTCCTCCATGGAGATGAAGCCAGCCGGGCCGACCAGATTGTTGGTTTTGATGCGGTGCGCCAGCATTTCCTCGTCGTCGTCTTCGAAACCCAGGATGGTCCAGATCAGTTCGGACTGGTTGGGCCCTTGCGGGATCAGTTGGCGCACGGCGAGGCAGTTGAGAATTTGCTGGATCACCAGCGTCGGAAAGACCGTCTGTATGTTATTGGTCACCGTGTCGCCGAGCTCTGGCCTGTGTTCCAGCAATGACGGGTCTTCGAGGCTGTACTGATCGTCGAGCGAGCGTATTTTTTCCTTGCCGATTTCGTCGTCCTTGATGGCGGTGCGTTCGGTGTAGCTCAGATGATGCCAGCCGCTATCGCTGATCTTGACGCCGCCGCCCATGGTAGGACGGACCACGCCAAAGGTGTTGTGGAACATGTGAAGCAGGCTGGCGTGGTACGAATCCTTGTTGTTTTCGACATAGAGCTTCCAGTTATTGGGGAACACTTGGCTGTGATAACCCAGCACCTTGAGCGGCTTGATAAAGACCCGGTCGATCGAAGCCAACAGCTCAGCCCCTATATAATCAGCGAAGGGTGGGGTTGCGTCGCTGAACGTACCCATGATCAGCCCACGGTAAACTTCCACCCGCAGCCGTTCCAACCCGTATTTTTCCTTGTCGAACTCTTCGGTCAGCCCGCCCTGGCCACCGACGCCGCGGCTAAAGGCGACACTGGTCAGTTTGCCGGCCAGATCGTAAGTCCAATTGTGATAGACGCAGGTCAGTTCGGAAACATTGCCGCGTGGTTTGTAGCACACCAGCGATCCCTTATGGACGCAGCGATTGACCATGGCGTTGATGACATTGTTCTGGTTGCGCACCACGATAATGGGTGTGTCGCCCACATAGGTCGTCTTGTAATCTCCCGGATTGGGAAGTTCGGCCTCGAGGCACAGGAAGTTCCAGGTAGGGCCCCGGAAAATGCATGTCTGTTCCCGGACGTAGATATCTTGATCGGTATAGACCTGAAACGGAACCTGGGACGTATCCTCATGGGGCCAAATAAAATCCTGCCCATAATTGGTTTGCGTCGTGTCCATGAAGGTGCCTCCGATGGCGCGGTGAAATGTTTTAGTATTCTACCCCATCGGTGATGCCGTGTGAACGATGGCGGTTGGGATCGGTTTTCCCTGTTTTTGAAAGTGTCAGAATGTTGTTGTTTTGGCCCGGTCCGTCAAAAGTACTTGGATTGAATTAAATCACACTTCTCAGCTTCATGTTTGTTAAGACGGTTGCCCAGCAACCATATCCTCTGCCCAAGAAGTACCTGCGCTGGAGACTTAACCCAGATTATTCGCGGTAAACCGTGAATAATCCGGGTTAGCTGTGGGTTTGGGCGAATTCCGAGACCGAAGAATAAATCGCACCGGTGTGGCTAAGGTAACTTTCAAATAGAATGAACCGATCAACAGGAAATGTTTTGGCACGAAATAAAGCATTAGCCTCGATCCATGACCCGACTTGGTGCGCCGCCCCGTTCTTGAGGCGGGCAAGGGTCACATGCGGCGTAAATCGCCGCCCGTCCGGCGGTACGTCGGCGTGACGCAGGGCTGAATCGATCCGGTTCTGCAACTGAGAAAGCGCGTCGCATCGTTCGGTTCCGGCCCACAAAGAGCGAATGCGCCGCCCGTTTTGGAAATGGCCGATCCCGGAAAGCGTCAGTTGAAATTGTTCAAATTTGACGCGGCCAAGCGCCTTGGCTATTTCAGGGAGACGGGGCTCCTCTACCTCGCCGATAAATCGCAACGTCAGATGCAGATTTTCCTGCACAACCCAGCGTGCGTCACGCACGCCATGACAAAGGCGGCTAAGCTGCTGGCGATGTCCTTCTGGCAATGCAAGGGCGACAAACAGGCGGATCACGCGGGGCACTCCATCACGCTTTACTGGGCTCTACCCTATAGGATCAATGACAAAACCCCGGTATAGCCATAGAGCCGATTGTTCGATATTTCGCCATTCGCGAAGAACCCGATCAAGGGCACATCGCCCAGGGCGTCGGCGATGGTCGTAAGTTCCACCGACCCCTTTCCGAACAGGTTTGGTCCCCGCGCGATGCAGGAATAATACAAAGCGGCCTTGGGCGGTGATTCGACCCGGCGCTTGATGTCCGCCACCATCCGTTTCAGATCGGCGAGCGCGGTGGCGCCGTCGCGGCGCACGAACATCACCTGGTCACCAGCAGCGAGATTCTCGCCGATCGAAACCCAGCCCTGGTCCGGATACACGCCAAGAAGATTACGGACAAGATAGTCGCCGGTGTCGGATCCCCGGATGGGAACGGCCGCATGCACGTAACCACCGATTCGGGACAGATCCCGGGAGAGCAATTCGCCGATATCTTCCTGAAACACCTCGAAAGCCGGCCGGCCATCCAGACTATGCAACACATTGTCGCTCCCACCGGTTACCTGATGGGTTGGGCCGATGGGCGAACACCCCTGGGTCAATCCGGTAACGGCGCCGATCTCGGATCCGAACAAAATCCCCGAAACGCCACCTTCCGTGACATCATCGACGATTTGTTCCTGGGCACCGCGTGACGCCGTCATGCCACCGACGAGAAAACACCCGGTCCTGTTTTGAATTCTGGTGAAAATGTCTTCGAGACCCGGCACCCGCGGATCGGCATGAACCACGCCGAGCACCGGGTTATGTATTTCCGCCCAGCTGACAACAGCGTCGGGCAACTCAAGATCTTCAGGGCTGATCGTGGGTAGCAGGCAAAAGCTGTCGCGGGGCACCGCACCCGCCATGATCGCCATCGCCGGCATATCGAACAGTTCGGTGCGGGACACACAAATACCAAAACCAATGGTGCCGACCCAATTATGGATGCGGGTTTCGGCCCGCAATCGCTTGAGGATAGATCGAAGATCCTCATCCAGTGAATCGGTCACATAGACGAAACCGATATTGGCGCCGGCGGGAAGCGGTCCCAGTTCGGCGAGGCAATTGGTTGTTAAGTCTTCCCAGTCGCCGCCGCTGGCCTGAGCGACCTGAAAATTTTGCGCGATTGCGTCCATCGAAAAATCATTCTTGCTTTGGTTTATTGAGTAACCGGACCACATAAGGGGTGATACGGTCAACTATGACGGCAACACCATCCCGGTTGGGATGAATGCCGTCCGCCAGATTAAGAGCAGGGCGTGCGGCGACACCGGAAAGAAAAAATGGGTAGAAAACAACATTGTGCTTTTTGGCCAGTTCCGGAAAAACCTTGTTGAAGGCGGATTCATATGAGCGGCCAAGATTCGGTGGCGCGCGCATGCCTGTCAACAGGACAGCAATATTGGCGCTTTGAAGCCGCCGGATGATGGTGTCAAGATTGGCGCGCATGGCTACAGGATCCAATCCGCGCAGCCCGTCATTGGCGCCGAGCTCGATGATCGCGTGAGACGGCCGGTCAGCTAGCGCCCAGTCGAGCCGCGCAAGCCCGCCCGCACTGGTATCGCCCGAAACACCGCCATTGAGAACGCGCGCTGCAAAACCCATCGCAATGAGCTTGCGCTGTAATTGACTGGGAAATTCGTCATCGGTATCCAACCCATAACCGGCCGTCAGACTATCGCCCAGCGCCAATATGCGAGGTGGTTGCGCCGCGATTGACACCCATGGGAAGGAAAAAACAACCCCCAATAAAAACGCAAATGGTGCTAAACGCTTGAAATATTTTGCCGGTACGGCATATCTCTTAGAACCATTCATGGACCGGCCTCCAAATGGAGGTAGGTCTACTCCCCCCAAGGGATTAATCGTGACCGTGTCAGACACTGCTATTTCCGACCCAATGATCCTGCTACAAGGCGTCCATCTGGAGCTGGCGGGTCCCGCCGGTTCGGTCAAAATATTGCGGGGCATCGATCTGGCCGTCGGCGCTGGAGAAACGGTGAGTGTCGTCGGCCCATCGGGGTCGGGAAAAACCACCATGCTGATGGTGATCGCCGGTCTTGAACGGCCGACCGCAGGCGAGATCCGAGTGAAAGGGGTTGATCTGGGGACATTGGACGAAGATGGGCTGGCATTGTTCCGTCGTCGGAATATGGGGATTGTGTTCCAGAACTTCCACCTTGTACCAACCATGACGGCGATTGAAAATGTCGCCATCCCCAGCGAGTTCGCCGGCCATGAGGATGCCTTCGACCGGGCCCGCGATAATCTGGTCGCGGTGGGCCTCGGCCATCGTCTCGATCATTATCCGGCTCAGCTATCGGGCGGCGAACAACAGCGTGTCGCGTTGGCGAGGGCCTTCGTGGGCTCTCCGAGGGTCCTGCTCGCCGATGAGCCGACCGGCAATCTCGACCACGCGACGGGCGAAGCAATTATCAATCTGCTGTTTTCGATGGCCGGGAAAAACGGCACTACGCTGCTTTTGATAACCCATGACAGCGCCATAGGCACCCGATGCGCGCGCGAAATACGCATCGCGGACGGCTGGGCAAGTAACGGTCCCTCTGCGGCGATGCCGGCGCGTTAAGTGGATATGACATTGCAATGACCACGCTTGCACTCGCCTGGCGCCTGGCCGGTCGCGAACTAAGGGGCGGCCTCAAGGGATTTCGGATTTTTTTGGCCTGCCTCGCATTGGGGGTCGCGACAATCGCGGGCATCGGGTCCATCGCCGAGGCTTTGATCGCAGGACTTGCCCGTGACGGAAGAGTTCTTCTGGGCGGCGATGTTGCGCTCCGCCTCACCCACCGCGCCATCACGCCGAAACAAAAATCATGGCTGAGCGACCGGGCGGACATATCCGCGGTCATCACCATGCGATCGATGGCGCATCGTCCGGATAGTGAGCGCCGGACGCTGATTTATTTAAAGGCTGTCGACAATCACTATCCCCTTTACGGCCAATTCGTCCTCGATAAAGGACCGATGACCGACGAGCTGTTTGTGGTCCGGAACGGCGTCTGGGGCGCGGCGGTCGACCCCCGAATACTCGAACGACTGGGATTGAAACCGGGCGATACGGTTCGGGTCGGCGATGCCGTCTACCAAGTCAGAGCCCAGATAAAGTCTGAACCGGACCGGGTCGGCAGCGCCCGCGCCATTACGTTCGGCCCGCGGTTTATCGTCTCGAACCAGAGCATTGCTGCAACGGGATTGATCCGGCCGGGCGCACAAATCAGATACCGTTATCGGCTGCGATTACCAGAGAAAACCAGTGTGGAGACTTTCCGCCGTGATCTGGACCAGACATTTCCCGATGCGGGCTGGCGTATCCGCGAGCATACCAACGCAACGCCTGGGGTTCAGCGTGTGATAGAAAGGACGACACAATTTATCACGCTGGTCGGACTGACCGCCCTGTTAATCGGTGGTGTCGGCGCCGGCAACGCGGTACGCAGCTATCTGGCCGGCAAATCGTCGGTCATCGCGACGCTCAAATGCATCGGGGCGACACGGTCCATTATCTTCCAGATTTATCTGGCGGAAATTGCTGTCATGGCCGCCATTGGCGTCGGCGCTGGGCTCTTGATCGGCACGGCCATACCGGCGGTCGCCTCAAGCGCCATTGCCCAATTCATGGCGCTACCCTTAGTTTTCGACATTTTTCCCAAACCGCTGCTTTTGGCGGCGACCTACGGGTTTTTAATCGCGGCCACCTTTTCTTTATGGCCTATTGCGCGCGCCTGCCGGATCGCGCCGGTCAGCTTGTTTCGCGACCTCATTGCGCCAGGCCGGGCGCGGCCGGGTTGGGCGATATTCGGCATGATCGGATGCGCTGTTCTGTTGCTTGGCGCCATTTCCATCGGCACCGCCCATGACCGTGTCATCGCCGCATGGTTTGTTGGCGCATCCATCGGCGCATTCAGCCTATTTTACGGCGCGGGACGGGCCGTGATGGTGATCGCCGCCCGCATCACCGCTGCGAAGAAATCGACCCTGAGGACCACGACGCGGCTGGCGCTTGCCAATCTGCACCGGCCCGGCGCCCAAACCGCCAACATTGTCCTGTCCCTGGGGTTGGGACTTACAGTGCTGGTGGCGGTTGTCGTGGTCGAAGCAAATTTGACCCGGCAAATCCGGGAAACATTACCGGCCAAGGCCCCAAGCTATTACTTCATCGATATCCAGCCCAATCAGGTAGAAAAATTCGAGCGGACGGTCCGCGCCATCAAAGGTGTTACGCGGCTCGACCGGGTCCCGATGCTGCGCGGCCGCATAACGGCAGTGAATGGCGTACCGTCCAGAAAAATCAAGCCGGCCCCCAACGTCGCCTGGGTCCTGCGCAATGATCGGGGGTTAACCTGGTCGGCGCGGCCGCCTGAAAATGCAAGAATTGTCGAAGGATCATGGTGGCCGGATAATAATTCGGGCCCACCGCTGATTTCCTTCGATGCTAGGGCGGCGCGCGGATTTGGCGTCGGTGTCGGCGACAGTTTGACCATCAATATCCTGGGACGGCCGATCACCGCGCGCATCGCCAATTTGCGCGAAATCGCCTGGGGTACCATGCAAATGAATTTCGTCATTATTTTTTCGCCGGGCGTTATCGAAAAAGCACCGCAGACCCATATCGCAACCGTGCAACTCACGCCGGAATCGGAAATCGAAGTGGAAGCAGCCGTCGCCCGGCAATTCGCCAATATCACCGCCGTCCGGGTGCGGGACATCCTGGAAATTCTCACTGACCTCATGGAACGAATCGCCGACGCGGTTCGATTTACCGCCGGTATTACGGTATTGGCTGGTGCCCTGGTACTTGGCGGTGCGATCGCCGGCGGTCAGCAACGCCGCCTGTACGATGCCGTTGTCCTCAAGGTATTGGGCGCGCGGCGCCGGAATGTGTTGGCGAGCCTGTTCCTGGAATACCTGTTTTTGGCGGCTTCCACCGCCTTTGCAGCGTCGATCATGGGCTCGGTGGCAGGCTGGGCGGTGCTGACCAAAATAATGCGGATCGACTGGGTTCCGATGCCGCAGGCAGTATTAATGACGGCGTTGGGGGCCAGCCTGGTCATTATCGCGCTGGCGCTTGCTGGAACCTGGCGGGCTCTCGGCCAAAAAGCGGCCCCCATGTTACGAAATGAGTAGGATTCAAAAACTGTTTACCCGCTTTGGGCTACAAAACTCACTTGATTTCTAACACCCGATCACCATACTTACGGTGAGTTTAAATCGCGTCATTTATGAGGATTGAAATGGCATTCGGAACAGAGAAAAGAGTTTTTGCAGGTACCGCGCAGCGGGCAGCGATCGACGAGGGTCTGCGGGCCTATATGCTGCGGGTATACAACTATATGACCATAGGCTTGGCGGTTACCGGGTTTGTGGCGCTTCTAACCGCGAGTTCTCCGGCGGCGATGAACGCGATCTACGGCACACCGCTGAAATGGCTGGTCATGCTGGCACCGCTGGGATTTGTGTTGTTCCTGAGTTTTGGTCTCCACCGTATGAGCTTCATAACCGCCCAAGCCGTCTTTTGGGCATTCTGCACGACCATGGGTGTCTCCCTATCATACATTTTCATGGTCTATACCGGCGGAAGTATCGCCCGCGTTTTTTTCATAACGGCCGGCGCCTTCGCGGGGCTGAGCCTGTTTGGCTATACGACCAAGAAGGATCTCTCCGGAATGGGGACATTCCTGATGATGGGGCTGATCGGCATTATCATCGCCAGCATCGTAAATATCTTTATGGCCAGTTCAGCGCTGCATTTCGCGATCTCCGTGATCGGCGTTTTGGTCTTTGCCGGCCTAACTGCCTATGACACGCAGAACATCAAAAACGAGTATTCCGAATTCCATGACCGGGAAACGACCGGTAAGCTCGCCATCATGGGCTCGCTGCGGCTGTATCTTGATTTCATAAATCTGTTCATCATGCTGTTGCGTCTATTCGGTAACCGTGGTTAGACCCAGCTGAGAAATTGTGGATTAGACCGGGCGCCGTGAGGCGCCCGGTTTTTCGCGCTTAGGGCTCAACCGTTTTCGTCAAAAGCTTTGCCAGCTTGGTCGCCCCGGTACTGAGATCGCCGACATTGAGAAGATGGATAACGGGAATGCCCCCTGGCAGAACCACCACGCGCCAGCCGCGCCGCCGCGGTGACCGGATCGGCCCGTGTCCGCAGGCGCGCCTCGAGAATTTCGCGCGGCGCAGTTATTTGAATGACGCGGGACGGGGCAAAATTGGTCACGCCAGGCCCCACCACCATGCGTGATACATTGGCAATAACATGCCTGCCGTCTGCGAGGTCGCCTTCACAGGATTTGGAAATCCCGTAATGGGTGTCATAGACGGTCCGGGATAGCATGAAATCATCGCGCTCGGCGCGGCGGCGGAATTCTTCGACGGATACGGGTTCGTAACCCTTGCGATAGCTGTCGGCGGGTCGCGTAATCATTCTCTCGGCGATAATGTAGGACCCATCACCGTCAAGCGTTTCCGCAGCGGCCCGGATGAGGCTGTCCTTGCCAGCGCCACTGGGGCCGACCATCAAGAACAATGTTCTACGGCTCATTTGGTGTCCAGGTTCAAAAGGACGATCGGGGTGCGCCGTTATGCCGTAGCCCGCAGTTTCGTCTCAGCCTGCTCGTCAGCCAGAATACGCGCGACGACGCGGCGCGCCTGGAGTCCGCCGGCATCCTGGTTGAAATCAACCCCCGGCGGTAGATCATCGCCAAAAGCGCTCAGATTTCCCTGTTGCTCACCGATCACGAAAAGGTCTTCGAGAAATGCTGTATGAACCTGACGGTAGACCATGTCGGTAACCGTTGGATCGTCCAGTTTGAAATTATGCGCCTGCGCCCAGAAATAGTGCGTGGTGGTGTCCGTCTCCGGCGTGATGGCATTCAGGTTCCGCATGCAAACGCCATCGGACCGGTCACCCTCGGTCGCCCCGGTCCCGGCGCGGGCGCCGCCGACATCGAGCCGGACAAAGCCAGGTGGCGTAAATTCGATGATTTGCCAGCGATCGATATTTTCGTCGGGCGCGAACCCGCCGGCCTTTTGCAGAAAGGGCGGGGGCGGACTATCCAGAATCCAGCGCGTCACCCGGACCAGGTCACCTTCGCGTTCGGTGGTGATGGGGTTGGACGCGATGGCATCGGTGCCAAGCGTCGTCGGGTGGACGAACTGCAAATGTGTCAGATCCAGGAGATTATCGACCAGGAGCTGGTAGTTTCCGGGCAGATCCAGCTTTTCGCCCTTGGCGCGCCAGCCGTGATCGTCCATCCAGTGAAAATCTTCGATCTTGTTCGGGTCGGCCAGGGCCGGATCCCCCATCCAGATCCACACCCAGTGATACCGTTCGACAACTGGATAGCTGCGCACCCTTGCCTCCGGCGGAATGATTGTCTGACTTGGGATATGGATACAGGTGCCGCTGGGGTCGTAGGTCAGCCCATGGTATAGACACTCCACATTGTCGCCGCGGAGATTTCCATTAGACAGCGGCATATGGCGGTGACAGCACCGATCCTCAAGCGCCACCGGCGCGCCGTCTTCTCTGCGGTAAAAGACGATCGGCTCATTACAAATCGTCCGGCGACTAAGTTCCTGACGCCGCACTTCGTGGTCCCAGGCAGCGACGTACCAATAATTGCGGGGAAACATGGCTCTGCTCCATTATCGAAAAATGTTGGCTACTTGTGCAATTGTCCTGCCCTAGGCAAGTAAAATCAACCAATGAACAGCGACAAGCGTTAGGAAATATCGATTACCTCGACTAAAACAGCGCGGCTCGACCGGTCGCGCCGCACGGTTAGCTCGGCCCGGCTGCCGACTCCGACCTTGCCGAGCGCTGTCGCGAACTCGGCAAGCGTCCGTACGGGTTGGCCATTTACATGGGTGATAACGTCCCCGATGTTTTGTTCGTCCACACCCCGCAACCCGGCCTTTTGGGCCGCTGATCCCGATAGCACATCTGCTATGATAAGCCCGTTGACCCCGATCCTGGCGGCAACTTCTTCGGGCAGGACGGTAATGCCAATCCCCGGCCTGGGCACATGGCCGGTCTTTATGAGCTGCGGCACGATTTGATTGACGATATCGACCGGTACGGCAAACCCGATCCCAGCGGAGGAGTTGGTTCCAGAAATGATAGCGGTGTTGACGCCGATCAGAAGGCCCGCTGAATCAACCAGGGGGCCGCCCGAATTGCCGGGATTGATAGACGCGTCGGTCTGGATGACGCCGGCGATTTCGCGATTGTCGGCGGTTGGCAAGCGTCGGTTCAAAGCACTGATGATGCCAGAGGTCAGGGTCCTGCTCAGGCCAAAGGGATTGCCGATCGCAAAGACCGACTGGCCAACCTTCAAATTTGCCGATTGGCCGACCGGTATGGGACGCAGGCTTGCGCGTGTACCGGACAGCTGTACCACCGCCAGATCGTATCCCGTCGACGAACCGACGAGACGTGCATTGACGGACTCTCCCGTATCCAGCCTAACTGTGATGGAGCGGGCACCGGCCACCACATGGTGATTGGTCACCACATGGCCGGCCCGGTCCCAAACGAATCCGGAGCCGGCACCACCGCCCCGCGGATCGCCATTGTCGGTGACGATATAGACTACCGATGGCGCCACGGCCTCGAACAGGCTGATCGTGCTTTGTTCTGATTCGGCGAGTGAACCGCGCGCTGTAACCGGACGCGGATCGTCCGCCGTTAAAAAAGCGCCGCGAATGAACTGATCGCCAACATAGATGGTTACGATCAGCATGATCCAGATCAGGGCATAGCGGCTAAAACGATTATTCATGATAAATATTTTCCGGAAGCAGAAAAATTTTTGACTAAAATTATAGCATTTAGTTTGTCATACTGAACCCAGCGGTAGACAGGGATGGCTGGGCTTTCGACAATGCCGGCAACAATCTGCAAACAGGGAGAGAGATCATGGGAAGTCTGGAAGGTGTTGTCAGCATCGTAACCGGTGGCGCGCAAGGCATTGGCGCCGCTTACGCCCGCGGCTATGCGGCGGAAGGCGCCAAAGTCGTGGTCGCCGATATTCTCGACCTTGAGCCAATTGTCGCGGAGCTAAAGGGTGCGGGCGGCGACGCCATCGGGATCAAGACCGATGTTACCGAAGATGCACAGATCCAGGCTCTTGTGGCCACCACGCTTGAA
>Ga0315338_1003097_pt1 | contig 15066 bp, 12 predicted proteins | sample ASW8metaG_FD_204518 | JGI IMG/M metagenome (GOLD analysis project Ga0315338, IMG submission 204518) | Ammonia-oxidizing marine archaeal communities from Monterey Bay, California, United States - ASW #8 | ecosystem: Environmental > Aquatic > Marine > Coastal | place: USA: California | collected... | reverse complement strand
TAAGCGTTTGCCAGGATGGTTGAAAACGCCACTTCCAAAGAAAAATAATTTTTTTCAGTTAAAATCACTGGTTCAAAAATATAATTTGAATACGGTTTGTGAATCTGCATCCTGCCCAAATATTGGTACATGCTGGGATGCCGGCACCTTAACGTTCATGATTCTTGGTGATAGCTGTAGTCGGGCTTGTAAATTTTGTGATGTTGCTACTGGAAATCTGATTGCCCCAAATCCATATGAACCTAAAATAATCGCTGAGACTATATCTAAATTAAACCTTCGCTATGCAGTAATTACCTCTGTAGATCGTGATGACTTAATAGATGGCGGGGCAGAGCATTGGATTAAAACCATTCAACTAATACGCATTCAATGTCCGCAAATGAAAATTGAAACTTTAATTCCTGATTTTCAAGGAAAGACGAGTTTGGTGGAAAAAATTTGTGAGGCCGAACCTGATGTTCTTGCCCATAATCTTGAAACAGTCAAATCATTGCAAAACGCGATTCGTCCTCAATGTCGGTATGACTGGTCTTTGGACACCCTAAGGACAGCAGCTAATAAAAATAATTTAATTATAAAAAGTAGCCTTATGCTAGGACTTGGAGAAAAAGAAGAAGAGGTAATTAGCTCTATGAAAGATCTGGTGGATGTTGGTTGTCAGATTCTTTCCCTAGGTCAGTATCTTCGCCCATCCCCTAGACATCTTGAAGTGGTTGAATTCATTCACCCAGATCAATTCTTAAAATACAAAAATATTGGTGAGTCTCTAGGATTAGCGCATGTAGAAGCGGGGCCTTTGGTACGTAGTTCTTATTTGGCAGATCAACAGGCCCAAGCTGCAGGCTTAAAAATTTATGCTGGAACCAATTCAGGTGGGAATAATATTGGCCGGGCTATGGGAAAGGTGGGTAAAGTAGAAGCTTCGAAACAAGTTGCATCGGTATTGCCACAAGTTATCGGTAAAGATTCATCTTATACCATTTGATATAACGTTTGCAGTCTGAGCTTTTCCTTATAATTTTACAATTAAAGATTTAGTTAAAATAAGGTTCTGCAATCTGTCTTTTTTCATTACGATATCAAACCCGTTTTGATGTTCTTGCTGCTCAGATTCCTTAATCTTCTTATTGTTAAAAGTTTCTTTTTTGTATGAAACGGCCGTTTTTTTTTCAATTTTTGAGATATTAACCATAATTGACCTCAATTCGGCTTCTCAAATCCCCTACTTTCTCCCGTAATCGAGAGAAAATAGCCAAAACCCTTAATTGATTATAGAAACTATAGCTTTATTATCCATATATCTCCTTATTTGTCAATAGTTTAAATGGAAAAGGGAAATAGAACAGGCCCTATTGGTTTTTAATGAGATAAAAGGTAAACTCTCTGCTCATTTTTAACGATTAGATTGAGAGGGAGAATGTCAAATGAATCTCGGCACTGTGTTATCGATTGGGTTGGGCGGGGTGATTGGAGTTGCTTTCATTTATTATTTTCTAACTGAGTGGAATGCCGATTAGATAGAATATAGCCCCTTAGCTTTTGGGATGTGTTATAGAGTTGGAGGATTATTTTTTATCAGGGACTCTTTTTTTTCCTTAGGCCATTTCTTTATTTTTGCCTCAGCTTTTAATGCCTGTGAAAGACTACCGATTTTTTTATAAAATACTAGCTTAAGAGGTTTTTTTCCCTTTAAATATTTTGCAGCTTTAGATCCACCTTCCTGATGTTCCTCAAACCTTTTTTGAATATTTTTTGTGATACCTGTGTAAAGATGTCCTGTCCTTGTTCGTATAAGATACAAATGCCACATATTGACTTTAAATACCATCTTATTCGAACATTGGAAGAAAATCGGCAAGGCCTTCCTCTTCCAGTTTTTCAACTGGAATAAACCTTAGTGATGCGGAGTTTATACAATACCTTTTTCCTGTAGGTTTTGGACCATCATAAAATAAATGGCCAAGGTGGGAATCTGCATTCGCAGACCTAACTTCTATTCGGTTCATATTGAATGAGTTATCGGTTAGGGTTTCTAAATTATCCGGAACCAGAGGTCGAGTAAAAGAAGGCCATCCTGTACCTGATTTAAATTTGTCCTTTGAACTGAATAAAGGTTCACCTGAAACAACATCAACATATATACCCGCACGTTTGTTGTTCCAATATTTATTCATGAAGGGGGGTTCTGTGCCATTCTTCTGGGTAACCTTGTACTGCAATTTGCTTAGCTTCTTTATTCGTTCTTTGTTATCAATGACCTTAATTATTTTTGCAGAAAATTGATGCCTGCTTGATTTTTTGTATTCTTTGTCGTCTCCCCAGAAATTATTTATAAATTCATCGCGGCCAGAACCGGCACGGTATTTTTTATAACGGATATAATTTTTTTTAAAAAAATCCTGATGATATTTTTCCGCTTGGTAAAAAGCCGAAGCTTTAACCACGGGAGTTACGATTGTATTTTTGAATCGTCCGCTTTTTGTTAGGTTTTCTTTAGATTTTTCTGCTATTTCTTTTTGTTTTTCATTTGTATAAAAAATCCCAGTTCGGTACTGAGGACCGCGGTCTACAAACTGACCACTATTGTCAGTGGGGTTAATGTTCCGCCAAAAAATCTCAAGAATATCTGAATAAGAAATTTTTTTTGGATTAAAGTGAATTTCAACTGCTTCTAGATGTTGAGTCTGGCCTGAAGCGACTTGTTCATATGTTGGATTTTTCTTTTTTCCACCTGTATAGCCAGAAACTGCCTGTAAAACGCCTGGAATATCTTCAAAAGGGTGTTCCATACACCAAAAACATCCACCCGCAAGAATGGCTACTTCTCCATTCCCTGTTAGTTTATTTGCATAGGCAATTTCTGCATTTTTATATTTGATATTATTTATATTCCCAGGGAAAAGTTTAATAAGAATTAATATGCTTATAAAAAATATAAATACTGCATAGAGTTTATTCATTACTTTAACCTTTTCAGATTGAACCTGAATTATATGAAAGTGCTGTTATGGTAACAAAACTTTAAAATGTCTGCATCCAATGATCATAGATTATTTTTAAATTAAAAATTTTATTATTTGGAGTGGCATCGAACAAAATTATTTTTTTCACCAGAAATTTTAGGATATTCTGTCACACATTTCTTTGCCAAGGAAGAACCCTGTTCCTCTTCTAGGTAAATAGGGCAGCGGGGATGAAAATGGCAGGCAGCGGGCGGTTGAAGAGGGGAGGGGACATCACCTGTCAAGGGTTCGAAAGGTTTACGCTCACCTAAATCTGGAACTGAATTCAAAAGCGACTTAGTATAAGGATGTTTAGGATTATTAAATATATCCTCTGCTGGACCCTGCTCAACGATTCTTCCAAGGTACATGATAGCGACTGTATTTGCGAGATACCTCACCACACTTAAATTATGGCTGATAAATAAGTAGGTCAGGTTATATTTAATTTGTAAATCTTTCAGAAGATTTAATATTTGTGCTTGCACTGAAACATCGAGGGCGCTGGTAGGTTCGTCTAGAACCAGGAATTCAGGTTCAAGAATTAAGGCCCTGGCAATAGCGATTCTTTGACGCTGGCCTCCTGAAAATTCATGAGGATACCTTTCCAATATAGAATCACTAAGACCTACTTCTTTCATTACGCGCGAAATTTTTTCTAATTTTAATTCATAAAACAGTTCTGGGAAATGGACTTCAAGTCCTTCACCAATAATTCCTTCGATGTTCATTCTAGGTTGTAGCGAACCAAAAGGATCTTGAAAAACCATTTGCATATTTTTTCGAAAATATTTTAGGTGGTTGCCGGTTAACTGCATTAAATCTTGACCTGCAAAAATAACTTCTCCTTCAGCGTATGAGTTTAATTTTATAATTGATTCCCCAAGCGTGGTTTTTCCACAACCAGATTCGCCCACCAAAGCTAGCGTAGATCCTTTAGGAATTTCCAGATTTACATTATCCACAGCTCGGATGTGATTAACTGTGCGTAGAAACACACCTTTCTTTACCGGGAAATGTGTTTTGAGATTTTTAACGGAGACGAGTGGTAATTGGGATGGATAATTTTGAGGGATAGTTTTTTTCTGGGAATTTAAATCCCATTTTGAATTGATTCCCTTGTCCAGAAGATGACAGGTGACCTGATGTCCTTTAGTTAAAATGTGAGGCATACTTTCATTTTTGCATATCTCCATTTGAGCGGGGCAACGATCCAAAAACCGACAGCCTTCGTTATAATCAGTTGCAGAAGGAACTATACCGGGTATGGTATCTAGTAGAAAAATGGGTTTTTCTAATTTGGGTATAGAACTGAAAAGTAATTTAGTATATGGGTGGGCCATATTTTTAAAAATTTGTTCCCGGTTACCGTATTCTGCAATGCGGCCTCCGTACATAACACAAAGATCATCTGCCATCTGGTTTACGATTCCCATATCATGCGTGATGAGTAATATTGCCATGCCAGTTTGTTTTTGCAGGTCGCTCATCAATCGTAATACCTGAGCTTGAATCGTGACATCTAAGGCGGTGGTGGGTTCATCTGCTATAAGTAGTTTTGGTTGACAGGCTAACGCCATCGCAATCATTACTCTTTGTTTCATGCCTCCGGATAATTGATGCGGAAAGTCATCAATTCGCTTTTTGGGATCAGGAATTCCAACACGATCCAGCAAATCAATGGCACGGTTGCGAGATTCACTCTGTGCAATTTTCATATGTTGTTTTAAGGGTTCCTGCAATTGATCTCCAATTCGAAAAAGAGGATTGAGGGAGGTCATGGGTTCTTGAAAGATCATGGCAATATCATTACCACGCAGTAAACGCATCTGGTCCTGATTGAGTTTGGATAGATCCTGATCTTCGAAAAAAACTTTTCCTGAAGGATGATAGCCGTTTTCTGCAATCAGTTTGATAATAGAAAATGCGGTTTGTGTTTTTCCACAACCAGACTCACCTACCAATGCAAGAGTTTTACCTTGTTGCAGGTCGAAGGAAACCCCATCAACGGCACGGGCAATTTTCCCACGCCCGGCATTAAAATGAGTAGAGAGATTTTGGACAGATAAAAGCATTTTTTATGAAAGAGTTTTTCTTGGGTCGAATGCGTTTCTTATCCCCTCACCTACAAAGGTAAGGAGTGTGATCGTCAAGCTAAGAGTTATGAATGTGGGCAGCAAAATCCATATAGCATGCAGATTGTTTTTTCCTTGAGCCAACAATTCTCCCAGGCTGGGTGCAGGACTGGGCACACCAAGATTTAAAAAATCTAGACTGACCAATGCCAGAATTCCTGCCGTTACCTCAAAAGGAAAAAAAGTTACGACCGGGGTCAAAGCATTGGGCAAAATATGACGACGCATGATTTTAAAGTTGGAAACACCCAGACATTTTGCTGCTTTGACAAATTCATAATTTCTTATTTTTAAAAATTCTGCACGTATGTATGCAGCGATCCCCATCCATGCGGTCAGATTTAAAATTAAAAAGAGGAGTAGAGCCGAAGGTACTAAAAATGAGCTGAGAATAATCAGTATATAAAGGCGTGGAATTGACCCCCAGATTTCCGTTAATCTTTGTCCAGAAAGATCAACCCAGCCGCCAAAAAATCCCTGAGTTCCTCCAATCAGGCAGCCAATAAGGGTTCCCGTTATGGCAAGGGAAACCCCAAACATCATGGATATTCTGAATCCATAAACCAAACGAGCTAAAACATCTCGGCCACGGTCATCTGTCCCTAAATAATGGCCGTCTTTCCAGGAGGATAAATGAAAGCTATCACCGTCATGGGTCTCAGTCCTGTAAGGTGCCGCGAGTACGACATTACCCGTTACTGATTCTGTGGGTATATATTTGTAGTCATAGCGTACCGGAGGCCAAAGCATCCAGTATTCCCTTGGGGAATTGTTTATCGGTTCAAACCGGTTTTTGATTTCAGGGATTGATTCATCTTCCTCGTCCTCGAAGTCTCCGAGATCGAGACCCAGGCCGTTTTCTTCTGTATCAATAGGGCTAGATTCTATACCGCTTAAAAGATTAGTAAAATTCTTTGATTTGTAATCCGGTTCGCTAGGCAAAACTCCACCAAAGTCTTTTTCGCTATAAGTAATTACTATTGGAAAATACGGTTTTCCCTCGACCACAAGTAATAGCGGTCTGATATTACAAATTAACTCCGCGGGGAGAGAGATTATAAAAAGGAAAGCCAATAATAAAAAGCTGTAATAAGCCCGCCGGTCATTTCTAAAAAGTCCCAGCTTGGTTTCCCATTCTTTATTTAAACGCAGCATATTATCCCCGGGACTCGTCAAAAGATATTCTAGGATCTATCAAGACATAGGATAGGTCGGTCAACAATTGGCCAATCAATGCCATCAATGAAAAAATGAAAAGGGTTCCGAGGACAATAGGGTAATCCCTTTGTATGACTGCTTGATAGGAAAGTAATCCGAGTCCATCAAGAGTGAAAATCTGCTCAAGTAATAGTGATCCGGTGAAGAACATCGCGAGAAAGGCAAGAGGAAAACCAGTCACTAATGGGATGAGTGAGTTTTTCAGCACATGTTTAAAAAGTACTTTTTTTTCAGGCAAGCCCTTGGCACGTGCTGTCAGGACATATTGCTTTCGCATCTCTTCCAAGAATGCATTCTTGGTCAGTAAAGTTAAAGTCGCGAATCCACCTAGCACATAGCAGAAAAGTGGTGCTGCAAGATGATGTAAATAATCTAAAAACTTTTCCCAAAATGTCCAACTCTCATAACCAGGGGTACCGGCAGAAGTCAATCCGGCTATGGGTATAAGATGTGTTACAGCGCCATCACCCGGACCCAACAGGACTATAAGAAAAATGGCAAGTACAAAGCCCGGTACGCTGTAACCGATTAAAACAATCAGACTTGTCCATGTATCAAAACGGGTGCCGTTTTTTACTGCTTTAGCGATACCCAGGATAATACAAATGGTATAGGTTAGGAAAAAACTAGTGACACCCAATGAAGCTGAAACAGGAAGTTTTTCTTTAATCAAAGATAAAACGGATTTGTTTCTATAAAATGAATTTCCAAATTTAAAAACCAGAAATCCTTCCCAATTATCGTAATTGAAAATGGATTCGACTAAAGGTATGTTTATATTTTGCGGGGAGTACCATATGAAAGTTCTCAAGTATCGTTCCCAAAGCGGTTTATCAAGGTGATAAATCTTTTTAAGTTCTTCAAAATGTTTTGGGTCTAATTCCCTTTGTTTGCTACCTGGTCCGGTCATGGCATTTCCACCTGCCTCAGTGAGGGTGCTTCCATGGCCCATTAGCAGAGACTTCATCTGATCAATGGGGCCACCAGGTACGAACTGGGTGGCTATAAAGGTAATGGTGATAATCCCGATTAAAGTCGGAAACATCAATAGAAGACGACGGATTATATAAGAGATCATATTAAAACAATACCAACGAAAAGGAATATAGGATTCATTTGAAGAATTTAATCAAGCAAAGTTTTAATTGAGAGAGGTTCCGGCTGCACGTGCTTTTTTAAGTTTATTTGCTCTATCTTTCTCCCACCACCACCATTCCAATACATTGTTATTAACAGCACTTTGTGAAGCGTTTATTTTTGGTCTTCCAAATTTATTCCAGTAGACAGCTCTGTCATATGCGATATACCAATGCGACACCATGTAATATTGATGGGTAAGTATCCTATCTAGGGCTTGAATATTAACCACTAGGTCTTTTCGTGTTTTTGCTGAGACTATTCTTTCTATTAACTCGTCAAGAGCGGGATTTTTAATGCCTATATAGTTTCTTGTCCCAGGCGTATCGGCGGCGTCACTACCCCACATGTATCGTTGCTCATTGCCTGGTGAGCGGCTTTGTGGATATCCAGCCACAATCATCCCAAACTTAAAGTTTCTCAGGCGCTCCTCATATTCTGCAATCTGCACAACTTTTATGTCCAGTTTCACTCCAACTTTTTTCAAGTTGTTCTTATAGGGTTCTGCAATACGCTGAAATCCAGGTCCAGCCAACAGAAGTTCAAATTCCATTCGATTATTTCCTTTGCTGCGAATCCCATCACTTCCAATCTTCCAACCTGCGGAGTCTAGAAGAGAGTTTGCTACCTTGAGATTTCTTTCAGTAGGCAAACCTTGTCCCGGAGCACCTACTGGCTTGGTAAGCACTGTCTTGGGAACAAACTTCTTATATTTTTTACGCAGTGATTCAAGTAAAGTTTTTACTTTGCCTTCTGGAACTCCTTGAGCTTTCATTTCAGGATTGTTGTCAAAATAACAGTCGTTTCGAGTATATTGCCCATAGAAAAGGTTTTTGTTACTCCATTCAAAATCAAAAACCATTGCCAGTGCCGCTCGCACTTTGCGGGATTTGAATATTTCGTTTCGCGTATTCATGGCAAATCCTTGCATCCCCGCAATACGCGTATGTGGAAATTCCTGTCTAAGGTAGTAGCCTTTTTTTACAAAATCTCCTTTATAGTCTAATGCCCAGTCCCGGGAGCTATTTACCAATTGCATGTCGAATTCTCCACCTTTGAAGGCTTCGCGTTGTGCAACCGGGTCGAGATAAATTTTGTAAGTGACGCGGTCAAAATTGTATCGTCCTTTATTGACGGCAATATCTTTTCCCCACCAGTTAGGATTCCGCTTGTAACTGATATATTTTCCGTACTCGTATTTCTCTATAGTGTAGGGACCGCTTCCAACAGCCAAATCATCAAAATCCGAACCAAAAGACTTTCCCTTAGTACCATAAATATGTTTGGGGAAGATAATCATTTGTCCGGTGATCAATGGTAACTCCTGGTTGTGAACCGCAAAATGATAACGAACTGTATGCCCATTAATTTTTTCGATGGATTTTATATCTTTAAAATACTCTTTAAAAATAGGGTGGTACTGTGGATCTTTGATCAAGTTGAAAGAAAAAACGAAATCGTCTGCGGTTAGAGGATGGCCATCGGAGAATTTTGCCTGCCTATAGAGATAATAGGTTAAAGATAGATGATCATCAGAAACTTCTGCTTTTTTTACCAGATTGCCATATTGTGAAAAAGGCTCATTGTCATCGGCAGAGCTGTCCATTGCATTTTGGAAAACCAACTGACCGATCCCTGGGGCTGTGACACCTTTTAAAGAGGCTGGGTTCAATTTTGTAAATGCACCGAAATCTGCCAGTGTCAGATTCCCGCCTTTGGGTGCCTTTGGATTTGAATATATATAAGGTTCATCTGGTTTGTATTTAAGACCTTGGGGGCCATATAATGAGAGTCCATGATGAGGAACTGCGATTACCTGATTTGCAAGAAGCAGTAACCCGATGGTTGAATTTAAAATAATTTTCATGATTGATATATTTCGATCCAGTGAGAGGATTTCATTTTCATTTAATATATTAACATTCTTGCCAGCAAGTGGGTCAACCGGTTTGTTTTAGATTTAAACCACTCTCTACCTTGTTATGGTATGCGTTATTTGTTAATCTTGATCATTAATTTGTTCAGGCTCGCCTGGCAGAGGGAGGTTCCCTCCTAGTTAACTATCCGAAGCAGGAACATTAAATAATGCAGCTAAGAAAGACACGAAAAATCCATATTGGGAAATTAGTGATCGGAGGAGATTCTCCAATTGCTGTTCAAAGTATGGCAGCCACTCAAACTCAAGATTTGACTGCAACTGCTCGACAGATAGAAGTACTGGAAAAAGCCAATGCCGATATTATCCGCATTGCAGTCGATAACGAAAAAGATGTAGAAGCTCTAAAAATATTACGAGAGAAATTTCCTGATAGTACTTGGTCTGTAGATTTGCAGGAGAATTATAAGTTGGCACCCATTGTTGCCCCATGGGTCGACAAGATTCGTTATAACCCCGGCCACCTTTTTCACCTTGAAAAAGATAAATCCATTCGTGAAAAAGTTCAATTCATTGTTGAAGCAGCAAGAGAAAACGAATGTGCCCTCCGAATTGGAGTCAACTGCGGTTCGGTGGATCCTGATTATAAAGAAAAGTATAAAGATGATTCTACGGAGGCGATGGTTCGTTGTGCAGCAGATCATTGTCAGATGCTTGATGAGATGAAATTCGAAAATTATTGTGTCTCGTTGAAGGACTCTGATTCTGATAAAGTAATAGATGCTAATCGCCGATTTTCTGCAGAGCGACCGGATGTTCCTTTGCACTTGGGTGTGACCGAGGCAGGACTTCCTCCTGAGGGAATAATCAAAACCCGTATTGCCTTTGAGCAGTTGATCTCCGCTGGGATTGGAGATACGATTCGTGTTTCTCTCACTTTGCCGAATGATGACAAAGGCCAGGAGATTGAAGTAGGTCGTGAACTTTTAAAGGATATATCGGAAGGTCGGTTCCGCTCTGTTCCAGAAAACTTTCTAGATGGATTAAATATCATAGCTTGCCCAAGTTGTTCACGTGTCGAAAATGACAAATTTGTCGATTTGGCGCAGGATGTTAGAAAAATGACAGAATATGCGGAACAATATAAGTTGACGATTGCTGTAATGGGTTGCAGAGTCAATGGGCCAGGGGAAACCGATGATGCTGACCTAGGTCTATGGTGTGGGCCCACACGTGTTAATTTAAAAAAGGGCACAGAAACTCTTGGCTCCTTTTCCTATGATGAAATTCTACAGCAATTAAAGAAAGAAGTTGATCAAATGATACTTGAGAAATTTGATGCGCTTGAACCAATTAAAGAAGAAAACTTTTAAAGGCGGAATGATGGAATACGATGTTGAAGAATTAGAAGAACTGAAACGCAAATTAAATATTACCATCCCTGAGGAGGAAGTATCGAAAAGGGTTAACGATGCTTATAAACAATTGAATCGGGAAATGAAGATGCCGGGGTTTCGGCCAGGGAAAATTCCACAAAAGGTTCTTGAAAAGCAAGTTCCCATGCAATCATTTGGGCAGATGTTTCAGGATTTAATGCAGGAATACTATGAAGAAGCTCTACATAAAACAGGGCTTCGTCCCACCGGGCAACCAGAAATTGATCATGCAGGATTGCAGGATATAAAGAAGAACGAACCATTAAAGTTTTCGGTGATCTTGGATATTAAACCTGAGATAAAAATAAAGAAATATAAAGGCTTGAAATTCAAAAAGAAGGAAGCTGTTGTCACAGACGAAGAAATCGAAGAGACTCTAGAAAAAGTTTTAAGTCGGCACGGTTCATTAGAAGATATGCCTTCAGATTATGTCGCCGCTAAATGGGATATATTAAAGATAGATTTTCAAGGGTTTGTTGATGATCAACCAATGGAGAATGAAAAGGCAGATGATTTTGAACTTCGAATCGGTGAAAAGAAAATGCTGAATGGCTTTGAAGAGCAGTTGATTGGGCACAAAGCAGGGGAAGAATTTGAAATAAAGGTAATTCTTCCACCTAATTGGAACAATAAAACACGTCGAATAAGTTTTCCAATACCTGGAGCCAATGAAGAGCAGGAAGATGACAGGGCTACATTTAAGATTAAGCTGAAAGAAATAAAACAACTAAGTCTTCCTGAATTAACGATTGAAATTGCAAAACGAGAAGGTTTTGATTCGATTGATGAGCTGCATCGCGGTATCAAGGTAGATCTTCAAAGCCATAAAGATCAGCAAGAGGAGCTTAAAGTTAAAGAAGATATTTTTAATATCCTAGTCAAAGAATCGGATGTGATGCCCCCAGAGTCGATTATAGAGCGTGAATTGAAATTTATGATTGAAGGTATGAAATTTCAAATAGCGCAATCGGGTATGAAGATTGAAGATTCTGGTTTTGAGCCTGAAAAAGCAGAGAAAGAATGGAGAGAGAAAGCCATTTTTAACACCAAAGGATATATGGCCTTGGAATCAATTGCTCAGGTTGAAAATATTCATATCACACAACAGGATATGGAGGCTGAGTATGAATTGTTGGCAGAACAAACGAAACAAAAAGTAGAGGACATTCAAAAGCGCATTATGTCTAATCCAGATTATCTGAATCAAACAACTACTAAACTTTTAGGGCAAAAGACAATGAACTTTATTTATTCAAACTGCGAATTTGAATACTATAAAGAGGAACCAAAAAAAGATTAAATTATTATAAAATAAAGCTTCCTCCAGCTTTGATGACAAGGACCGTACCCCCCTACCTAACAGGATTCGGTCCATTTCAATATTCCTACCAAAACAATTCTATATAAATATTTACAGTTGGTTTACTGCCAAGATGAATACAAATAGAAACTACAACACCGGAAAAACTCCCAATAAAGAAATCTGTAATTTTAAAAATCACAGCTTAATTTTTTAGGCAATAATGACGATAAGTTACTTTGGAGCATTATTTATTTGTGGGGAAAAGTTATATTCTAAAAATCCAATAAATTGTTTTATTTCAATAGTTTAATGGTCTGGAAGAAGCCGAAACACATTATTTGAACTATAAATAAGGGCGATCGATTTGATGGCGACACTAAGAAGATTGAGGCTAATATTTCAATAATGTTTCACGTATAAGAATTAAAATAAAATGACAAAAAAATATACAAGACCAGAAAAGGCAGCAATTTTTTTGATGACTCTGGATGAGGAAACCGTGGGACAGGTTTTGGATAGCTTGGAAGAACGAGAAATCCAGAGTGTAGCAAATTATATGGCCGATCTTGAGAATGTGGATACGCAGGTTATGGATATGGTAAATAAAGAGTTTTATGAGTTGATAAATTTGGGTGGTAAAGGATTAAGGGGAGGAGAATTAGATTCCCTCAAAACAATATTGATGCGGGAGATGGGTTCTTTAAAGCCAAACGAAAAAATAAACAATATTACTGGTTTTAAAGAAGAATTTGGGGGAGGTTTAGAAACCGTTCGTGGGCTGGATCCTAAAAATATTTCCTCGTTAATCACCAACGAGCATCCGCAAACCGCAGCAATCATTTTAGCCCATCTCGATTCGTCTTTAGCTAGTGCGACCATCAATGAGCTTCCAGAAGGAAACAGAATGGAAATTGTTTATCGGCTCGCAACTTTGGATAAAGTATCCCCATCTGTTATAAGTGATCTTGATCAGGCCTTGCGGGCGGAGCTCCAAAAGTCTAGTGCAGTTTCGGGTAATAAATTAGGAGGGGTTGAAGTTGTAGCAGCAGTGATGAGTTCACTGGATCGTAATACAAAGACAGCGATCCTTACTTCAATGGATGAAATAGATGCCGATTTGGCAAATAAAATCCGGAGAATGCGATTTAGTTTTGAAGACTTGATCAAAGTTGATGATACTGGTATTCAGTTACTTATAAAGGAAATCAACCAGGAAGAACTCCTGATTGCGTTGAAAACAGCTTCTGATGAATTAAAAGAAAAACTATACACCAATATTGGTTTGGTGATGCTTAAAGACCACTTGAAGGATTTGAGGCCTACAAAAAAAAGTGATATTGAAAAAGCCCAGCAGAATATTATTAAAGTGTATAAGAAACTGGAAAAAGAAGGTAAAATTTTGCTTAGTGGTGGGAGGGGTGATTACGTTTAAGGCTTATATTCCTGTTTTGTTTTTTTATAAAAATTTTTCAAGTTTTTAAGAGATCTGTGCGTTAATTGGAATGAGATGTGATTTTACTCCCTTCTCTTCATCCAGTTTTTCTAAAACCTGATAAATTTGATTTATTCCCTGTGTTAGGGTCCCCTCTAGATGAATATAATAGTTTCCAGCTTCACTGTCTTCGCCAAGGTTGGATTCAAGATGTAGAATATTGAGTCCCGCATTTGCTAAGGGAACGGTTGCATCCTCTACTATTCCCATGCGATCTTCCGCAAATAAACTGATTCGCACATCAGGCTCACAGTATTGTTGGTTGCCATCTTCTAATTCAACTAGATGAGAATCGAGGCTTAGGGGTGCACAAACAGATGAAATGATATTTTGGAGCGATTTTTTGTCGCCCTCATGTTCAACCATTAGCATGATGGTAAAATAATTTCCCAAACGACCCATGGATGACTCACCTAGATTACAGCCGTTTTTACAAAGCCCTGCACTCAATCTCGCAACAATTCTAGGTTGATCTAACCCAACCAATGAAAGCATGAACCAATTTTTCATAAAGCATAACCTCTGAATTCAAAATTTTGTACTCGTAAGAATAGCACATAATTAGGTAAAAGATATGTCCAGATGGTTAGGAATAAAACTAAACATTTAAAGTATCGGATTTTAACAAAGTCTTGAAAATTTTGGTGGGGCCAGAGATTAAAAAACCTTATTTAGATCGTTTAAACCAAGGTAAAACTATAGCTATAAATAATGAATTATTACAAAATTTGTGTATGGAAATAATAAACCCGGATCCGTTTTAAAGAATTCGGGTTTATTTGTTTCTTTTGTTTTCTTAAGTCGTTTCTTAATCCATAGAACCTTCTCTTTTCATTGGAGCATGTGCGTTGAGAATCCCAGAGTTAAGAATCAGGGAATTTCCGTTAGCATATTTTCTTGCAGCGTAGAAGTGGTTTGTTGCTTCTCCGTGTCGATCTAGCGCATCCAGGCTTAGGGCTTCATTGTAATGGGATTCCCCGATACTTTTATCAATTTTAGATGCCACTTGAAAATGTTTCAATGCTACATCATAGTGTCCTAGATTGTAATGAGTAATTCCTTCTTCATTATGCATATTGGCTTCTGCATTTGCACCACTAGGGAATTTTAAGGCAGGGTCTGCAGAAAACGCCAACGACGGGATAGATATTATAAACAATAAGGCCAAAATAAATGATAATTTTTTCATCGGAAGCTCCTTCACAGTATTGATAATAATTTAAACCCAAGCACTATTCAAAACCTTTCCTAAATAAGTAATAAAGTATTTTGCTTTATTAAATTATTTAAGGTTTTAAATCAAGCTTCTGTTCTATACCGCACTTTCTTATTACTTTAATAATACCCTAAAAAAACATCAGAGTTAAATCTTTAAGTAGTAATGTTTGCTCACTATTTGAATTATTGAATCTTCGTATTATTTAAGTGTTTGTTTGTTGGGAGAAAGTTTTGGTTCCTTTTTTA
>Ga0315338_1003096_pt1 | contig 15070 bp, 19 predicted proteins | sample ASW8metaG_FD_204518 | JGI IMG/M metagenome (GOLD analysis project Ga0315338, IMG submission 204518) | Ammonia-oxidizing marine archaeal communities from Monterey Bay, California, United States - ASW #8 | ecosystem: Environmental > Aquatic > Marine > Coastal | place: USA: California | collected... | reverse complement strand
TCATGAATGCCGCCGGCACCCGATGCCGGTCGTGACGGCCGATCTGCGCCTCAGCCGAATACAGGCCGGCAGCGGTGGTCAAGAGAAAGGCGAGTAGAACTCGCGATGGCCTCCAGTAGCGAAAGCCGTGTGAACCGTGTCGGCCGTCGAACCGACCAACGGACGGTGCATTCTGCAGATCAAAGATCAGAAGCATGGCTCAACAGCACACCCAGGATACCAGCGAGGCCGCCTACGAGCGGTTCCTCGACGCCTGTCCAGCATATCGCAGCACGGCGGTGCTGGATGAAGTTCGGGCTTTCGACTTTGCGCGGCTCGACGAGCAGCGGTTGGTGGCGTCCTCGACCAGGGTCGTTTCACGGATGGCTTCTGTGTAAAGGTGCTTCAGGAGTAGACTTACCCTATGACTGTTGCAGTCCTCCGTCGGACGTCGCTCACGGTGCTGGGTGCATTATTGGTGGGCACGACGGTGCTTGCTCAGACACCTCGTTCACAACCTGCTCCAGCACGTCCCACTCCCGCACCGGTAGACAACAGCATCGAAGCGTTGCAGGAACGTGCAAACGCTGGTGACGCGGCAGCGCAATTCAACCTTGCCTTGATGTACGACAACGGTCGGGGTGTGCCGCAGGACTTCGGCGAAGCGGTGGCGTGGTACCGCAAAGCCGCTGAGCAAGGTCATGCGGCCGCGCAGTTCAACCTTGGCGTGAGCTACGGCATGGGACAGGGTGTGCCGCAGGACGATGAGCAAACGGTAGTGTGGTTTCGCAAAGCCGCTGAGCAAGGTCATGCGTTCGCGCAGAACAACCTCGCCATGATGTACATCGCGGGTCGGGGCCTGCCGCAGGACGCTGAGGAAGCGGCGGCGTGGTACCGCAAGGCTGCTGAGCAAGGTGACCCGTTCGCGCAGCACAACCTTGCCGAGATGTACTACAACGGCCAGGGTGTGCCACAGGATGTTGTCCAAGAATACAAATGGCGCGACCTCGCAGCCGCCCATACCTCCCCAGCGAACCAAGCACAGTATGCGGACCTACGTGACGCCACCGCCGAGCGTATGACACCGCAGCAACTCACAGATGCCGAGAATCTGTCGCGTGAGTGGCAAGCGGCGTTTGAGCAGCGGACGAAGTGAGACTACGAGAGAGCCCAGTGGAATGTGGTTTCTGGGTTAACTAGCATCCCATGTGTCGCTCTCCGAGTTGATGCGGTTCGGAGGTAGGTGCATGATGCTGGCTCACGACCGTGGTAGCGCAGTGGCGACGAGCGCTACTCAGGTGGGTGCGCGGCGTCCCACTCGCTGGCGAGGTGCTGGGCTTCGGTGATTTGCTCGGGGGTCATTGCCGCCGCAATAGTATTGCGAAATTTCAGAGCACCGCTTAGCGTCACACCAGTTAGCTGTCCGACAGAGAGAGTCATCCACATATACGAGGCCACGAAGTCCTTCAGGACACCGCGGCCAGTGCCGTAGGCCAGTCCGAGGCCGGCCTGTGCTTCCGCATCGCCCTGCTCAGCCGCCAGCCGAAACCACCGCACCGATTCCCGGTCATCCTGTGCTACGCCTCGGCCTTCGGCATACATGACACCGAGTCGGGACTGCGCACCCGCGACGCCTTGCTCTGCTGCGAGCCGGTACAACTGGGTCGCCTCGGCTTGCTCCTGCTCAGCACGAGTGGGGTGTTCGTCGAGGGACTTATTCATGTGTCGTGTTTTTGGATCCTAATCCAAAATTAGCGGTTCAACGAGGACGGGGGTGAGTCACGCGGGTGGGCGGTGTCCGAGTACATTTCCAATTCGTTTGGCCTCGTCGAGATACGCGAGTAGGAATGCACGATTTTCGCGTGTGATCATGTCGTGCTGAGGCGTGATGGCAAACCCGGTCTCGGTGCTGTCACACCCATTCGGCAGGGGGTGTAATCGCTTCCTCTGGGGTCCGGCCAGGGTCGGGACGGCCTGTGCCCTCCAGCCGGCTGATCGCCCGTACGGTCATGTCTTGATCGCAAAGAATTTGGCATGACAGCCGCACGCCGCTCAGGCCCCTTGTGGCCAGCGTTTGCTTCTCAGCGGCAGTCATCTTCGACGGTTCACCCGCGATAAATTCAACGCGACATGTCGTGCAGCGCGAATGTCCACCGCACGCATGCATGATGTCCACTGTGGCGTCTTGCTCGACGGCCAGCACGAGCCGTTTGTTATTGGTGATTTCGAACGTTCCATATCCTTCAACGGTCAGTTTAGGCATTCAACAATTCTACCGCGTCGACGGAACATGCATACTTCCGCATCAAACTACTTGGACTGGACACGCCGACCCCTAGAGGAAGAGCGTAGACTGATCGGTATACACGCCAGACTTCGATATGGTCATCATATTGCGAATGCGCAGGCGTAAGGGAGTGAGGTATGGCCAAGGGCTATTGGATCGGACGCGTCAAAGTGAACAATGAAGAAGGCTATAAGCCCTACGTCGCGGCGAACCCTGCAATCTTTCGGAAATTCGGCGCAAAGTTTGTCGTTCGCGGTGGCAAGTTTGAATGTACGGAAGGCCAGAGCCGTTCACGTAACGTGGTGATCGAGTTCGCCGATTATGCAACCGCCGTGGCTTGCTATCGCTCACCCGAGTATCAAGCCAATCTTAAGATTCGACAGGCCAATGCGATCAGCGACATGATCATCGTCGAGGGCTACGACGGCCCGCAGCCATAGATTTTTCGTGCCTCTAACGGGCACGGCTGTCCTACAAGTCGAATCAATGAAAAACGACAATGATAACTCTCCCTGGGACAGCGCTCACGGTGCCAGGCACTCGTCGCTGTACGTTCGTGCTTCTCACAAGCTTATGAGCTCACCCCGCCTACTCGTATGGGTACCTCTTATCCTTCTCTTCTCTAGCTGCAGTAGCGACCGGACACTCTCGCCGATCAGCCCGAGCGACGTTCTGTCCGATTCGAGCCTTGCAGGCGATGTGCTCGAGCAATGGTCTCCCTACGTGGGTATCCATCTAACAGGGGAGGCGCTGAATGCATACCGTGACGCAGTGTTGACCTTGAGAGCGGCCGGCCAGCTAGACGGCGTACGGGTCGAGTTGGGACGAAGCCTTAGTCCGAGCGATCCCACCTACAGGGCTATCAGCGCCACGGGCGTTGAGCTACTCGGCCTCATCAGCAACGAGCATTTATTTTTACCGAACATCGAGGAGGAGATCGACCGTATTTTTAGGGCCTTTCCAGAGATCCGTCACTTTCAAATCGGTAACGAAGTCACAACGATTTTGCCCAGTACTGGACCGACACTCACAATCGAGCAGTACATGACCATTTTTTTGCGGATCTACGACCACGTGCAGAGTCGTCACCCTGGCCGAGCCATCCTCTTGACCCAATCCACAGTGGGTTCCGGTTTCCATGGGCCGACAGAGCTGGCAGCCATGGTTAATCTTGGACTGACGCGGGTCGATCCTAGCCATGTGATCATCGCGATCAACATGTACGACCTTGACTACGCTGGACAGTTTGTCGGGTTGCTGGGGGGGCAGCTTCGTCGATTTCGCCTGTGGGTCACGGAGTCCGGGACTCGCGATCAAAGCCGACACATGACGTGGGTGAGAGACCAGTACCCACGCCTGCGAAACCTCGTTCGTGCCGAACGGGTTTACTGGTACGTCATGTGGGGGGGTGACTCCGGATCCGACACTGACTTCAGTCTTATCAAGAACCCGAGCCTCTTCCCGGATTACTGGAAGAGCCCATTGTTCGAGCTATTGACGGCGACGCGGTGACAACAATGCGAACCAGAAGGTGTTTCCACAGCACGATGACGCTGCTCTTCTGTCTAAGTTTGCCAGCGGTCGGTGGAACACAGGAACTATTGGCGGGCGGCCCAGACGACGAGCGGAAGTCGGGCACATACCTGCAGACTGGTGTCGCACACGGACAAGGTGACCTGTTTAGTCCCAATAGTTTGACCCAGTGGGACGTCGCACTGTTTGGGACTGACTACGACTTCGTCAGTGGAAAGCTGGAGTTCGAGAGTTACTTCAGCGACACCTTCCTGCAGCTCTCGGGCTTCTCGGTCGGCTACCGGAAGGATGGCTTGCGCCGTGCCGAGTCGGGTCACATGTTCAGTGGCAGCCTCTTCCGAGATTTTGACGTCAAGCTGTTCGCCGTGAAGGTCGGTGCCGGGGTTGAGTGGGGGCTGCCCTCGCTCAATTTCGACCAAACGGAGTTCGTGTTTTCCGATGACGGGATCGTTCGCTATCGACACACTTACATGCATCGGAATGCCGACATACCCTTCCTTGGGACTGCGACTGACGGGGTGGTCTACCCGTTCGTCGAAGTGAGCATCGTACAGCGGCCGTGGTTTCTGCTGTTCGAGATAGGGATTCGCGTCGGCAGCACGAGGTTCAATTTCGACGACTTCGAGGTTGACCCGACCGACCAGCTCAGCCAAGAGTTCCACCATCAGCGCATCCTGGTGCCCTACCTTTTCGCTGACGTCGGCATCCGATTGTTCTAGGCGTTCGCTTACTCTCTCCGTGCAAAATTACACAACTATTACATTCCAACTCTTCTTTCGCCGCAATACTGACAGGTAAGATTCTGGGCGGACTGGGCCACCAAGTTAAGGGGGCATAAGAGATTGACCGTCAGTCATATCGACTTCGGTGACAAGACTCAGGTCAACTGGGTCACGATGATCGCGATGGTGGTTTTTCACATCCTCGCGGTGGTAGCGCTCTTCTACACCACATGGCAGGCAGTAGTCGTTGCCATTGCGCTTCATTGGATCTGCATCGGCTGGGGGATCGGGTTGGGTTATCACCGCCTCCACACACACCGGTCGTATGAAACGCCGAGAGTGATTGAGTATTTCTTTGCAGTCTGCGCCACGCTGACGTTACAGGGCGGCCCAATTTTCTGGACAGCCTGTCACCGTCTTCACCACCAGCACTCGGACAACGATGGTGATCCGCATACACCGCGCGACGGCCGCTGGTGGTCGCACATGCTGTGGACGCTCTTCGGAGACGCGATGAACGCCAACACTGCCGTGATGGGCAAGTACGCGCCAGACCTCATGAAGGACCGTTTCTACCGCATGCTTTCCAGGTGGCACTGGGTCCCGCTGGTGGTTCTTGGTCTAGGGCTCCTTGCGGTTGGCGGTTTGCCGTGGCTGCTCTGGGGTGTGTTCTTGCGGGTAGTGTTCGGACTGCATTGCACCTGGCTCGTGAACTCGGCGACACACCTGTGGGGCAAGCGGCGCTTCGAGACGCCTGATGATTCCAGGAACTCGTGGTGGGTGGCTCTCCTCACGTTCGGTGAGGGGTGGCACAACAACCATCATGCCTATCCGACTTCCGCCCGGCACGGCTTGGGTCGGTTCGAATTGGATCTTACCTGGATTCAGATAAGACTAATGGAGAAGATCGGTCTCGCCTGGGATGTTCGGCTCCCGACCGAGAGTCAGCTGGCTCGTAAGACGCCTGCCGACGTGGTGGCCTAGTCCCTTCCCCTTCCGCTCGTGCAACCGCCGCGAAGACGCTATCCTATAGGTGATGGTTCCTGGCGAAGTTCGGCGCCTCAAAGTGTGGTTCGTCGCGCTGCTCGGCGGGTTGCTGATCGCCGTTGCGGTCGCGCTGAACATCGGCTGGATCGTCGTCAACTGGCGTACCGGTTTACTACTATTGGTTGGTATTGTCAGTTTTTCCGTGCTGATAGCCGGCCTTTGCTTCAACACCGCTTTTCTCATTCGAGAGATTGGTAGAACCGAGCGGCAGGACGCCTTCATCCATGCCGTCACGCACGAGCTCAAGACGCCACTCGCCTCGATAAGGCTGTATCTTCAGACCTTACGTGAGCGCGACGTCGACCCGGTCCGACAGCAGGAATTCATCGAGACGATGCTGACCGACGTAGCGCGTCTCCAGTCGACGATTGACCAGGTACTTCTAACCGGGAAGACTGGCAGGGCGCGCCGGGTGATCAACCCGATCGACGTCGACCTCTCCGAGGTTGTCGGTGAATGCGTGACCGTAGCCGGCCGACGGCATCATTTCGTCAACGATGAGGTCCAGGTTGTTGATCTGCTTCCTCAAGGAGAGAACGCTATCGTGATGGGTGACCGCGAGGAGATCCAAGCAGCCGTCACCAATCTTATCGACAACGCGATTAAATACTCTGGTGAGCGTGTCAGAGTGGCGGTGGAGTTGGTCAAGCTTGGAGCCCGTCGAGTTGCAATCAACGTCAAGGATCAAGGGATGGGGATCACGCGGCAGGAACTGAAGCGGATCTTCCGGCGCTTCTACAGGATTCCAGGTACGCTGAGCGCGCGTGTGCGGGGCACTGGGCTTGGCCTCTCGATCGTGCGGGCGGTTGCGCGACGTCACGGTGGTCGTGCGTACGCTGCAAGCGAAGGGTCCGGAAAGGGTAGTCGGTTTACCCTTGAGCTGCCTCTGAAGCCGTCATGAAGCGACTGCTTGTCGTCGAAGACGAGGAGCATCTCGCAAACGGTTTAAAGTTCAATCTCGAAGCCGAGGGATACCGTGTCGAGGTCGAAGAGACCGGGGAGGCAGCGCTTCACAGGCTGACCCACGGTTCGAACGGGATCGACCTCGTTCTGCTTGATGTGATGCTACCGGGTCTCGATGGTTTTGAAGTTGTGCGCCGGCTGCGCGAAGCTGGAAGTTTTGTCCCGGTCGTGATGCTGACGGCGAGAGGACACCTCGAGGACGTATTACTGGGCTTCGAGCACGGTGCGGACGACTATCTGACAAAACCATTCGATCTCTCGATTCTCCTGGCGCGAATTCGAGGGCTCCTTCGACGGAAGAGCTGGTTCGAGAAGGAGTCCAACGAAGAGTCCCCACCGCCAGAAGATTATCGGTTCGGCGGGCGGCGCATCGATTTTGGTCGCCAGGTGCTGGAGCGTGGTGGTGTCGAGCAGCCTTTAACCCTGATGGAGATGACTTTACTGCGCCATTTGATTCAGCGGGAAGGTCAGGACGTTCCCAGGAAAGTGTTACTCGAAGAGGTTTGGGGTGTTCGGCACGATACGGATACACGAACGATTGACAATTTCATTTCCCGGCTGCGGCGCGCGATTGAGGACGAACCGTCTAATCCGCAATACCTCCAGACCGTTCGGGGTGTGGGTTACCGTTTCGTGGCGGATCCCACTATTGAGGAATAGCCACACGGCTAACGAATCTTCGAGGTGCTGGGTCCGGTGGTTGAGGAGCTGGTGGTGCTTGAGAAGGATGCCCGCCGAGGGTCCCACCCAGCCGTTGAGGTCATCGATCGCAGCCAAGAGGATGTTGGGTCTCTCGAGTGTTGCGGGCTTGGTGGGAGAACATCCCCAAGTCAACACAACCAAACAGAGAAGGAGTTTCTTCCACACGCGACCGATAGCGCTACAGCGACTGGGGTTCGTCGGTTCGACGTCGAGCCGGCCTGAGCTGACAGGGATTGTTCACAGATGGTCTGTGAAAAAAAATGGCGGAGAGAGTGGGATTCGAACCCACGGTAGGGTTTCCCCTACACACGCTTTCCAAGCGTGCTCCTTCAACCACTCGGACATCTCTCCGTGAGAGTGATTTCCATAGCGTACAAGGGGCAGTGTCACCCCGGCAATCGGCCGACCGAATTCGAGAGATTGGTAAGACCGAGAGGCGCGACGCCTTCATCCATGCCGGCACTCACGAGGTCAAGACTCCGCTCGCCTCCTTGGCTTCCTAGAGCGTGAGCGAGACCATCTCCTAGGCCACGAACATCTGAGAATACACCCCAAGATCAGACACGCTCGCTGTCAGTGAGAGGCCCCAGACGAGCGCGACCACTGCGATCACAAGTACAGCTCAGGGAGAAAAGAGGAGAAAAGGAAGGAATGTTTGTTACCGCATCAGGGATCAGTCTGTTGGCCTCGTGTAGTCCATATGCGTGGTGCGTCCCCTTCTTGCCAGGTCAATCGACGCCGGATAGACTGGGCTTTCCCGCGTGTGGTGACGGCTCGCACCGCGGCTCGGACCCTGTGCAATTTCAGCCTACGAACCGCGTCAGAGCCGGAAGGCAGCAGCGCTAAGTAGTCACTGACATGTGCCGCAGGATCATCCGGGCCGCGGTGGGTTTCGTCGCCCACTCCGGACCAAAGATGACTCACCACCGTCCACGAAGGGTGATCCACGACCGATGACGACCCACGACCCACCACCATCCACGACCTGCGACTCACAATTCACGACTGCAAACTGACTCCCATGTCCTATCAGGTGCTTGCACGAAAATACCGGCCGCAGCGCTTCGACGACGTTATCGGTCAGCGAGGGGTCACCCAGACCTTACGTAACGCCATCGTCAAGGACCGACTGGCACAAGCGTTCGTCTTCGCAGGTCCGCGTGGTGTCGGAAAAACGACGACCGCCCGTATTCTGGCACGGGCGCTCAACTGCGAGAAGGGTCCGACTCCAGACCCGTGTGGCACCTGTGACGCCTGCGTTGAAATCGCTCAGGGGCGTGACATCGATGTTCTTGAGCTCGATGCGGCAACTCACACGCAGGTCGAAAATATTCGTGAAGTCATCATTGCCGGTCTCTCGATGGCGCCGGTCAGAGACCGTTTCAAGGTGTTTATCATCGACGAAGTTCACCAGCTCTCGAGCCATTCGTTCAATGCGCTACTGAAGTCGATTGAAGAGCCACCGGCGCACGTTGTCTTCATGATGGCGACGACCGAGCTTCGGAAGATCCCCGACACGATTCTGTCCCGGTCTCAGGTCTATGAACTTCGGACGATCAGTACGAACGTGATCGCTCAGCAGCTCCGAGCGATTGCTGACTTGGAACAGGTCACGATCGATGACGTCGCAATATCGCTGATCGCTCGAGCCGGCGACGGCAGCATGCGTGATGCCCAAAGCGCGCTCGATCAAGTTGTGGCATTTGCGGGTGATCAGATCGGAGTGGAGGAGGTCTCGACGGTATTGGGGTTAATCGGACGAGACGCGGTCCTCGATGTTGTCGATGTCGTCGCCGACGAAAACCCAACCGCCGTATTCGAACTCACCGCGCGGTTCGTGGAGGCAGGCTACGACCTCCGATTAATGTGCCGGGAACTCACCCGCGCCGTCCGCGATCTTCTTGTGATTGTCATCGACCCGACCCGGGCGGACGATCCGGAGATCACCGGTGACGCCGAGCGGTCTCGACTCGTTGATTTAGCGCAGCGTTTTTCCCGCGAAGATCTCATGCGTGCCTTCGAGGTATTGGCGAAAGCCGAGTTTGAGATTCGGGGTTCCGCCCAACCGAGGTATCACTTCGAGATGGCGGTCCTCAAGTGGATTCATCTTGGAAAACTCGTCCCGCTGACGGCATTGCTTGAAGGGGCATCTAACGAGGTTCCGGTTAGCCAGCCGAGCCACCGTGCGCGGCCGGAAAGGTCGTCACATCAACGTCCCGCAGTATCAGTTCCTCGCCGGTCTTCGCCTGCGAAGACGGCATCAGCCGAACCGCCACGTGAAGCCCACGTGGCACCGCCGCCCGCGCCTAAGTCATCTGCGGGTGTCGGAGGGAAGGATGAGATTCTGGCTGAGGTAAAACGAACAAAAAAGTTCTTCCACGGCACAGTAGTGGCCCAGGCCCAGCGTATCGATTTAGAGGGCGACAAGTTGGTGTTTGCGTTCACGCGGGGTCAACGCACGTTGGCCTCGCAGCTCAGGCAGAATCGCAGCTGGCTCGAACAGCTGGCGTCACAGATCGTTGGTCGCCAAATCGCCGTGACCACCGAGCAGGGCGACGCGGAGCCTTCCCCCGAGTCTGCGTCGCCCGATCCGAGCGAGCAGGCGGGTCTTCGCGAGCAAGCGATGCGGGATCCAGTCGTCCAGTCGATGCTTGAAGTGTTTCCGACTAAGGTCGGTAATATCGAGAAGCTAAAGTAGAAGGCGTCCACGATTCACGTAAGACTCCAACCCCTATGAATATCCAACAAATGATGAAGCAGGCGCAGCAGATGCAGGAAAAACTGCAGCGCGAGTTGGCCGAGACCGAAGTAGAAGCTACGGCTGGTGGTGGTATGGTGACCGTGGTCATGAACGGTCAGAAACAGATTCGAAAGTTAACGATCGACCCAGAGGTTGTCTCTCAGGACGATGTTGAGATGCTCCAGGATCTGATCGTGGCCGCCATCAACGATGCACAGCGGAAGGTAGACGAGTCGATCGCTGGCAAGATGGGTGGCATGATGGGCGGACTGAACATCCCCGGACTCACCGGATGACCCAGGTTGGTCCGCTCGTCAGACTGGTCGAACAGTTCCAGCGGCTCCCGGGTATTGGAGCGAAAAGTGCGCAGCGGCTTGCGTTTTATTTGCTTCGCCAGCCTCGCGGCGACGTCGATGCGTTGATTGACGCCATTCGTGATGTTAAGGAGCAGGTCACGTATTGCTCGGTCTGTTCGAACATCACCGATTCAGACCCCTGCTTCTACTGCACCGACCCGGGTCGAGATCGAACCGTGCTCTGCGTCGTCGAGGACCCACATAACGTCGCCGCCGTCGAGAACACCGGGGAGTTCAAGGGCACTTATCACGTGCTGATGGGGGCCCTGTCTCCACTGCAAGGGATCGGTCCCGATGACCTCAAGATCAAAGGCCTACTCGACCGCGTCCGTGACGGGGATGTTGCTGAAGTGATCCTCGCCACCAATCCCAACGTCGAGGGTGAGTCGACGGCGATCTACCTCGCCAAGCTGCTCAAGCCTCTCGGTGTTAGGGTGACTCGGATCGCCATGGGGCTACCGGTCGGTAGTGACATCGACTACGCCGACGAGGTTACCATGAACAAGGCGATGTCAGGGCGCAATGACATGTGACGTCGAAGAGGTAACTTTACTAGCGGTTTCCTGACTCCTGATTCCCGACTCCTGATTGTTCCCCGAAGACTTCCTCCAGCACCCTTTCCGTTTCAGGTGCGCGAGTGCGTCCGCCCTTTCCTTCAAGTTCCGACCGCAGTCGCGTTAATCCTTCTGCGTCGTCGACGTCGTACCATGATGACAAAAGCTCGACCCGTAACCCCGCTCGCGCGGCGGCGGCGCAGGTGTCGTCGAGAGTCTCCGCCGTGCTCCACCTGATGTTACTGAACAGATCCGGCATTGCCAGCTCGTTCGCACCGGCACCGCTTGCCAGTGCCATCAGGTAGTAACCGCCGTCTGCCGCCGGTCCGAGCACGACCGTTTCCGAGTCGACGACTTCGATAGCCTGCCGGATGCGCTCAATCGGGAGGGTTGGCACATCTGACCCGATCATCACGACTTTTGTGAATCCTTCGACAAAAAGGTCGGTAAACACACCTTCCTCGCGTTGGCCTAGGTCGTCACCTCGCTGAATCATGAGCTCGGTGTCATTAATCCCCATTTCTGAAAACCCGGCCGGTCCACCAACTGGTGGGTACGCCACTCGCAGAGAACTTCCCTCCAACGTACGACACGCCGTCACGGTGTCCTGTAGAAATGCCGAATAGAGGCGCCGACGTTTCGTTTCACTATCAATGACGAGAGACAGCCGAGTCTTGGGTGGGCTCCCTGAGACGGGTGACCGCGCCATGATCACGACTGCCACGGCGGTCGTGCTCGCAGCCAGCATCCGCCTGATCGATAAACCGTGGCGGACAAGTAACAGAACACCGATCGCCATCCACACCAAGATTCGCCCTTTCCGAACGATCGCCAGGGTGACCCCCGTTACCGTACCGAGGGCGAGCAGATCGGCAAACATTCCGCTGCCCGCCTCGTCGACACCGATGCGGAGTGGCACAAATCGAAACGCGAACGAGATAAACCGGTTGGTCGATTCAAAGACGAACGCGTGCAGTATCGTCGTCGGCTGGTCGCTCACCACTGAGAGCACGAGGAAGACTTCGACAATTGCAAGCAAGTGAAAGGAGAACTCCAGTAACGCTAATGGTGCGAGCTGGCGCCAATCACGTGGGTAGAGGGCATGGATGTGTTCTTCAAGGTGGCGGACCCGCGTCGTGATCGCTGCCAACGCGCCCGGCGCCACGCCCCGGGCGTGCAGCCAGTCGAGCGTGGCACTGCCAATAAGCCAGTGTCTCCATATCACCCAGTGCCCGGTGACCACGAGACCGATCATTACCCCCACTAGGACGGTGGTGATCCACAGTTGGCCAGGCGTCTGAAACATCAGGAAGACTGACACCAGACCTCCGCCGATTACGAACATTGCACTCAGCGTGTAGAAGAGGTTTTCAACGGCCAGAGCCGGTAGGGTGCGACGCAACGGTTCCCGGTGTCGGAGGAATACCGCTTTCGCCGGCTCACTGATGATGATGCTAAGCGGAGTCAGGTTGCCGAGGGCGTCCCCGGCGACAACGGCTTTGAAGGTCTGGACAAGCGACAAACGATGAGGACCGTCCAGGCACCTGATCCACGCCGCCGCCCGGATCAGAAAGCGCACTCCACCCAGGGCTACGACGACGACGAACGCCCAGCCGAGTCGACGAACGCCCTCAGCTACTTCAGTGACACCGGCTCGCCGGAGGAAATAGATGAAGAGTGCGAGCCCAGCGACCGCGGCCAACACGCCGCCGAGTGTTGGACGGCGGGTGAGGTCACCCTGCATAATCAGCAGTCATGACGTGGGTGTCCTTCCATATCCCGGTGGCCACCATTCTACTTGGGGGAGGGCTCCTTGCGTGCTTTCTCGGGTATCGTCTGCTCAAAACCCTCCTCGCGTTCTATGGTTTCATTGGGGGTGTGGCGATCGCCACGACATTTGCCGGGCAGCTGGAGACGTGGCTCGCGATGGTTACAATCATCGCCGCCGCCGTCGCCGGGGCGTTGCTAGCGGTGATGGCGTATCTGGCCGGCGTGGCCGTGCTCGGCGCCGGGCTCGGCGCCGTTGTTCTAAATGTCGCGTGGGTGTATCGAGGCGGCGAGCCGAACGTCTGGGTTGTGCTTATTGTCTGCCTTGGTGGTGCGCTTCTGGCGCTCGCGGTTCGGCGATACGTTCTAATTGTTGCAACTTCGTTTGGCGGTGCGTGGACCGCGTTGGTTGGTGGGCTGGCACTCGTTGGAAATAGTGCCGCAGTCGCTGCAGCGACCGGAAACGTCGAGCAAGTGCCCCCCCTGGCCGACCCGCGAACCAATCTCGGGTTTGTAATTGGGTGGTGTGGTCTAGGTACCCTCGCTGTTCTCGTGCAGATGCGCGACATGCTCAGACGACGCCGGCGATACCAACGAGCCGAGACGGAGATGGCGCGGAAGCAGGTTGTTTGACCGTCCAGAATCATATTAGCTACTATTCTCTATTGGCCTTCAGGCCCACAACGATGTTGTTGCCCAGCCCGTCGGGGCCGCAGCGTGAAGATACTACCTGTCACGTAGCCGTTGACGTGAGACCGCACCTGGTGTTCCTCAGTAGCTCAATTGGCAGAGCATCCGGCTGTTAACCGGAGGGTTAGTGGTTCGAGTCCACTCTGAGGAGCCAATCTTTTCAGTGTTTTTTTGATCCAGTGGTGTAGTGGGAACAAAAAGTGTGCCCACATTTGTGCCCCCCCCTTGACCTTCTAGCGATTTATTAGGCCCGGGTAAGCGGACCCCCCTCGACCTTTTTTGCTCGGTCGATTTCCTCAGAATCCGAAAACCGCGAGCGATTTCCATGTCTGTATATAGCTGACCGAATCACGTACCCGCCATTTTCGGAGATGATTAATTCCTACGCGATACGTCGCGGCAGTCGTAATATGCCCCCTGGGAAGAGACATGACTGACTCTCGCGATTCTCCGTTATCGGAGGAGGAGACAGAACGACTCAAGAAGGCCCTCGCCGAGCAGCGGGAGTTTCTGGGGTCTGCGCCGTTGTCAAAGGAAGAGCGCGAGGCCTGGTCTGCCTCCACGACAGCGACGATGGCGAAGTGTTACGGGCATATTGGTGCGGAGGCTCAGAGGGCGGCTCTCGACACCCTGGTCGAGCCAAGGCCAGCGCCGCGTTGGAGCGACGCTTCCTCGTTTTGATGACTCCAAGAGACGGGGCCAGGGTCCTTCTTCGGGCCAGGCAAACCCTGCTCATCGGAGCTTTTGCCCTTTCTGGGGTGTGGGCATGGCGGCACGAGGGGCTCTTCCGTTTGTTTGCGGACACGCAGATTCGCTGGACCGGGAGTTACGACGCATTTTTTGCGCTGCTATACACATTCTTGACTTTGTTCGTCGTAAGCATGGCGGTGGGGGCCATCCTGACGGGCCTGATGCGGCGCCGGTTTTCGTTGGATGAGTGGCAAATCCTGCTTCACGACACCACAAGGCTCTGGGACCGTCCCTGGTGGAGGAGACGCTGATGGCTTGCAATCGTTCCCCGCTCGCTAGCCGGAACTGACTGTGCCCACATTTGTGCCCCCCCTAGGTACTCAGTGGCCGTACTTGGTAGCACTCGCTTGCTTGACGACTGGCGGGTTTGGCCCCGAGAATGCTGCTCAGTACTAATTGATAGCACTCAGTGCGTTTGGTCTTCCTGCAACTGTTAACCGGAGGGTTAGTGGTTCGAGTCCACTCTGAGGAGCCAATCTTTACAAGGGTTTTTCACTTCCGCTTTTAGCAGCTACCCAAAGTGTGGCGGATTTTGTGGCGACCCCAACACTCCTCGGTGCCTTTTAGGCCCCGGTAAGCGGATCCCCCTCGACCTTTTTTGCTCGGTCGATTTCCTTAGAACCCAAAAACCGCGAGCGATCGCGATACATCTATATAGACGACCAGAATTTATCCCCGCCATTTTTGCTTCATCTCGCCGTTAAGACAGCGCTTGTCTTGCGTTGGTGTAGTCGTAGGGGTTGGCACGGGTGTTGGACTTGTTACCCCTCTCCCCGCACGTCATCCGCTTCGAATTACGGGCCGAGGCGTTGGCCTGGTACAACTCGGACGCCTATCAGGATCTTGTCCGCATTCGCCAGTCAGCCTCCACGGGAGACTTTATTCTTCTAGACGGGCGGTAGTTTCTTTGGACGGTCGATTCCTGGGCATCGGTTGACGACCGAGTCATCGATGGTGGTATAAGGGTACAGTTTTGACTG
>Ga0315338_1003095_pt1 | contig 15071 bp, 11 predicted proteins | sample ASW8metaG_FD_204518 | JGI IMG/M metagenome (GOLD analysis project Ga0315338, IMG submission 204518) | Ammonia-oxidizing marine archaeal communities from Monterey Bay, California, United States - ASW #8 | ecosystem: Environmental > Aquatic > Marine > Coastal | place: USA: California | collected... | reverse complement strand
GAACTAAGATATTTAATTGAGGGCGCTCAATTTGAGATTTCAATCTTTTCACCCTACATAAATACCGGTGCACTCACGAATTTACTCAAGAAATCGCCAACATCATTAAGTGTGACTATAATTACAACCTGGAAACCAGCAGATCTAGCTTTGGGGTATTCTGATTTAAAGCTTTATCCTTTTTGTAAAGAAAGAAATATTCCACTTTTGTTAAATAAGAATATACATTTGAAAGCAATTGTTATTGACAACATGAAGTCTGCTTACATCGGTTCAGGTAATATAACAAATGCTGGATTGGCTCTTGGTGATAAATATAACTATGAATTAGGCGTCATCAATGAAAATCTAACGCTGGATGATAAAATTTATTTCGATAAAATTATATCAGAAGCAGAGCCAGTTGATGATGGATATTATCAAACAGTAAAACAACGTGTAGAAGAACTTGACAAACCAAAGTTTGATGAAGAGTTTGATATCGAGTTAACTAATAAGAAGGACTTTCTTCTTACTTCACTTCCAATGAGTAATAATGTAGATGAGTTCTATGATCATTATTCAAGGCCCGATAACGATCATGGTTCAGATGAAGATATAAGAAGCGCTGAACATGACAGGCGGCTTTACCAAATTCCTCGCGGCCTTAATAAAAACGAATTTGACAAATTGCTTATACAAAACTTCCTGCGACATCCTTTTATTGTTGAATATTTAGATTTTATCGGAGACGGAAAATATTTTGGAAAAATGAGTAACTGGTTGCATGACAAAGTGACTACAGTACCTACGCCAAGAAGATATGATATTAAAAAAACACAAAACCGAGTTAATAGTTTTATCCTCCATTTAAGTGATGAATACGCAGAAGAAATTCCAGGTAGAAAATCCGTAAGGTTTTTTAGGATACAAAGATGATTTATCCCTATGAACTACCAAAGGATGTCCAAAGTAAAGCAGAAAAAAAGGTTTTTAATCAATTACGCATAATAAAAGAGCATTATGATATTTTTTTCTCTCGAAGGTTTCTCAACAGAAGTCAATTTGAAAAAAAAGAATATGAAATAGATTTCATCATAGCAAATAAGCCAAAAAAGCGTTCCCAATGCCATGCAATATATTGTATCGAGATAAAAGGTGGTTTAATTGAGTATGATGGAGAAAAAAATGTTTGGAGACAAAATGGTCAGGCTATGAATAAAGCTCCGGATGTTCAAGCTTCAGCATATGCCCATTCACTTATTAAAAGATATAACATGATTTCAAAGAATGTTGTAATTGATTGGGCACTGTGTTTTCCTGATTGCGAGATACCAGATAACACTCAACTACCAACAAATCTAGCCTACGACAAAATAATTGATGCAAGAAGCGCCCTTTATTTAGATAAAAAATTAGAAGCGATGATTGAAACTGCGAAACGTAATTATAAAAAACCTGGGTGTAATGTCCATATGTATGAGTCATTTAAAAAGGATATTTTACGAGGGATTGGTTTCGTCGAAAAATTAAGTACTAAGTTCAAATATGAAGATAATAGATTTATAGAATTAACTTATACTCAAGTTGAATTTTTTAATCTTATATCCGACAACAAAAATATTCTTGTCTCGGGCTACGCTGGAACGGGAAAAACTGTCATAGCTATTGCTGCCGCGCAAAAGAAATTAAGCGAAGGTAAGACTGTTTTATTTTTATGCTATAATAGAACCTTAGCCAACAAAATACGGTACAGGTTTGATAAATATGATGATCGTATAAAAGTTGCCACTTTCCATTCACTAGCTAAGTCCATAATAGATGAGAAAGACCCTACTTGGTTCTCAAATAATAATAAAAAAGATGATGATAACTTTTGGACATTAAATGTGCCTATGAAACTTGATTCAGTTATCGACAATGACATCACAAAATGCAATACTATCATCATTGATGAGGGACAAGATTTTAAGAGGCTATGGTTTGAAACAGTTTTTAAAATGTGTGAAAGCAATGGCTATAAATATATTTTTACTGATCCCTTTCAAGATATTTTTCAAAGAGATAGCTCACTTCCAAATGAAACAGATTTTTTAAATTTTTCCCTTAAAAAAAACTGCCGTAATACTAAAAAAATAGTAACACACCTTTCAGATATAATCGATAAAGAAATTCTAGCTCACCAAGATTCTCCTATTGGAGAAAAAGTATCAATTAAAACATTTAAAACAGAAGATGAACTTGTAAAAACATTATCAAATGAAATTAACATACTTATAAAAAAAGAGGGAATAAAGCCTGAACAAATATTATTAATGACTAATAGCCCCATTGATGAATCATCAATAAGCAAACTATGGAAAATTGGGAAAATACCTGTAACAAACCTTAAAAGGTCTGGAAGGTTTTATGAAGGGAAAATCCATTATTCATCTATAAATATGTTTAAGGGATTAGAAACAGATATTTTATTTATAATCGATGCAGATAGAGCACCCGATGGTAAAACACTCTATACGCAAATATCTAGAGGGAAAAATAAAGTATATTTATACAGTCGTATAAAATAATAGTTTGTTAATTATGCCTGTAATAAGGCTTGAATAAAGTCATCTAATTCTAGTGCCATGTTAGACCTGATTCTTCTAAGCATCCTAGCTTGTTCTTGACTAGTTGATGTTGTCTGCTGTTCTGCTGAGACTAAAGAGCTGAATAATAATCTTAATATATCTTTTGCTTGTTCATTATCATCCACTTCTACTTGGTGAATAAAATTCTGATAAAAGCTATGATTAGTATTAATCTCAATTACAGTCCTATCGGTACCCAACATTTTGAATGCGTATAAATCCATTTCTCCTAAAGGACGATATAGTATATAATGCCTACAGGGTAATGCCAAACACCATTTAATGACATTTTTTAGTCTATTTTTGTCTCTTCTTAAATCAGGATAAATATCAGTGATCCAATCAATAAGTTCTTGTTTTTCTTCTGCTGTTACTTCAGCGATACCTAAATCGTCACTATCTGGATCAGCAACGGGTATTAAATCTTCAATAATTTCGCCGATATCCTCATCATCATCTGTACCGCTGTTTGGATTTGTAGCTTTTAACTGGTTACCAATGATTTTTCTCATTTCTCTACAATTGTTATCAATGAGCTTGCTGATTTCCTTATGAATTTCCTCTTTAAAATCCGATGCTTCATTAATATTGTAAATCTTTGCTTGCTGCTTGCGGTTATCAATATCAAAAATCCAATCTGATTGAGGATTATCTATATACAATTCTACTGACATCCATCTTTCCATTTCGTATTCGGCCCCAGTCGACAATTTTATAAAATTGTAATGATTATGATCTATTTCTCGATTTACCCTAAGAACAGATACAACTGGATAATTTATATTTATATCTTTTCTATTTTTATATAATGATCCAAGTTTTGACCTTCCTGCAACTTTATTTGATCTTTTATAATATAGTCTTACTTCTTTTTTAACATATGAAAACTTTATTCTTATCTTATGATCAACGGAATCAACATCTCCATTTTCTTGAGTTATTTTCTGAGTAAATGTTTTATGAATTTCTTCACCATATTGCTTTGATGTTATTCCCTCAAATTCGGAACATTCAGCTTCATCTTTAGTCATTGTATTATTCATAAGAAACATTGGATCAAAGGGTTTTATGGGGCTATTAAATTGTCTTAGTTCTTCAAATTCGTTGCCATTATCATCGTATGCAATGATATTGATCTTAATAGAATTATCATTTAAATAATGTCTAAACTTTCTTCCTAAAGTTCCTTTCAAATGATCTACCAGTGTTTTCACTTTTCTCCAAGTAAGTCGGTTCACATTTTCCCAGTATACGATTGTTCCAGACCTGTGATCATTCATATCAGTGAATACAGCATTGATATTGCGATTATCTATGTTATCTCTATTAATTACTGGATTTAAATATGGATCCACATTCTGTTCCATTTCGTCTAAGTCTAGATATGTATATAGTAAATTTCTCTGTCCATTTTCATTATGCTGCCAAGTGTATACCTCAAAATGTTTAGTTTGTGAACAGGATGAAGATGGTAGACCCATGCCATACCTTCCAAGGCCTTGAGTAGCATGAAAATGGTTTCCCCCTTGAAATTGAAGACTTACAGATAAAGTATCTGCATCCATACCATTGCCATTATCGACTATTACTATATGATTGACTCTATGACTACCAAGTTCAAACTTTGTAATTAAATGTATATCTATATTGCTTGATTCTGCTTGAATAGAGTTATCAACAATCTCTGCTATTGCTGATGCAGTATTCTTATAACCATTATTTTGAAGCTGAGTGGCACCCATCGCACCCATTAGCGGTAATCTTAATTCTATTTGCTCTGGACTCATAATTGATTCCTCCTAATTAATTCCAAACTGTATCAAAGTTTCTAAATAGAGCTTCCATATCACCATGAAGTAAATTATCTCTCAAAGTAATCAGCCTATTTTTTTTATTGCCGCCATTTTTGGGCCCTCTCAATGCACGTCCTACCATTTGACTATACAATACAATTGAAAAAGTCGGCCTAGCGATAATAGCTGTATTGATTTGAGGTGCATCAAACCCTGTCGTGAGAACGCCAAAGTTTATTAAGATATTTAAATCACCATTTTTAAAATCATCGATTACTTGATTCCTTGATGATTTATTCTTTGCCGTAATTACACCAGACTTTATTTGATGATAATTAAGTAAAGATTGAATTATTGTACAGTGCAACACTGAACAAGCAAACACAAGAATTTTTTTCCCTTCTTGATATTCGGTTATAATATCTTTAATTAATATTTTATTTCTTTGCGGATTAATAGAAACATCAATTAGTACATTTTTTAATCTTGTGTCATCTAATTTAATCCTTTCCATTTCATCAGGTGATATTTGAAGCTCATAATTTGTGAATCTTTCAGTATAATCTAATTCGGCTAAATACTCCAACTCTCTTAAATGATTAATCGGGTTTTCAATTGGAACTTGTTTTTCATCCATTAAGCTTACTTTTTCCCAATTAAAATAAGATGCTAAAAATTCATTATCTATTGTATTATCCCCCAACCCAGGAGTGGCAGTTAATCCCATCATTTGTGTAGAAGAATTATCAGCAAAATATTCTATTGCTTTGTTCCACTCAGGTGCCATTGCTCTATGCGCTTCATCAATTATAACTAGGTCAGTCTTATCTCTTATATGTGCTAACAGGTCTTTTTGATCATCATCTCTTCTCAATGCAGCTACAATTTTTGCGAAGCCCATAAAAATTATGGTTGTCTCACCCTCTTTATATTGACCTATTAATTTAAAAGTATCATAAAATTTTACAGTATTTACGATACAATCTCCTCTTAATAACCATGTTGCTTGAAAAGAATCAAAGGATTGCTCACAAAGTTCTGTACTATGCGTAATCCAAATAATTGTAGATTTATAATTAAAACCTCCAAGTACTGACTTACTTCTTATGTAATCAGACATTATCTCCATTGCTGTTTTTGTTTTTCCTGCGCCAGTTGGAAGATGCAAAATATGCCTATTAGTTTGTTTTGGATTTAATAAATAAAATACACTACGATCTTTGATATTCTTTTGAAAATCATGCAATTTATATTGAGGTTCCTGCAAAGGATCATCTGTTAAATCTTTAATATCTTTATCGGGTAAAAAATAATCAGAATGAATGTTCAGGCAGTTGAGAATACTTTTGCAAAATGCTTTGTTATTATAGTGAAAATTAGTTTTTATTTTTCTATATAATTGAGAATCACTAAGACTATTCAGCTCGGTAATCTCAGACTTTATCCTATCACGTATTCCCGGATTGAACTTAATAATATTTTCTAGAACTTTAGTTTTTGGATTAATTAATAGTTCACGACCAAAACGATCGATAATTATTTCTGACACTGATGCATCTTCATCGTTCACACCAATTAAACTTCTGTATGTAGTAATCGCAGTTACAAGATCTTGATCCTTTACCAATTCATATTGCTTTCCAAGCAGTATGTTATCAATTAATTCTTTAATGTTATCGATTTCATTTACTATCATTAATGGCCTTTGATATATTGGCTTTTAGTTTATTAAATATCTTTTTATAATTACTCCCGACTTCTATTTCTGTCTTAGTTATTCCTATAATTACTTTGTCAATATCATCCTTATCTATGCAATGGCTAATTTCAATCTGATCTCCTATCACGGTGTGTTTAATTATGTTATTATCATCTCTAACCTTTTTAAACTTTTTGATTCCAACATTAAATACGAAATCATCGTTAATAGCAGCATTTCTTAAAGTATCTATATTAGATTGAAGGGAATAAGTGTAATCATCCTTATTATATGTGACTAGGTTTCTGAGGCCATTTTTATCCCATAAAATATCTCTAACTTTATATCTTGATAATTTATAGCCTTTAAACCGATCATAAATAAATTTTGCAATTGTTTTCGCTTGTAGAGAGTTTTTATTTTCCTCCATAACTATCAAAATTTTTTCTACATCTCTCATAACTTATAAATGGCAAATTAAACAGGGTTTTTCATAAATTGTTTCTTGGTCTTCATCGCTAAGGATATCAACAAGTAGGGGGCTAGGATTTGTTGTTTTGGTAGCTTTTTTGGAAGGAGTGTCATTTATATCGATTATATCCCCAAGTTTCCCCTCTTTCCTCCAAGTAAAATCGTCTTTTTCATATTCTTTAGCTTTATCAAATAAATCGGGGTGTTTTTCCTTTAACCCATTCCATTCTCTTTTTGATTGGTAAAAGCAAAAATAACATCCTGATCTTGAACGCCAGGAATAATAATCAGGTAATCCAATACCAGCATTATCTAGGATCCTTAATACTCCATCCTTATCAATTCCATCTTCAATAAATGGAAAAACTGTTTTTACATTAGGTTTGGTAGAAATATAACCCACTCTAGCTTCATCTGCCCGGATACCAACATAATTGATAACCACATCTTCACCTATGTATGCTTCAAATGGTTTTAATTTGAGATCTTTTGTACACCATCGATTTGATGGAGAAGGTAGATATCCATTATATAGCTCAATAAAATGATCAAAATCATAGTTTTTACTAAAACCGGGCAGTTCTTTAGGTAGGCGAATCACATGAGCATTAAGGAAGGCCTCGAGTTTATCTATAAACTCATATGTTTCTTTTAATTCCTTACCTGTATCGCAGAATACGTACTCCATTTCAGGTATGCGATCACGTAAATGCACTGCTAGTGCTGCACTATCCTTCCCACCCGATATACCCAAAATGTGTCTAGTATTTTTCTTCTGTTCTGACATATTTATTAAATAATCTAATTAGAGCTAGCCGCTTTTCATTTTCAGTTAAATTTAATTTTGAGATTAATTTATCAAATTCTTTTTCAATTACACTTGTATCTATATCCTGTTTTTTATCTAATGCACGATTCTTTATATATAAATATTCCGCTTCTTCATATTGGATTTTCATAAACCTTAGTTGATCAATGAATATAGGAATGTCATCATCTGACCATTTATCAGGAAGTTTTCCTACTAAATGGCTTGCAACTGATTCTAGCCACGCCCCACCATGTCTTTCTTTATCAATCACTCTATTTACAAATTCTTTAACCTTTTCATCAAAAATCCAGTTCAGAACCACTTTCTCTACTTTTTTTGAAAGTGCTATTTTTGTGTCTGCGATACTTGAATTTGATTTAATCCCCAAATCCCAAATCCCAATAATCTGCTCTTTTATTGAGGGGAATATATTTTCTTCAAACTTATGGATTTCATTTAAGACAGCTTGAAGTTGGTTGACATATTTTTTTGATTTCGCACTCTTTTTATATGTTATTGGTTCCAGATTCAAACTATTTGGGATTTTATTATAAATCAGATCTTCAGGTGATCTCGCATCTCTTACTTCCCTAATAAATTTTTGCGCTTGTTCACTTATTCCTTTTCTTGTTTTTATAGTCCTCTGCCGCAATACAGCCACTTTTTCAATGATTGATCGGGCGACATCCAATAGAGTAGTGATATCTTTTTGATCCTGATTTAAGAAATAATATAGTTCTGCGAAAAAACTTTGATGAATTTTAGAATCAACAAATTTAATCCCAAAATTTTCCGGTCTTTTTGTTATTAACTCTATTGTATCTTTTTCAATTTTTGCAAGATACATATACTCTTGACTTGAAAGCCGTTTGTGATAAACTGATATTTGATCTAGATCTGAAAATACTTTAATTATTGCAAGGAAGTGTGCAAGACCGGTTTTGATACCATAAGGAGGGTCTGAAGCCTTTCGTATAAGATCAGCTATACTGATTCGATCATTATCATCTCTAGTGTTTTGAATCATGGTATCCCAAGTATCCCAAAGCCTCATAAGACCTGGTTCAATTGGTTTAATTAATTCATATTTATTACCAGTATGTCTATGAATTCCTGTACTCTTAATAACATTCAGGTAAATACTTTTTTCAGGTCCATTTGATTCGATACCAAAATTATCTAGGTGCGTGTGCTTTAACATTTTAGATAGTAATCGTTTTACACCAACCATCGCACTAGGGCTAGGTTTTAATACATTAATTAATTCATTTTTTATGACAGGAGTTGCATCGTAAAGATAATCCATCCAACTATTAATATATTCGGTAGACAAATTTTTAAAGGTCATCTTATTTAATGCCCGAGATTCAAGTGAAAACATTATTACATTCATAATAGAATGATTGCGAATCATAGATTCGATATGTTGCGAAAGATGATATTTAGTTTGTAACAACTCATCTCTACCCACCTTATCGCTTTTTAGTTGTTCATGGTTTTGTTCAATATAAGCGGCAGCAATAAACTGACGAATATAATATTCAATCTTTGGAGAAATTAATAGGACTAATGCTTTTTCGTTTGCTTTGAATTCATGTTCAATAAGGACTTCTTCAACTTTGTCTTTTTGATACCGATTTAGTGCTAAAAAGACATAAACAACACCATCATATTTTGTAGGTCGAAGAGATTGTAATTCATCAATACTTTGATATCTAAGTTCTATTGATCGAAATGATCCTTTTTGAATAAGGTGTTTTTTAGCAATTATAGGATCATTGGGAGATAGTCTTTCCAGGTGTTTCGCAATATCTAATGACCCTTTTTGCTCTTCAATGGTAGCATTGATTAATTCATTAATATTTGTATGAGCACCATGCCAGAGATGAAATGAACCTCCTTGGTAGGAGTTTTGTGTTATAATATTCTCTCTATTAAGTCCTTTAAGTACTTTATTTACTTTATCAGTATACCTTTTTCCTGGTTTATAAGATAAACTTAGACAAATGATTTCTTTATCTGCTTTCAAACCAACCTCAGCACCAAAGAGGTTTAACATGCCTATGGTCTTTATAACCGTTTCTGTAAAATGAAAATCGTCAACCAGTACGTTGCTCTTTGATGATTTCAAATCTCTTATAGCTACTTCTATTTTATTCCATTCTTGGTATAGGGGCGATTCTATAAGGTAATGGGAAAGATTCTGATAAATATAGTCATAAAAATTACTTAAAGAGTAGAAATCATCTTTTTGATTGGATAGAAAATGGTTGATACTGTATCGCTCATTGGTATTTAAAAATGTAAATACTGATCTTTCATTTTGTGCGAAACGCTTATAAGCAGAAATCAATAACAGTATACTAAATGGATGGAAAGGATATCCATTTTTTAAAACCGCCACTTTAGATAAATCTCCAATAGAAGAATTATTATTAAGTCTTCTTTTTATATGTACAGGTATTTGAATTGATTTAGAAGAAAACTTATTGATATGCGGAGCAATCAAATCAAATGTATCTTCAATAGAATTACTGTGAACAATATCGTGGAAGCGACCTTGTATTTTTTTCCATTCGTTCAAGAAGCTGCCCTTCATACCTGAGAAGTAACCCATTATAGCCTGATGCCGAATGGTGATAACTTTTACTAACCCATTACTTCTTGATGCTATTTCTGCTAATTCTTGTAGGACATACACATCACCATTTTTAGGATCATCGCTGGAATATTCTAAATATTTACCAAATTCATCAATAATTAGTACTAATCGTTTCCCTTTATTGATGTAACGGTCTTTTATATGATCAATTAATGATGTTTTAATCTTAAAATATTTTATTAAACTTTTTTCTAGTGATGTTTTATGACCAACAATCACTTTTATATCTTTATCATTATAAACTTCTGGCAATGAGTTAATAGAATGTTTTTTCAATTCTTTTTTAATACGATTAGGCAGAGAGTTCGTTAAATAATGATAAAGGACCAGCGCGGTAGTACTTTTCCCACTACCGTAAGGCCCTACAATGGAAACTGCTGAATTGTTTATTGATCCTTTAGAATCTGAGTAAAGTTTTACGGTTGTTACGATTTGGCTCGTAACGATGACATTATTTAAAAGACTATTATTGTTTATATCATCAGCGAGATTTGTGGAAGGGGTAAAATATGAATTTTTATTGAGCATATACTTTTTTTAGAACTAATAATTTATTTATCGACTTATCACTGACTTTAATTAGCTGTTGCATACCAGAAGTATTATCAAAATCATATGCTTTACTATACTTGTGTAAATCTTTTAAATATTCAATAAGGGTTGACTCAGTCATACGAAAAATTCTTCCAGGTGATTTTACGCCATTAAGTAGATCAGAAAAAGGAGTTGAATTTTGGTTTCCTTCCTTCTGTAAATAATCAACTATACAAAAAGAAAACATCGCTGGTGATATTTCTTTATTCACCATTGATCTCAAATGATAATTATCGCCAACCTTTTTGAGTAATTTCAATTCACGTAGTGGACTTAAAACAATGCTTTTGGATGCTTTTTCCGAACTCATTTTGGAACTGTCATACATATTCATGCAACATTGAAAATCTCTTTCTAATGTGCGCTCATTGATCCCAACGCCTCTGTCTTTAAACCAATTACTTGCAGAGAAAAGAAATTCATCTTTGATAATTATTTGTTCATTGAACACATTGAATAGATAAAACCATAAACTGTTTTTCTTATGGTTTGAAACGATCAAATAATGAAGTAACCAGTTGGTATCTACTTGTTCTAGGTATGGGTCAAATTGAAATATTTCTCTTCCAAGGGGTGAAAAACCATGGTTTTTTGTGACATTGTTTATATCAAATAATTGACTTGATTCTGACCAATGCCTTAGTGAATTGGCCATGTTTTTTCCAATTCCGAGTTCAGTCATGACTATATCATAATGACTAAAGGAAACTCCGTCTGGATTGTTATTTAGGTAATCAGCAGCTTTAGGCAACCAACTATAGCGAAGGTGGAAAGTTTCATGCCCAGCAAAATGGAAATCAGTTTTTTTCAGATCTTGAATCATATAGCAATTGATTCCCGTTTGGATAAGTACTCTTTTGCTTTTAAGGATATCGCTTTTGCAGCCTCAATAACTTCATCTTTAGTTGTAAACCTACCAAAGCTCACTCGAATAGCACAATCTGCTTTATCATCGCTTAAGCCTATAGCTCTAAGTACATGGGACGGTTGAATAGTCTCTGAGGTACATGCCGATCCCCTAGCTACCGCAATGTTTGGAAGCATTGTGGTCAACCACGCGGCATCAACGTTATTTAATGATAAATTAAGATTACCAACTAATCGATTTTTCTTAGGGCCATTTATTGTGAAAATATTACCATAATCTTCTAAGCAATCAATAAATAATGTTGTCATTTCATTGATTTTCTTTGTTTCAATATCTCTTTGGTGTTGAATTAATTTAAATGCTTCTGCTAAACCAACCACACCAGAAACATTGATTGTTCCCGATCTTAGTCCTATCTCCTGCCCACCACCATGGATTAATGGTTCAAGCCTTATCGACTTATCTTTATAAAGAAAACCAACACCTTTTGGTCCATATATTTTATGTGCGGAACCAGCGAGCATAGAAATTGATCCAGACTTTACATCAATAGGAAGTTTTCCGAATGTTTGTGCAGCATCAACAAAAAGTGGTACTTGCTTATCTTTACAAATTAAGCCTATTTGTTCGATAGGATTAATTGTTCCAATTTCATTATTGCCATGCAATATGATAACAAGGATTGTATTTTTAGAAATTGCTGCATTCAATTCTTCAATATCAACATATCCGTATTCATCAACATCAAGATATTCAACCTCAACACCAAACCTTTGCACGTAATGACATGTATCAAGCACAGCTTTATGTTCAGTTCTTAGTGTTAGTATATTTTTATTTAAAACATTTGATGATTCTACGATCCCTTTTATTGCTAGATTAATCGATTCAGTTGCACCACTCGTTATAATTATTTCATCAGATTCACAATTCAGGCCATCGGCAATTACATTTTTTGCTTCATTGTAAGATCGTTTTGCATTTTTACCAAAAGAATGTGTTATGCTTGATGCATTTCCATAATCATGGGTAAAATACTTGGACATGCTTTGTAGTATGATAGGATCTACTGGAGTTGTTGAATTGTAATCAAGATAAATTTGACGTGGCATAATTATAAGTTACTAATACTTTACATATTTTATCTATTACCTGCTTCTAATACTACAATAAATTTTACTTGATCATTTGTGTTTATCAAACATCTCTGTATCTATATGAACCATCAAAATTTCTCAAATTGTATTTGTTCCAGCTTATAGTCAATTAATCTTCGCCAATATTGGGAATGAATAAAGTTTATGTTTTTGTCTCTTAGCTCATGTATCTGTTCCTCCGAAAAATTTAATGACGATCGAATGCTTTGGATAAATTCATTAATAAACTGAATTTTAATAGCCGCATTTATCTTTGAATATCTACACATGTGAAGGATAAATAAGAAATGTAATTGTGGTTCTTCAATCTTTTTTGGAATATTCAAAGATAACATGCACCATATAATCCAATCATTAGAAAGGCGGTTAAATGCTTCTTTAATCTCTTCATCTGTTATAAAACCTGCTTTTCTTGGATTATCAAAAATTGCATAAATATTACTATCAGGGTTATCATATTTTACCCTTTCAAGTGATTTAATTATATTTAAAAACTCATCGAGTTTTATACTATGTCTTAGAACTAAAATAATTTTGGGGATAAGGTTAAATCTTTCATTATTGTTAGGAATCTTTTTGGCATGGATTAAAGATTTTTTTAATAGCATAGCTGCTAATTCATTTTCAGTATGACTATAATCACTTTTTATATTATCAGATTTACCCATTTCCAAAAATAAATATGCTAACTCTTTATTATTTAGATTCAAATTTTCTATTATTTCTTTGTAAGTATTCCTCCAACCATTATCTCTTAAATAATAAATAAATAATACACTTAATACCTTTATTTTGTAGTCTCGGTTTAAAATTCTTTCAACAACAGGAATAATGTCTTCAACTATATATTGACTGTATAAATAACTGCCGAGCTTTTCAATATTAGATTGTTTATCGCTCTTAGTGTTGATTATTTTTACAAATTCTAATGCGTGGATATCCATTTTAATTATTCTTTATCGTTCTCATCGAGAATCGACCCCTTTATTTGAGCCAGAGGCGTTTCATTGTTCAATTACATCGACTTTTGGAATTAGTTTAAATTCTCTTACTGTCGTACCGCAACCAATGGAAATCATCCTACCTGTTTTATCATATTCCCAAATTGTAATATATTCTGCTCCAAACGATTGAATGGTAACATTTCCATTTTCTTTCTTCTTAATAATTCTGGTATTTTCACCTTCAATGAAGGTCCCTTCAACAAGAGAATTAAACCAATTAATTCTTTGTTCATCAATGGAAATAAAGTTATCAGATTGAAATAATAAAATAAAAGCTAATTTAATCCAGGGGTGCTTCATTTCTTATGCAACGGGAACATATTTTGATTTCCGAAACTTATCTCGAAGATCACATAAAGTTTCAAAATACTTAATCATTTCATATTTCATTTCAGTTTGCTTGGAACCATCAGGGATTTCATTTTCGTATTTATTCTCTTCATCGTGATGATAAATCCAATCAAAAACAGAGAATAGATCAACATATTTTTTCATCGCATTACGGATATTACTTCTTAATACATCTTCATTGTCAAATTCTTTGAAATTGGCATTTTCAACCTTAAAGGTTTCCTTATCTATCCATTCTTTCTTAATCGCCAATTCCTGTTTATGACTTTCAAGCCATGCCCATTCATCCATTTCAGCATAATTATCAATATCAATTTTTTGTGATAGTCCTTCAAGAATCAAATCATATTTTTCTTCAGCGGTTTTACTGTCATCTTCCATCAGTTTATGGAATAATTTTTCATATATTTTCTGTTCTTGTTCTTGTTCCTTCTGATACTTTTTATAGTGTTCCGAATACTTCTCTTTTAATAATTCAATTGTTTCCATATTTCGTGTTTTATTTTCTAAAATACTGAACAGTTTTTTTAAAACCTGATAATCAACTTCCTTTATAGTATTGTCTTCTAATCTACCTGTTACTACATCGAGATAAGTGTTACACATGTCCCAATTATAATCAATTGATTTAACCATTTCATTTATTATAAAATCGGATTGTTTCATATCAATTCCTTTCAAAAATCAAATTTTTCATCATTATATTTAATAAAAAGTTATATAATTTTAAGATTAACTATGGCTTATACTTGTTTATAAAATACTTGAAAGCCTCATTTATTTCATTTGTTCGTTTTTGACCCAGAGGCGTTTCATTTCATCAAATCAGGAAAACCAGTTTATAAAATTTAAAGTAAAAAAATATGGAAGCTAACCGGTGAGAGTCATAAGTTAGTAAAGAATAGTCGCTTAGGGTGTGGCGGAGCTTTTTTTAAAGGAATCGGAATGGCACAGAATAAACTAAAAGTGAGTGTAACTAAATGAAACGCCTCTGGCTCAAATAAAGAAAAACAAATTTGTATGGGGATAGTTAATGACTAAAAAGAGGATAT
>Ga0315338_1003094_pt1 | contig 15073 bp, 14 predicted proteins | sample ASW8metaG_FD_204518 | JGI IMG/M metagenome (GOLD analysis project Ga0315338, IMG submission 204518) | Ammonia-oxidizing marine archaeal communities from Monterey Bay, California, United States - ASW #8 | ecosystem: Environmental > Aquatic > Marine > Coastal | place: USA: California | collected... | reverse complement strand
GGCCCGCCGCGGCGGCGGCCATCGACGCGGGCCTGGAGGCCGCAACACGCACACATGACGACGGCGCTGCCCAGGAGTTACGAGCCTTGCGAGAGGATGTCAATGCCTGAGCCCAGTCCCCGCCTGGTAGGCATTGATCCCGTGGTCGGCGAGCCAACGTTGGCCGTGGTGCGAGCGGGCCGCCGCCGGTTCCGCGTGCGGCGAGTCGATATCGAACCCCTTTCGCTTATGCCCGGGCTTGTGTTGACGGCGGAACATCTCTTGCATCTGGAGCAGGCGACATCAACCGCCCGGGCATGGACGGCGGCGATGCGGATGCTTGCGCGAACCCCGATCGCCCAAGCCACCATGCGGGCGAAATTGGGGCAACGATTTGGTGACGCCGCCGCCCACTGCGTTGTCGACGAGTTGACACGTGCCGGCCTGATCGACGACGTTCAAGCTGCCGAGTCGTTGCGACGTCGTCTCGAACGCGCCGGCCCGATCGGCCCTGCAAAATTCGCTCGTGCATTGGCGCAGCAGCACATCGACCCGGATGTCGCCGAAGCAGCGGTGCATGATCTTGACACCGGACAAGATGCGATGGAAGCAGCCACTGCCGCAGCCCGGGCGATCCTGCCTGCATTGGCCCGCCTGAACAGCGAGACCCGCCGACGTCGACTGGCTGGTCGGCTGGCACGTCGCGGGTTCGACGCCGACACGGTGCTGCAGGTCCTAGAGCACGTATGCGAGATGCCGATCGACAACTCCCGGTACGATGCCGACCCATGAACGACTGCTGGCAAGTCAGCCCGGAGCAATTGAAGCAGCGGATCGATAACGGCGATGACCTGCACTTCGTCGACTGTCGAACTGCCGCGGAGTGGCGTCGCGATCACATCGGATCGGCAATGCTCCTTCCATTGCAGGAGTTGAGCCTTCGCTGCGATGAACTCGAACCACTTCGTGACAAGCACGTGATCGTCTACTGCCGAACCGGGCATCGTTCCCGCATCGTCGCGCGGTATCTCGTGCATCGCGGCTTTTCCAGCGTGCTGTCGATGGATGGTGGCCTCGACGCGTGGGTCGAGCAGATTGATCCGACGTTCGATTGCACCAACGAGTGTGACTGACAAACGCCCATGCTGCGTCAACGACTCATCACCGGCCCGATCCTCATCGCCTTGCTGCTGGGATTGACGTGGTTCGACACGTGGGCGGCCGCCCAATGGAAGACGCCCCTTGGCCTGATGCTCGTCGCCTTGACCGTTGTATTCGCCGCACTTGGTGGCGTGGAAATGACGCGACTCGTTGAAGGCGGTGCCGGACGCCCATCCCGAACGGTCTCCACCGTGCCCGCCGCGATCGGCGCAGCGGCCATGACCGTCTGCGTCTGGCTCAGCGTCGGCGCCGACCAGTTGGCGGCAGGGTGGCTCGTCGCCGTGCCCATGCTCGTGATGGTGTTGTCACTCATCTGGCGAGTGTGCGGTGGTACGTGCGACGACGCGTTGCACGCTGTTGCAGCCGCCGCGTTGGCCACACTCTGGGTGGGCGGTGGCCTTGGCTTGTTGCTCGCAATCTACGCTGATTGGGGTGGGGCGCCGACCGACGGAGCCGATTCCGCCCCCCACATCGGCGCCTGGGTGCTCTTGCTGGTGATCCTCGTGACCAAGTTCGCCGACATCGGCGCGTATGCCGCAGGCCGACTGGTCGGTCGTCACAAACTGATCCCTTGGTTGAGTCCGGGCAAGACGTGGGAAGGCGTCGCCGGTGGTGTGGTGCTGGGCGCGACGGTTGGGGTGCTGCTGTACGAGGCCCTGCTGCACGATGCGCCGGGGCTCGATGCCTTGACCAGTGCCGGTATGTCGTGGTGGGTCGCGGGATTCGGGGTGGTACTGGCACTCGGCGGATTGGTCGGCGATCTTTCGATGAGCATGCTGAAGCGTCACGCTGGATGGAAGGACAGCGGTACTCTGTTGCCGGGCATGGGCGGCGTGCTCGATGTGCTCGACTCACTGCTCGTCACCGGCCCGCTTGCGTGGATGCTGCTGCAGTTGATCGACCGTTGATCGATGGCGCGCACCGATTGCGTCTTCCATTGAGCGGCTGACTTGGCTACCATGCGTGATCGGCCCCATTTCGAGCCGACCTGCCTCGGGAGTTTCACATGCCTGTCATGAACGTCCTGCTCGCCCTGCATCAGACCGAGCGACAGATTCGCGCGCTGCGGAGTCGTGTCGACTCGGCGGAACTGTATCTCACCATGCAGCAGCGTAAGCGTGACGAGCTCAAGGAGTGCCAAGAGGCGTTGACTGCGAAACGGCTGCAGCGTCAGGCACACGTGAGCACGCTTGAAACCGAAGCGCAGGTGGTCGAGGAGCGGCTGAGCAAGTTGCGGGAAGACCTGAACTCGGCCACGTCGACCAAGGAGTACCACGGGCTGCTGAACGAAGTCAACACACAGAAAGACATCAAACGCACGCTCGACGACCAAGCGCTAGGGGAACTGTCGGAGATTGAGAACGCAGACCTCGAGTTGGCTGCATTTGACTCCCAAATGGTGGAGCGCAAGACCGTCGTCAAGAAGGCCAAGCAGGACCTTGGCGAGCGAGAGTCGGAAGTTGCGGAACAACTGCAGACGCTCGAAGGGGAACGCGAGCAGAAGCGGGCCGACGTGAGCGGCGGCGTGCTTGATCGGTACGAGGTGCTGCTCGAAGATCTCGACGGCGACGTCATGGCCGAGGTCTTGGAAATTGATCGAAAGCGGCACGAGTATGCGTGTGGCGAATGCAGCGTGCACCTGCCCTTTGATCAGGTGAACCGCATCACCGGCAACGCCGACGAAGTGTTGCAGTGCGAAACGTGCATGCGGATTCTCTTCGTCAGCGAAGCGTTCCGTGAAGAAGTCGTCACAACCAAGTAGCCCGAGTGCCGGAAGGCAAGGGGCTACTCGCCTGAAAACAGGTTCTCTTGGCCCGGAGCGTCCTTGCGGCGACTTCGCAGATTGGTCACTTCCAACGCCAGATCATCCAGCGTTTTGAAGCTGTAATACTCGCTTGCATACCGGATATAGGCAACCTCGTCGAGTTCCCGCAGGCGGCTGGCGACACGCTCCCCGATTTCGCGGCTGGGCACTTCGCGGTCGAACTCTCGATGCAACTGCGCTTCGACTGCCTCCACGAGTGCGTCCTTGTCGGCCTCCGGGACGGGACGTTTTCCACAGGCCGCACGCACACCGTTGAGCACGAGCTCTCGATCGAACGGCATACGGGCGCCGTCCTTCTTGACCACAACCAGTCTGGACGCTCGTTCATGACGCTCATAGGTTGTCAGCCGGTGCCCACACCGGGTGCACTCTCGCCGGCGGCGGATGGCGTGCCCCCCGTCGGCGGCACGGGAGTCCACGACTCGGTCCTCATCGGCGCCACATGCTGGGCAGATCATGGAGGCCATGGTAGCCCCTCGACGCCTGTACCATTCTCCCCATGCCGACCATTGCCCTGCTCGACGGATCGACACGCTGTTTCGACGCACCCGTGACCGTTGCGGACGTTGCCGCGGACATCGGCCCCGGCCTCGCCAAGGCTGCGCTCGGCGGCATGGTCGATGGCGTTCTTGTGGACTGCAGTCATGTCATTGCCCACGATTCAACGCTGGCGATCGTGACGGGGCCGCGCGGCAAAGACGAGCCGTCCGAGCATGCCCTGTACCTGATGCGACACAGCGCAGCCCATGTCATGGCCGAGGCCATCGAAGACCTGTTTCCGGGCGTTTCGCTGGTGTACGGCCCACCGGTCGAGGGAGGCTTCTACTACGACATGGCCGTTCCGGATGGCATGAAGATCTCCAGCGACGACTTCGATCGCATCGAGGCACGTATGGCGCAGATCATGGGCGAAGATCGACCGTTCACCAGACACGAATTGCCTGTTGCCGAGGGCATGGCGCGGCTGGAGTCTGAAGGCAGCAAATACAAGATCGACAACGGACAACGGGCCGTCGAAGGTGGCGCCGATGTGCTGTCGTGGTACGTAACGGGGACACCAGGCGAGCACTGGGACGACCTGTGCCGCGGGCCACATGTGCCCAGTACTGGGCGGATTGGCGCGGCGAAAATCATGCGCGTCGCGGCGAGTTATTGGCACGGCGACGCTGACAGCGACCAGTTGACGCGCGTCTACGGCACGGCGTTTCCCAATGCAAAGCGGCTCGCGGCGCATCTGGAACAGTTGGAGGAAGCGCGTCGACGAGACCACCGCGTGGTCGGTCGAAAGCTGGAGTTGTTCGCATTCGACGACTTGGTCGGGCCGGGGCTGACGTTGTGGAAGCCTCGCGGCGCTGTCATTCGGGAGACCCTGCAGACGTTCATCGGCGAGGCGCTTCGCAAACAGGGGTACGATCAAGTCTTTACGCCGCACGTCGGAAAGTTGGACCTATACCGCACATCCGGGCACTTCCCCTATTACGCCGACAGCCAATTCCCGCCGCTTGTCGACCGGGAACAGATGAAGACCATGGTGGCTGATGGCTGCACTTGTGGCGAGCTAGCCAACAGGTTGGAGCACGGCGAGATCGACGGCTACTTGTTGAAGCCGATGAATTGTCCGCACCACATTCGGATCTTCGCCAGCGAGCCACGTAGTTATCGCGACCTGCCGGTGCGGCTTGCGGAGTTCGGAACGGTGTACCGGTGGGAGCAGTCGGGCGAACTGGGTGGGTTGCTTCGCGTGCGTGGTTTCACGCAAGATGATGCCCACCTGTTCTGCACGGAAGACCAGGTGCATGCCGAAGTGTTGGGTTGCCTCGAACTCGTGCAACTGATTTTCGGCACGTTGGGCATCGAGGACTTCGAGGTGCGGGTCGGGCTGCGCGACGAGGACTCGTCGAAGTACGTCGGCGACCCTGCGAATTGGGAGCGTGCGGAGGCTGCGTGCCAAAGGGCGGCTGAGGCGTTGGGCGTCCAGTTCACCGCCGAACCAGGGGAAGCCGCGTTCTATGGTCCAAAGATCGACTTCATCGTGAAGGACACAATCGGCCGACGCTGGCAGTTGGGGACTGTGCAGGTGGACTACAACTTGCCGGAGCGTTTCGATCTGACCTATACCGGAGCAGACAATGCACCGCATCGACCAGTCATGATTCACCGGGCACCGTTTGGTTCGATGGAGCGATTCGTTGGCTTCTTGATCGAGCATTTCGACGGCGCCTTTCCGGCGTGGCTGGCACCGGAGCAAGTTCGAGTGTTGCCCGTCAGTGAAAAAAGTGCCGAGTGGGCTGACGTCGTCGAGCGGTTGCTTCGCGAGGCGGGTGTCCGCGTGACACAGGATGCCGACGGTGGCCGTCTGCCGAACCGAATCCGCGAGGCGGCGATCTGGAAGGTGCCGTATGTGTTGGTCGTCGGCCCGCGAGATGCCGAAGCAGGCTCGGTTTCGGTCCGTGTGCATGGCATTGAAAAGGACCTCGGCGCGGTCCCGTTGGACGCCTTCGTGTCGGCCATCGAGGCGGAGTTGAACGGGCACGGCACACCGACGGCTTCGGCGACGCTGTTTCAAGCCGTCGGGACTGGTGCCTGAGTGATCGATCGGGCGATCGGGGTCTTCGTGCGATTGTCTTGCTCTGGAGCGACAAACCGACTACCGTGCGGGATGAGCGGCGGAGGCCTCGATGGAGGCTGGCCAAACCAAGCCCCCGCTCGCGGAGCAACGTGTCTGCATGATGACAATACGTCCACGCAACGCCCGTCCTTCATGACCGCGCCGTTGTTCCGCCCCACCAACGTTTCCACCCGTGCGACCCAATTGGTCGCCGGACTGTTGCATTCCTGACCGGAGCACTGCTATCGCACGCCGCCGTTTCTTCCGACCGAACGAGAACATCCGAAGACTGACTCGTATCAACGATCAGATTCGCAAATCACCCATTCGTCTCGTCGATGAGAACGAGAAGATGATCGGCGTCGTCGACACAAAGGAGGCCCTGCAGCGGGCCGAGGCGGCAGGGCTGGACCTCGTCGAGATCTCACCGGAGTCGGACCCGCCGGTGTGCCGCATTCTGGACTTCGGCAAGTTCCGTTATGAGCAGTCGAAGAAGGAGCGTGCGTCGCGTACGAAGACGGCGGAGCAGAAGGAAGTGCGGCTTGGTCGGTCGATGAAGATCGATCCGCACGACATTCAGATCCGGTTGAACCAGGCGAGAAAGTTTCTGATGGACGGACACAAGGTGCAGATCGTCCAGAATTTCCGCGGTCGCGAGATGATGCACAAGGAACGTGGTTGGGAGCGGATGCGCGATGTCACCAAGCAGTTGGAGGATGTTGCACGAGTGGACATGCCGCCGAAGCTTGCAGGTCGTCGCATTACGATGATTCTTTCGCCGGACAAGAACAAAATCGATCGCATCAAGGCGTCGATCGAGGGCAAGGCGAGGGCGGCTGCCCAGAAGGCCGCGGCGGAAGAGGCGGCGGCGGAAGCTGCAGCAGCGGATGGAACAGACAAAGCTGCTTCCGAACCCTGACCGGCCCAATTTCCGAGTCCAAATTTCCGGACACGCACCCAATTTGCCGCAAACTGGAGCGATCAAAGCTGCTTGGTCGCCCAGCCGCCCCACGTAAATCTCGCAAGGAAGAACATCGCGCGGAGCACCATTTCGCTGCACAGCCCGATCCAAACGCCCACAAGCCCCCACTCAAATACCACGCCCAGCAACCAGGCCAGCGGCAACCGAATGGCGTAACTGCTGAATGTCGTAATCCCGAACACCCACATCGTGTCACCAAGCCCTCGAAGCGCTTGGCGAATCACCATCGAGATCGCAAAAAACACCTGCATCACACCGCAGGCCAACAGCAGATCCGGCACCAGCGATAGGTAAATCGGCTCAGCGCTGACAATCGACGTCAGCGCTCGACCGGCAAAAATGAATACAAGCCCCAAAGCACCCATGCCAATCATGCCCAACAGCGTGCACACCATGACAGCTTTGCGGGCCATCGCTTCGTTGCCGGCGCCTAAATACTGCCCCGCCAGCGCAGCGGCGGCTGTACCGATTGCGAAGCCCGGAAGGAACGAAAACGCCTCCCACTGGATCGCAATCACATGGGCTCCGAACATCCCTTCGCCACCATTGGCGACACTCATCACGCCATCAAATGTCCAAAGTGTGCCGGACACCGCCGCCATGCCCGCAACGATGCCGATGATCCACAACACAACCAGATTCGCCGACCACATCGAGACGCCTTCAAAGAAATTCGGCAGCCCGATGCGGATGACACGCAGACTCATGCGTCGATGCAGCCGCACATCCACCCGACGCAACTTCAAGTCCTTCACACCACGAATCACAATCCACAGTGTCAACGCCCCGCCGACAAGCCAACAGATCGCCGTTCCGGCAGCAATACCCTCTACATGCCAATTCAACTCCAACGGTGACCGCCAAACTTGACCGCCGATGGTGATGGCCGCCCCGGACAACAACCACGAACAGACCACATTCACGACGTTGACGACAACTCCGATGATCGCGGGCCATAGCGTTTCACCGGCCCCCTGCAGGCACATCGCGCCAACCATCATGAGCGCTGTTCCGGGCAGTGCGAGCGACAACATCCGCACGTATTCGACACACGCAACTCGCGCAGCATCGTGCAACCCCGTCACACTGGCCAGAACTGGAGCGACAAACCACATCACAACCGCGACAACAAAACTCCACAACACACCGAGTATCAGCGCCTGCCCCAACGCCTGCCCCGCCTCCCCCACTCGACCCGCACCCATTGCCCGGGCGATAAGCGCTTGGCCGCCAATGCCCAACCCGGTCATGGCTATGGCGATGAGCCACCCGACATAGGAGCCAATGCCCAAGCCGTCCATCGACGACACGACAATGTTCTCCGGCAACCCGCCGGCAAGCATCTTGTCGACAAGCCCGACAAATGCCCCGAGCATCTGCTGGATCAAAACAGGAAGCGCGACGATCCAAATGGCCCGACCGAGTGACTTACCCGCCAGCCGCCCGGACTTGATCTGCCCGTCGACGGTGCCGCCAGCGGTCTCACCCTCCGCCGAGTTCTGTTTGGAGTCCGTCAAGAGGTTGTCGCGTTTGGCGCTCAGCCGTCGCCCTCGGCCGCATCACCCCAAGTCGTACGTCGAGCGGCTGACGGTATGCCCGCAGGCGGCTGGGGAACCTCCCAGCGTTGATCGATCCAGAACGCCACATGCTCCCACCAGACCTTGTCTCGCCGATACGTCGGATACAGATATTCCAACTGCCCGGCAAATGGTTTCCCGCCGTCAAGTTCGCCGCGGTACCACGTACTCCACGCCGACGCATCCGTCCCCCAGTCCTGCCCCGTCAACAAATGCATCGACTGGCCGGCAGCTGTAGTGACGGCCAACTCTCTTGCATCAAGAGACGAGAGCAATCCTTGAACAACTCGGTCCTCCGGATACTGCCCCAGCGCAACGCAGACAGCTTCGTGCACTTCGCTCACCTCACGTGCATCGGTCAAACTGCGAATCAAATCGGGAACGACGCCCGGATCGTGCAGCCGCTGCAATGCCAACGCAGCGCACCACCGCACATGCTGGTGCGAACTTCGCTCCATCGACAACCATGGCGCAATGAGCGCCGCATCCTCCGGTGTTCCGTGCCGCCCCAACGCCGTGATCGCTGCGGCCTTGACCAACGGGTCGGGATCATGCTCGGTGTAATCCCTGTAGAGCTTCATGTATGGCGCGGCACCTCCGAACGTTGCCGTTGACAGCAACACCACACCTTCACGGCGCTTGTTTGGATCGTACGGATCCAATGCATCACGAGCCGCTTCCTCCGGCGTCGGCGTATTGAATACTCGACCAATTTCCGACAGGTCGTCGGCAATACAAGAGCACAGCGCCGACACCAGAGCAAGCACCTGCAATCCTCGCCACGCAATCATGGCTGTTGCTCCATAGCTCTTGTCTCAAGCGTTTCGAACATGCCCTCAACCTCGCGTGCCATCGTGTCGTTTGGAAATTCTCGCACGATCTCGCGGCCCACAGCGATCGCATCGGCCCAGTGATGGTCACTCACTGCAAGCTTGAATCGCGTGGACAACGTCTCGCGGTGCTGATCGACCACAGCCCTTGCAGAGGCACGAATGTGCTCCGCCTCGCCGGGCTCAAGTACGCGGTCCAGCGTTCGCAGGAGATCCATTGCCAGTTCAACCTCGCCGCGGTCGGCCGCTTCCATGAAGGAGTCCGCAAGATCGCGTTTCCATCGCCCTTTCACAGCGGCAATGCGACCCTGCAATCCGTGCAATGCAGGCGAATCCGGATACAGCCGATGCAATCGCTGCGCAGCGCGGTCGGCATCCTCCCATGCACCGCTTTCGAGCAACGCCACGACGGACTCGCTCTCCTGTTGAATCTCCGCGGCCAACTGTCGGTTTCTCGCTGCGAGCACCCGCTCCCGCAATGACTCCGCTTCGTGGCTGGCACCAAGCAGCCGTTCCATGTCATCGCACAACACCAACGCACGGTTGAACACGCAGGCTTCGATGTCGGCTTCGATGGTCTGCTGCAACAACTCAAGTTCTCGATCCCGAAACAGCACACGTTTGGCGGTATCGCTGAGCATTACCGAGTCGCGAATTTCCTTGAGCATCGGCGATGCATCAACGCCTGTTCGCTCCGTCGACGTGCGGATCTGCATTGCGATCGGAACAAACGTGAGTAGCACCAGGCCAACCACACCACCGCTGAGCAGTGCAGGGCCAGATGGCCCACTGCCCACCAATAGGCCCGCAACAAACGGCGTCAGCGCCGCGGCGACGACCATTGGCATGGTGCAGGCAAGCGAAATACCGATGTAGAAACCACCTGTCGTGCACAACATCGCGGCGCCACCGATGATTGCCATGGCGACACCCCACCCGAATCCGGCAAAGTAAATACCGGCCACCAGCAATACCGCCTCAGGCGCCAGCGGCCAAAGGTGAGTACCACGCAGCGTTGTGCTGTGCTGCCCCATCTCAGCTTCCCGGCACCGGTTGGCCACAGTCCGACGCTACTGGAACCATGCAAAGAAACCGAGCTTGTGTGTCACCCGTGTTCCGAAACTGATGGACCGCCTCGCTGGGAACAAAGAGCGTATCACCGGCGCGAACAACACTCGTGACGCCATCGCACTCGGCCTCCAACTCGCCTTCAACGATGTACACCTCGTGCTCATATGGATGACTGTGGTGCGGCGTATATCCGCCGCCTGAAACAATGAAGTGCCGCATTGCGAATGTTGGCGCGTCGTCCTTCCGACCCACCATGACCTGCATGCTGACACCCTCGGCGCCGTCCATCGTGACGGGATCGGCAGTCGACTGGTGGGCTGTCCGAACGAGCATGCGGCAATACTACGCGGGCAGCGGGTCTGCACGTCGCCGGTGGGGCGAGAATGCCCCGCTCAAGAGATAAGGATCAGTCCTCGTCGGATCGCGGCTTGAATGTGGCTACGACGTCAGCCTGTACATTTGGCGGGGTCTGTTCGTCATGGGAGTACTCCATGGAATAGGAACCGGATCCGCCCGTCATGGACTTGAGTTGGTTCGCGTAAATCATGACTTCGGACAACGGCGCCTCCGCATGCACGACAACCTGATTGCCCGCAAGCACGTCGGTACCCTGAATTCGACCGCGTCGCCCCGACATATCCGAGGAGATGTCGCCGATGTGATCTTGTGGCACCGTGATTTCCAACTTGACGAATGGCTCGAGCAACACGGGCCTGGCCTTCTGAACCGCGTTGATGAACGCCCGCTTCCCGGCCGTGATGAATGCGATTTCCTTGGAGTCCACCGAGTGGTGCTTGCCGTCATACACGCTGACTTTGATGTTCTGCATGGGATAGCCGGCAATGGCGCCGTCGACCATGACCTGTCGAACGCCTTTCTCGATGGCCGGCAGAAACTGCTTGGGCACGGAGCCGCCGAATGTGTCGTCAACGAACAACAGCCCTCTCGTGATCCCCTCGGTGTCTTCTGCGACGGGCTCGACACGCAAATACACCTCGCCGAACTGACCTGACCCGCCACTCTGTTTCTTGTGGCGATGATGCCCTTCGGCCTGACCTTGAATGGTTTCCTTGTAGGCGACCTTGGGCTGACGCGTCGACACTTCCACACCGTACTGGTCCTTCAGCATCTGCAGTTTCGCACGCAGATGCAGTTCGCCGAGTCCTCGAACAACCTGCTCCGCAGTCGCTGCGACCCGATCGAGCTGGAAGGTCGGGTCTTCGGCCATCATGCGCGCCATGGCCTCGCCGAGTTTGGATTCACCACCCTTGCTGGTCGTCTCGATGGCAAGGCCGTACATCGGTTTGGGCAGCGGAATACTGCTCATGCAGGCGTAGCCACGGGCGACGGTGTGCAACGTACTGTCGTAGTGAATGTCGTCGATCTTGGCCACGCAGACAATGTCACCGGGCATGGCTGCATCCACCTCCTCGGTGTGGCTGCCCTGAGGCTGCAACACGTGGCCCATTCGAATGCCTTTGCGGGCGTCATCCACACGCGGATGCTGAGCCGACGAGAGCGTGCCGTTGTGAACACGGATGTAGCACAACTTCCCGACGAAGGGGTCGCTGGCAACCTTGAATACATGGCCGACAAGCGTCCCGTCCGGGTCGGCGGACAATTGAATGCGTTCCACGTCGCCGTCGGTCACTTTGTCGATGGGCCGGAAGTTGCCTTGGGCGGGGTTCGGGAATAAACCGGCAACTTGATCGAGGAACTTCTTTACGCCGACGTTGTTCGTAGCGCTCACGAAGCCCACCGGAATCAAATGGCCGTCGCGCATGGCTGTCTTGAAGGGTGCGAGCAATGCCTCGGGCGCGACTTCGCCGCTTTCAAGGTACTCCTCCATGAGTGCTTCGTCGGTTTCGACGATCTGGTCGACGAGCGTCGTGTGAAATTCAGCGACGTCGCCGAGGTCGGACTCACCCTCGGATTCCTGCAAACACCGGACGACTGCGGTGCCGCCGTCAGTTGGCAGGTTGATGGGCAGGCAGGCGCTGCCGAAGGTGTCCTGTATGTCGCCCAGGAGGGCGAGCACGTCGCCGTGGTCGATCTTGTTGATCAGGATGGCGCGTGGCAGGTCCCGCTCGGCAGCCAACTTCATGAGTCGGCGGGAAACCGGGTCGATGCCGGTGCCCGGATCCAAGACCAACACCATTGTCTCGACCGCTGGAAGGGCGCTCATGGCCATGCCGAGGAAGTCACTGCGGCCGGGTGTGTCGATGATGTTGATGTGGCTTCCGCCATGGCTGACGTGCACAAGGGAACTGGACAGAGAGTGGCCAAAGGACTTTTCCAGTTCGCTGAAGTCGCTGACGGTGCTCCCGTCTTCGACCTTGCCCGCACGTCCGATGGCCCCGGTTGTGGCCAACATGGCCTCGGCCAAAGTGGTCTTTCCACTCCCGGATGGGCCTACCAGTGCGAGGTTGCGAATCTGTTGAGTCGTGTGTGTGGGCATCGATGGTTCCTTGGTTCTTGCTCTTCCTGACCCCTGCACAGAGGGACCAGTGACTATAGCGGGCTGTGGGCCTGAGTTGGGTGAGTCGATACAGTCCCCGGTAGTCGTGTTTCACCTTGTCCTACATGCCCCGGAAATTCCCAACAACACAGGCACGATTGGTCGAACAGCAGTGGCCACGGGGTGCCGCCTGCATTTGATCCGGCCGCTTGGGTTCGACTTGGCGGAAAAGTCGCTACGACGGGCGGGGCTCGACTACTGGGCTGACGTGGATTTGCGGATTCACGACTCTTGGGGTGCCTTTTTGGACACCGAAACGCCCGAGAGATTGTGGGCATGCACGGCGAGAGGGACCCGCCCGGTGTGGTCTGCCGTGCTCGCCGATGGGGACTATGTGCTCTTTGGTGGGGAGAGCGACGGCCTGCCTGAATTCGTCCGAGACGATGTGGCCGAGCGTTGGGGGGATGCTGCCTTCATCACCCTGCCGCAGGTTGAGGGCATTCGAAGCCTCAACTTGGCCTGCGCTGCTACTGCAGTCGTCTTCGAGGCCCTCCGGCAGCAGGCTGCCACGGGCGATTGACCGCCAATTTCCGAACACCCACACATTCACTTCCAGTTCGCTCAGTTTGGGATCCAGAATGGGGGGCGTCCGCAAACTGGGGTCAGTGGAAGAGCGGGTAGCGATCGCACAACGCGTGTACCTCGCTTCGGGCGGCGTCGCACACCGCCGCATCGCCGCCCCCAACGAGCACGCCGTCGATCAAACCCGCCACGACGACCATGTCGTCCGCGTCGAGGCCTCGACTCGTCAACGCCGCCGTCCCCAAACGCAACCCACTCGTCACCATCGGCGGCCGCGGATCATTGGGAATGCCGTTCTTGTTCGTGATGATGCCCGCCCGCTCGAGCCACATCTCCGCATCCGCCCCCGTCAAGTCCGCATCGCGAGGCTGCAGATCCACCAACAACAGATGATTATCCGTGCCACCAGTACACAACCTGTAGCCGTGCCCGGTCAGCGCGTCGGCCAACGCCCTGGCATTGACGACAACCCTCCCCGCCCAATCCTTGAACTCACCCCTCAAGGCTTCCCCGAACGCCACCGCCTTGGCCGCGATAATGTGCATCAGCGGCCCACCCTGACTGCCCGGGAACACCTTGCGGTTCACCATCTTCGCCACGGCTTCATCATTCGACAAAATCATTCCGCCACGAGGTCCACGCAACGTCTTGTGCGTTGTCGTCGTGACGATATGTGCGTGCGGAAACGGTGACGGATGCACCCCCGCCGCCACCAAACCCGCAATGTGGGCGATGTCCGCCATCAAGACAGCCCCGATCTCGTCGGCAATCGCACGAAATCGCTCGAAGTCAATCGTCCGAGGATACGCGCTGTAGCCGCAAATGATCATCTTCGGCTGCACCTCGCGAGCCCGCTCAGCAATGTGGGCGTAGTCCAACCGCTCCGTGTCCGGATCGAGATCGTAATCGTGAATCTCATAGAACGTGCCCGAGAAATTCGGCTTCAAACCATGGCTCAAATGCCCACCGCTCTTGATAGGCAGACTGAGCACCCGATCGCCGGGCTTCAACATCGCCATGAATGCCGCAATGTTCGCATTTGCCCCGCAGTGCGGCTGCACATTCGCGAACGAACACCCGAACAACTCACACGCCCGATCAATCGCCAATTGCTCAATCGCATCATGATGCTCACACCCGCCGTAATACCGCCGCCCCGGGTACCCCTCGGCATACTTGTTCGTCATCCACGACCCCGCCGCATGCATGACCGGCATGGACACGTGATTCTCCGATGCAATCAACTCCAGCGTGCGATCCTGCCGGGCAGCCTCCGCAGCCAAAATCTCACTCGCAACAGGGTCCGCCTGATGAAGCAGGTCAAGCAACTGAACGGACATGGGGTCAAGCGACGTGGTGTGTGCATTCATGGTGCGGGATTGTAGGTCGACAACGTCACGGCGGCTCTCCGTCCACATCGCACTTTTTCGACATGTGAAGCGAAACCGCCGCCACTTCAAACACGCTCCGAAACCCCCCTACGATTCCAACCATGAACAAGCACTCAACCCCGAAACCAAAACTCCACACCACCACGCAGATTGTCCACTGGCGCAGTGTCTCCACGCCCGCCGGGCCACTGCTGATCTTTGCCGACGACACGTCTATCCGAACGGAGTGGGCCGCACTGCGCACCCCCGGAAACACCCCAAGAATCACACCAGCGGAAGGTCGCCAAGACCGTCGAATGCTGCCCGAACTCGCCGCCTGGATTCGAGCTGCACTGCGTGAACGCGTCGACGCCCCCCCCGTCCCGGTTCCCGACGGCCCACCGTTCTACAGAGCCTGCTGGAAGGCCTGTCGCCGCATCAAACCGGGACGACCCCGAACCTATGGACAGCTCGCGGCGTCGGCAGGCCGCCCAGCGGCCGTCCTCGCCGCCGGCGGCGCGATGCGGGCGAACCCCCAACCACTGCTGACCCCCTGCCATCGTGTGCTGAGCACCAGCGGGCTCGGTGGCTTTCACGGCACTGCACAGCGCGGCACGGCACTGGCGTTGA
>Ga0315338_1003093_pt1 | contig 15083 bp, 9 predicted proteins | sample ASW8metaG_FD_204518 | JGI IMG/M metagenome (GOLD analysis project Ga0315338, IMG submission 204518) | Ammonia-oxidizing marine archaeal communities from Monterey Bay, California, United States - ASW #8 | ecosystem: Environmental > Aquatic > Marine > Coastal | place: USA: California | collected... | reverse complement strand
CGACGATGTGTCAGTAGAGCCCAAGAAGATCACAATTCTGGACTTAGGCGACAACTAGTCGTAGGTCCTACGGCGGCATGATAACTTGTTGATGATCCACGCATAAGAGTAACCATTGTCGGTGGTGCGGAATTGGTGATTCTTACTGACTGTTGGCAAATGATTAACTGGATAGCGTAATGATTAAAATATTAAAGAAGTTCTGCTTCCGAAGATCAGTTTTACTTCTCTTGTTGTGCTTTATGATCTTTTCAAATACAGAAGTAGCGCATGCAGATGATCAAGCCACCAAGCAGAAACAAGAACTAGTTGCAAATCTAGAGAGTATGTTCGCTAGCTTGCAAAGTATTGCAGAAGAATTACCACGCGACACCTTTGAACCGCAGGCAGTTTTGAGCGCTGTAGGCGATAAGCCCGACGATCTGTTTTCATGGGTGCGTGACCAGACTACATGGGTTCCCTATCAGGGCGTTTTACGTGGCGCGCAGGGAGTGTTGATGGATCGATTCGGAAACAGCCTGGACCGTGCTATGTTGTTGGCAGAGTTGCTACGACTAGCCGGTCATGAGGTACGTCTCGCTCATGCGCGATTATCGAGCAAGGAAGCAAAAACACTTCTTGAAGACATTCGTACGATTCCTAGAGAGCGATTGCTCCCTTCACCGTCCAACGAGAACATTGATGAACTAATTACGAAGTATTTTGGAACAGATAAGGTGCAGGCCAAGCGCCTTCAAGATGTTGTGGAAAAACTAATGCTTGATCGAGTACAGATGATAACTAGCGTGACCGAAAGAGTGACTCAACAAACAGCGACTATTTTGGGTCAGATCGAAAATCCCAAGAAGGCAAAGAAAAACTATCGTAGGGTGTCAGTTAAGGCGGTCCGTCAACATTGGTGGCTACAAGTCAAGCAAGAGAACGCCTGGGTGGATATGGACGTGACCACAGCGAATGCACAGCCTGGCCACCGTCTCGTTGACCCAGATACCGTTTATTCGATCGATATGCAGAATGGTGTTGTCAAATTGCCAGAAAAATACTGGCATAAGGTGGAAATTCGAATCACGGTGGAACAGTCGAAAAAGGGTCGTCTCAAGGAGCGCACGGCGCTTAAACATACATTTCGCACCGTAGATATTAAGGGCTCTAATATCTCCCTACAAAACGTTCCCTTGGTATGGATACAGAGTTCGAATAAAGAAGGTCACCTTTCTCCCGACGAAAGAATGGCACAACTCGCTCAGGCCGACAGCTGGCTTCCAATACTGTCAATTCGCGGACAATCTATCTACCAAAAATCTGTTACTTCGGTTGGAACTATTACCACCCCTGATATTAGCGCTGAAGAAATTGGAAGCAGTGGAGAAAGAAGCTTGGGAACGGCCAGTGGCCAGTTAGATCAGTTGTTGGGCACACTGAACAAATCGTCGGGTCAATCGAACTTGAAGACGGCACGGGGACAAGGGGTTTGGACTGCTTTGTGGGTTAATTACTCGATCAGTTCCCCGGGCAAAAAAACACGAAAGTACCGCAGGACTGTTTTCGATCTGCTAGGGCTGGCGCGGCGATCGAGCGGATTGGTGGATGTTCTGACGGGCGAAGTTTCAGGCCTGCAGAGAGCGGTGGAACTGTTACGGGTAACGAACGTATTGATATTTGGAGCAAACCTTACACCTGAATATGTGACCCACCGTACCATGAAGCAATGGTTGGAGAACAAGCCGGTATTGCTGGAGTTGCTCGATCAGGAAGAACCACCGACAGAAGTTCAGTTGCGTCAGCTCAAGCCTGCACCAGGACCAGCGTATTACCTCGCAGTGTCGCGCGCAACGCCAGATCTGCTCGAGCGAACAATCTATCTGGACCGAACCAATATCATCACCGATTATCGGAAACTCGAAGGTGATTTCGAAGCGGGCTTTTCTCTCCGTCATGGTATTGACATCATCGAGAATGATATTGCAGTTGGCGATTTGTCCGATATTGATTCGTTCCAAATGCGGGTCCGCCAGGGTGTGCTAGATACAAATCTTGAGTCGCAACTACTGTCTTCAACCGAACAGATAGCATTTAGTTTCGCGGACCTCGCCGCATTATCGATTGAGCAGGGTGTGCGGTGGTGTGTGTTCGAAAACTTGGACCAGTTAGATACCCAATGTCACCGGATGGCGGAATCAACCAGGCGCGAGATAGCTGACGACCTGGAGCGCGGCTATACAGTGTTAGCACTGGAATCTCTGATCCAACATGCCGGCCAGGGGCGGATCGGCTGGTGGCGAGTGAATCCTTCGACTGGGCACAGCTTGGGTATGGCACCTGGTGGTGAGGGCCAATCAATTACAGAGACCTTGACAATATTATCCAAAGTAATACTCCCAACAATGGGAGGGCTTCTTTGTGCTTACAACGCCGAACAGGAAGGTTCCACAGTGCGTGTGATTGTCTGCTTTTTGACGATTCCAATAAATCATGGACTCGCGACAGCTGGTGCATACACAGGCTTGGGAGTCGTGGTTGCAGCGGTAGCGCTACTTGAGCCGCTAATTGAGGCAATCGAAGGTTCTCAATCGGATTCACCGACGCCATCGCCGACGCCATCACCAACGCCATCGCCGACGCCATCACCAACGCCGCTTCCTGACGACGATAGTGACGACGGATTTGCCTAAGTTGTTGCTGATAGGTACTCGCTAGTTAATTGTTCTGAAACTGAAATGACTAGACGGGTAGCCTTCCTTCCTTGTGTGGACGTTATAGCGGCAGCCTTCCTTACGGATCGTAGCCTCAATCTCTCTTTAACTTTGTCACCAGTGTGTCAAGGAAGAATCGCTGTGGAATACGGCCAGATGAGACCGCTAGGTGAGAGGATTTAAATCTCGGACCCCTGCCTAAAAAAGGCAGTAGCGTAGCAATATCTATTCCATGAACCCTTTAAATATCAGACTCTGACTCCACGCAAACGGACCTGAAAGGATTCGAGAGGACAGGGGGTGAGCGAAAGTCAAATAGACGTGAAGGAGTGGAGAAGACATGGTTGGGACGCGAATCTAACGCAAAGAGTATTACCACTTACATTCCTCACCCATTAATTTGCTCAATTCAGACGTACTGCCAGTACCTACATTGATCTCGATTGAGAATTCATATCGACCCGAGTCCTGTAGTTCTTTTAGCATTACCCGTGTCTGATATTGCATCAGTTCAACCGTTCGATTTGATGCGGTGCATTTCATGATCATGTCGTTTGGCATATACATGTCAATAAGACAGTTTCCATCGCTACTGCCTCGGATTACGTTTTTCCCGATAAAGCCGGGAACAAACGGATGGGGATAGCTATATGTTGAGGGGTTGCAAGTGCCTAAATTCTGAATGTAGGTGAAGGTATCGTCCACGTATTTGTCCATATCTATCGGCGGTTGTTTGTCGATTGTCAGTTCACAAACTTCATTCATAACCTGACTAGTCTTGGCTTTTAGGTTTTGGTTAAGCGATATGGTAATAGGAAAAGCACTATTAGTATGTTTTTCCAGTTGCTCGATACTATCGTTCCCACTTTGGACTAAAGTATTGATTGCTATTGGGGGTGCTTTACAACTTATGCTAATAGCACCAATCACTTTGACGATGAAATGGCAGAGATCGTCCTCGTAACCTTGGATATCGTATCGGTAATTTTTCGCCGGAACAGTCGGTACAGAAACAATAAACTCAGAGGGTTCGCAATTTTTTAACTGCTTAATTAGTACTTGTGACTCCGAAAGGTATTTCTCCAACGACGTTGCGTTTTCGAAAACTAGTTGATTGTCGTCGACACTAGAAGAGGTGTGACCATGATCATTAGATGCGAGCTCTTTGAATGATGCAATAAACCATTGGTCATATTTTTTTACGATCTGGTATTGGGCTTGATTTTGTGGGTCAACGATGCTGGCAGAATTTGTTTCACTGGTCTCTTTCTTAGCGAATCCCACCTTAAACGAGTGGTGCTCACTGTTGGAGCTGGTCGTTGAATCAAAATTATCAGATGTCACAAAAAAGCCCTTACCCTGGTTCCGATTCATAAATTCGGCATCTCTATCGAATCCGCCATCGACCCAGAAGTGGGGTAGTCCCGACTCGTCGGCCAGCTGAATGAATTCAAGACTAATCGGATTTCGACGGGCAGATCGTGTGTAGTGAATATAGTCCGTTAGCCAATCCATGGGGTTGCCCGCTTTTAGACGGATTGGTTCAAATCCATCTATAAGCCAGGTGTTAACCGGTCTCCTAAGAATATATCGACCTGCTAAAGATGCCCCGCTGGCCGTAGATTCAATATTAGTATTCAGTCCTTTTTGAAAGTGGACGATAACTTCAGCGATTTTTTCTTTTTGTGAACTGTTCGCGATACGGTAAGGAAGGCCAGTATTGTCATGTAGAAACATAAGATCGTGGTCAGAATTATCTTGTTTGTACCAGAATCCTGTCTGCAGTCTTCTTAGACGCTTGGATTGCGTCAGATCTGAACCAAGACTAGGTTTTGCAAGAGGAATCGCGACATCAAGGTAGAGTTTCAACGCTTGGGACGCGAAAAAGGCAGATCTATGTAGCATCTTACGCGCATAGTGATCACCTTCTATAGCTGCTTGGTAGCAAACCGTCTGACTTTTGAAATCTGTCAGTTGTTTATCGTTCTTAATTGATTTCTTACAGGTATTTGAAGCAATTGCTGGGTTGGAATCGGCCGCATTTGATTTTTCAATCACAAATGTATTCAATCCAACTAATAGAATTGCGGTTACAGCATAGGTTGTGGCCCTATTTGCAAATGGAAGAGATTTTGCCGATGGAGTAGGCTTGTACTGCCTAGCATTGCTAACACTAATCTTATTCCTACTCTGGAAAAATTCGGCACTTCTCGTTGTCTTTAGGTTAATCAATGCCATCGCAATTACTATCGAATCCATCGTTAAAGCCAGCATCTTCCCCGAATATATTTGACACTCCCGACGAAGCGCGGTGGCCGCGGACTCTGGAGTCGCCATCATTACAGTCTCTCTCGGTTGGATAGATCCACTGGTCTAGAGCTGGGACATTTTCAGCGTAATTATCGTCATCCGAATCAATCCCATCCGCTCCGTCACAGTTATTGTCGACGCCATCGCCGTATTCGTCCCGACGACCAGGATAAACGTCGGGATCAGCAGGGGCACAGTCTGCCCAATCTTGAACCCCATCATCATCAAAGTCCCAGACGGCGGGAAAACTCGCCATGCTCTGTGACGTAGAAATTAGTCCAAAACTACAGCCTAGAAGAAGCGCAATGACGGTTAAGAGCTTGAAAGCTCCAACTTCAAATGGGACAAACGAGCAACATCTGTTCACAGAGTGATTTGCCTATTTCGTTTTTCGTTATCGTTAATTGTTGCTATCATGAACAATCTGTAATATTTGGCATATTACAACAAAGAACTGCCGATTCAAGATTTCACGATCAATTATCGCCTAAGTCGATAATGTTTATTTAGACAGTCATGTGGATAAGTTGGTGATAAGTGCGATCAATCAATTCTGCCATTGAATGGACTCGTAAATGAAGGTTAGTAGAACATCTATTCTGCTCGGTTTATTGATATCCACTATAGTCATTATCAGTCAGGCTGTGTGGGCGAAAGGGGTTCACGTAAATACTGTCATACCGCAAGAAATAAAATTGATACCCAAAGGGGAGAGGCTGGATCTAGAGATCATTGGCTCTGGCCTTCGTGAACTACACTCAGTCCGAGTTCTCCTGCGTGGGCAAGAAACTTCGGCAGTAAGGGCTAACCTAAAACTTAGCGGCAGTGATACACAAAGATGGATAAGGATATCAGCATCAAAGAATGCAGCGATTACCAGTGGTTACCAATTAGAAGGTGTAACTAAGGAAATTAGAATACTTCTCCCAGTCCGTATTGAAGTTGTAAGCAAGATTGACCGAGTGCTAGTTCCCTCGATAAGGACGATCATTCCCGAAACTGTACATCTCATTCCTGGCGGTCCCGATGTGAGAGTTCGGATTCAAGGACAACACCTGTTGCAGTTAAAGAAACTCTCTGTGACCCATCATGGTAAATCGACATCCAGGGTACAGGCCCAACTCGGGAAGGGGGCCGATAACCGAAGATTAATGATGATGAGGGCATCCCGTAAAGCACTACCGGGAAAGGGATATCGGATACAGACCAAAATCGGTGAAAAGTCTGTCGTATTACCAATACAGGTTTTCGTTAGTGATACCGGTGATAAAAAGAAACAGGCAGACGAAAAGACACCTACCAAGGCGGTCCATGATTCGAAAGGAACTGATAATGATCTGAAGCGTTCATGCGAAACAAGCTGCGACGAGAAGGAGTTAGCCTGTATCGACCAAATTCCGATAGGTAATTCTCTTAAAGACCAGTATCGAACGGAATGTTACGCAGATGCTAATGATTGTAAAAAAGATTGTCAGGACTCGACTGATCCGTCAACACACGTTTTAGCTCCAACCGATGAAGGTACTGACAAAGAGTCAGGTAAGGTAGAAAAACAACGTAAACAACAAGAACGTAACAGAGAGGCCGAAGAACGCAAGCGCAAACAGGAGAATGACAAACCTAAGGAAACAGATCTAAACACCCGAGAGGGATCGACTGGGACACCAACCGGGAGAAAAGAGAAAGAACGAGATCCGAAGAAAGAAAAACAAACGCCTGATGTTGTCACAACACAGTCACTGGTCATGACTGGAGCCCGAGCAGGAAACGTACCAGACACCAGTACAGTTGAGATTGAACCTGCACCAATGCCACCTGTGCCCACTGATGCATTGCTCATGACTGGAACAAGGACCGCTAATTTGCCTGACACTGACGGGAGCAACATCCAGGTTGATCTACCCACTGATCAGGGCTGTCTCCAACCTGGATCTAGAACTTCATCTACAGCACTTACATTGCAAACTGAACATGCGTTTATCGGAGGTGCTCTATCGGAATATTCTGTAGCCGACGTTGATCTTCTAGGCCATTTTACCCCACGTAATATGGCAAGTAATTTCAACAGTAATTTCTTCAACGGTGCCGAGCTACTATTACAACATGCCCAACTTTCACCTACGAGAGGTGATCTAACTGAGAATTATCAACAAGACACGGTGACCATTAATCCGGTGTGGAGTGGAGGTGCTCGCCCAGTATTAGTTTTCTTTGATCTAGATCGAGTCACAAATGCTAATCAGCCGAGTTATTGTTATCTAGTGACGTTTTCATTAATACCAACCTCTGCTTCATCCTCTTCATCCTCCAGGCACAGTTTGGATTTCTGTGTGGGTCGGAAGCTAAGACATGAGGATTGGCTTTGTAAACCGCTCGATCTGACCAGTCCTACGCAAGCACACATTGTGTCAAACGTATTTACTTACGATAAATACCCAGTCGCGGCATACTCTGGTTATATCGATGGTGAAGATGTTATTCGAGGGGAATCGAATGGCGACGATGTTCCATTCTTAGATTTAAGCGGCAGTAATTCAGTCCATTTCTGGTTGCGAGGTACGGGCGTGGTTCGTTTTGGAGAGGTCAAACTCTTCCGAATCCGACTTGAATGAGTTCAGTAGCATGGTTACGCAGGAGACAAGTCAATGAAAATTTTACAATGGAAGTGGCTCGCCGGTGTTACGTTAGTAACGTTTCTTATTTATTCTGTAGCCGAGTCTGCCGATTACCAGTTTCGGGTACCCGTGCGTTTAAACAATTTGCATGCAGATGTTATCGCTCTACGAGTATTCTGCATGGTCGGTAATGCAGACTTAGCCAATACAAATTCCGCCAGTTCACAAGCTGCTCAACATGCCATACGACATGGCAGCAAGTACTTTGATGCAGCGTGGTTTCCCGCCGGGAATCTGGATACTGTAGCAGAGGTTTTGGTAGATCGAGATGGACTGCAAAGCCATGTTGCTACCCAACCAACACACTATCGTTGTGATTTATCTCTAATAAATCACATACCTTCGGGGGGAATTGGTGCTGCAGTTCCCTATGCTCCCCAAACCGGTCAAGGAGGCCCTGAATGGGGGCGGGCGAGGTCCGACAGGCCGTTTCAGCGGGTTGTTACTGGGACCCTTTGACCTATGATATACAATAAATAAAGGCGCTAACATCGTCTCCCCTACCGTCAGATTTTAAACAACGATCGTGCGTCCTTTGACGAAAAGGCAGCTTAAGTTTGTTAGTTTATGTCTGAAGTTGCCGATATTATTAGTAATTGGCTTTGTCTCAGAGTTATCAGTAGCTTCGCAATTACATGATGATCTTTTGAGGACGGCGGTATTTGTGGCGGGCGACATGGAATCTAGTCGGAAGGTTCCTAAGTCAATTCGGATTGCCGATCGATCAATCAACGCCGCTCAGTTTCTATACCTGGCGGCCCGTGATATTGGCCAGAAATCAGATATGTTTTTCAGCAATGGATCGATACCGACTATTGAGTTGCCATCTGCTCTCTATGTTTCGATTAAGCTGAATGCTAGATACTATCGGACACCATTTACTCGGGCTCAATACCAGGTGTTTTTCCAGGGTGTAGCAAAAAAGCTAAGCGCCAGTGTACAGGCACCAAGTACCTTTACCGACGAATTATCAAAGGCGGAAGTTCGGTTTTCTGAAGCGCTTTATTATGCTGCCGGAATTCTGCGAGCGCAGTATATGTTACGCGCAAAGCCTAGTCTTTGGCGAAAATACATTATCTCACCAGAGGGTTTTGTGGCTTGGTCAATTCCTGATCGGTACGAGAAGTGGACCAGTCCTTTGACGTTTGACAGTGGTGATCCCGGTTCGCCTTATACCCCAAAAAGGTACTATGCATCGTCGGCGCATCACTACGAGATGTTTCATCTCGCGCGTACAGTCTCAGGTGGTGCCAAAGACCCTTATGTCGCAGGCCAGAGAATTTATAATTGGGTTAAATACCAGTGGCATCAGAAAGTTGGCTACAGTAGCGGACGGATGCCATTTGGTAGAGAAAAAGGTGGGTATGAAAGGACGAGGTATTTTTTTCATACTAGCGGTCCGCCAAGAATAATTATCAGCAATTTGCTTCGTGCGATTGGTATCCCAGCTTCGTCTTCTGGAGCGGCATTTTTTCAAGCTCGGGGATGGGTAAATATTGATGTCCATGCACCATATGGCAGCGATCCAAAAAAGAACCGGTTCTATTATGTTGATGTTCCACCCCCGACTAGAAATATGTCGGTGCCATCGCCAAAAGATCATTTTGCACTTGAAATCCAAGATATTTCACATCGTAGAACAGGGGTATCGCATGCTTTGAGGCGTATGCTGTTTGTCAATCCTCACGATGTGCAGGCGTATGGCACAAACTACATGTTGAATCAAAGTGGTGATGCTGACTCGATCGTATTAACCGTCAAAAGCAGCCAAGGAAATCTTTTCTTTCGTACCCGGAATTCAGAAGCAAGCAACAAGTGGGATGTGCTGGAACCACTGATAGCTGCTGCCCACCAGCGAAGGAAGAAAGTTTATGCTGCCGTCTCCACACTAATTGATCGGCAAGTGGGAGTGGCGCATCCTGAATGGCGTCAGCAATTAAACGCTAAGGTCAGCAGAGGAGAGACTTGGCCAAACATCCATATCTCCCCATGCGTTCCGGCGTATCGAGAAAAGTTGAAGCAGCAACTACATGACCTGGTATCAATGTACCCAGTCGATGGTATTGTGTTCAGCGGGTTGTATTTTGCCAATTTGTTCGGCAAGGACGATACTCAAGGTCACTCAACCTGCCCGAAAGGACGGAACTGGATGAGTAGAGTATTAACTAAATATGCGCAAGATTTGGTTAATACCGTTCGAAGTATAGATCCGGAAATAGAAACCGTATTGATGAGCTACCCACTCTTAGATTCCAAGAATCGTTATGTTGGTTTGTCGAGTAAAAATCTCGGCCATCAGGATCTGTGGGATCTCTCGAAGGTGTTCGACCAAGTTCTCCTGATAGTGCCTGGTACTTCGTGGGTTTCTGGAGGGTTAAATGCATCCGTATGGAGGTCTATTGATGACTATCATGCGCGGACTGGCCGGAAGCCTTGGGTGTCCGTAAATCTTGTAGATGAATGGGTGTATTCGTCAACTTTCTACATCGGATTACGCGACATGTTGGGTCAAAAATATCCAATCTCAGGATTTGGGTTGCACACTGGGCTTTCGGCAGTCGGTGAACTTGCGCCAGCCCTTAGCCGAGTGGGGTGGTGGAAGAACCGCCATATAGACTCGCTAGGCATGAATTGAACATTAATAGGGGCAAATCCCCGACCTTCTCATCGCCAAACCAACCTTCAAGCTAGCGATTACCTTTAATCAAGCACAGACGCACACCGATCCTGCGTGTATGCGACTCAAATGGACTGGAGTGGACTGTTGTCGGTCACATTATGGTCACAGTGATCTGATCAAAAAGGAACCCTTAATCTCTCGAAATCAATCCGGGGCTTCAGTGGAACGATCCACTGGGCACAGTCGTTCTATCGGATCACACACGCTCATTAGTACAGGTGTTAAATGTAGTAGCCTTGTCGATCTACGTAGGAGTAGGATAGATTTTAATTGCCACCCGTCAATGACGTTTTATAGTAACTAAAGTATCAATGAATATAAATTACAAACACCTAGGAATGTATTTGCTAGTAGGAGTTATTTCGGGTGGTTTGTGCCATGGGATTATCGCTTGGCGACTCTTTCCAAAAGTAGTGAACGAACAAATCCCAGCTGTCATATTGACAATTGCTATCATGGTGGCGGTGCGTTACATCAGCGGAATTCAGTTTCGTAATGGTTGGTTTAGTCCAGTAATTCTGACCATGGCGTGTTTAATCGGTTGGTATCTTGCGATTAAATTTGGAGCCAGTTATTACAGGGAAGATTGGTACTTCGTAGTTAGTGGTGCAGTTGGAGGAATATTTGTTGCGATCGGTGTTGCTCTAGCATGGAATCTAAGTCGACCAGGATTTGCAATAACCGTAATCACGATGGCTGGCATATTAGGTGGAATATTACTCATATTTATTTTTTTTGTAATAGCAGAATATGAATATATGGAAATTTTGATCTTGTTTGTAGTTTGGCAAAGTATTTTGTTACTGGGAATCTGTATTTCATTACAAATTGATTCAAGCAAGTCTTCTATTGAACAATGAAGATTATCGAATCGAAAAGTTACAAAGTCATCCTAGGTCAGTTGCCTAAACAAAGTAGTTTGATGTAGGGATCAGAGTATGCTGTTAAGAACCCAATACTCTCGAATATTAATCATCAGTATTATCATTATCCTGTCTATTGCTTGGTACCTTTTCGCTAAAAGGATTCCATTTATTGAATCAACTTTTGACAACGGACATGAAAATTGGCTTGTATCAGGAGACGCGGAATCTGGCTTACCAAACTATAGTGTAGATGGTGGAAATCCCGGTGGATTTGTATATGCGGAAGATAAAGCTGTCGGTGGTGTTTGGTATTGGTTTGCACCTAGAAAGTTCTACGGTAATAGATCTTCATACTATGGTCAGCATCTATTGTTTGAGCTTAAACAGTCTAAAACAATAGATCAATTCGATAATAACGACATTGTATTGGTCGCGGACAAAATGGAGTTGGTTTTTAAGACCGCCAAGAATCCGGGTCTAGAGTGGACAAGCTACAAAGTGGTCCTGGATGAGTCCGCAGGCTGGATCAATAAAAATACCGGAAAGGATGCAACAAAAGAAGATATCTACAATGTGTTAGCCCACCTGAATGGGCTCTATATAAGAGGCGAATACGTGGTCGGCGATGACGTGGGTAGTTTAGACAATGTCCGCTTTGGAGAGCTACCGTAGGTTAGAGTCCCAAAAGTAGATACTAAAATCGCTTAATTCGTAACCGCTCAATTGTCTTCACCTTGGGTTAATAAATTTTCCAGCATTTGAATGCGCTCATGTGCTGCATCCAGGGACTTGAGATCCTCTCTTCGGAGTGTCCAGCTTTCTAAGACTTTGCTTAACTCGCCCCAACTTAAAGTTACTAAGGCTATATTCAGTCCAATACGTGCGTATTCAAATCTGTTAGAAGCGAGGTGGAAGGAAAGACAAGAAACGCTTATCTTAGTGGTAGATTTGTTGCCATTGGTTTCGAGTTCTGTTTCACATGCGGTGGCTAGTTCCTCAATAGGAGCAGCAAGTTTGATTGCGCTTTCAAGTAGCTCAGTGAAGTTAGCTTGAATATCATCTGTATCGGAAACTGCTGGGATCTCGTCGGCTACTAAATCATAACTAAAAGTAGTCTGAGCATAACAAAGACCGAACGTGATCAGAGTTAACACAATAATTGATCGATGTATTGCCAGCATTGCTTGGAGGATGTTAGGTATAGCAGAGAAGTTAAGTGACTCATGTTTTACATAGGTGTTGCCAATCCTATATTGCGACTAAGGTCGTTGAAAATGGCAAAATATTGCTTTAAATAACAAATTAACGGTTGCTCGTCATGTACGTTTGTCAGAATCTCTATCGGTGAGCAAGTCGAACAAAATCCTCGCCTACTCGATCTGCAATTCTATGCCAAAATTGTCTTTACAACCTCAAGCTTCACGACTCACTGGTTCAAATTAATGCGGACATCTCTGAGTATAACCATGCTGGTGGCATTGTCGCTGTTCGCGTTGCCTTTATTCTCTGCCCCCAAGTACCTGAAAAACCCGGAAAGCTATTTATGGGAAAAAAATGAATCGCAAACAGGACGGTTTGTCTTGCGCTTGGTCGGGGACGGTGGCTCAAGTGTGACCATAAACTATCAATTTCACGGATTCTACGTGGGATATTTTGCTGGCACTCTCGATAGACTGATACCGATCAAAACAAACATAAAAATGTCAAGCGTGGTGCGTCGTGTCTACGGTAAATCAGAAACTATTGATGAGTTCAAGATGCATTCGCAAGTCTATTCTGATGTCCCTACGCTAGAAAATTCGAATACCTATACGGCGCCATTTCAAATTAACTGGGACTACGGAAGACGGCCGGAATTTGTTCAAACGATGTTTCGTGTCAACGAAGGTATGTTGATTCTTTCGCCTCATAGTGGAAAAGGCGACCAGATGCATCCAGCGACTTTCAGCGGAATGCGTACCTCCGTGACAGAAGAATCAGATGGTGGGTGCACAGTTGATAAAGACGAAATATCGACCGCCTTTTTTGGTTTTAGTACTGGTGATTCCTTAGACCCGGAAGATGGACTAAACGAAAGTCTAAGTAGAGTGAGTGTGCCATTGTCACAGTTACCCGAGGCGATTAGGACTGAAGACAGGTACAAATATAGTCATCGATTGAATCACCTGTTCGACAGAGATGGTGGAATTTCTACGTCGCACTGTGTTGTCGGAAATGGGGATCAGTCTGTTGATCTCAGTATGAACTTAGATGTTAATTTTTTACACGAAACCGAAATGTATCTCTCTCCTATGATCTATGAAACAGAAGCAAAATGGATGCCCACACCGGGAGATATCAGGTTCTACCGCCTTCATTTGAAAAAAACGTTCGGTGAGATCGAGGCGATTCAATTTGGGCTCGATGAGGTATCCGAGCATCCCGGCGTTGCAACCAACGCGGGCTATTACAAACATTGCCTGATACCACCTCGTCAAACGGATGAGGAACGTTGGGAGACCGACGGCGTAATCTCTGACAGAAGCAACCAATCGTGTCCAGATCTTGGCGGAGATCATATCGCGAATGATTGGTATACGAGTGCGATGTATAAATCGAAATACAGCGTACCCAGTAGATTTACGCCATATAAGTTCGATCGGTCATACGTGAAATTTAACAAAAGCCCGGTTGATAACATGCCCGACGTATTCTTTACAGACTTAGACCAAGAGCCGATCGCGGACGTTTATCCGGACATCGAATACACAATTGTGGACCCGAAGCATTACGATCCTGGAAAGGGCTACAGCTATAGTTATAGCGACAAAGTAGAAATTATCCAACAACTTCGTCAAATTGGTAAAACTAATCATCTAGTTTGGCGCAATGCCTATTTTGCGTTCGTTCGGATCATGGACTACGGTGCTTCCGCACGCCTATTTGCAGACATAAAAATAGAAGGGGAGTGGCAAAGGGCAACAGCGTGGGGGGACAATGCCTACGGCGAAGACTATGGCGACTATTATGGTGACTATTTGCTGATACCGAACGATCAAAACCGTGACGGCATCCAGGACCAGTGGGCAAGGGATCGTAATGTGAATGACCCGATTGAAGACCTGGATATACACATGAGTGCCCAATTTCTTGGAGACGGGTTGACGGCCTTCGAAGAGTACCGGGGACTTATTTATGATAAAAGTCCGCAACGGTCCAGTTTGGATCATCATCGAACTGATCCTAAAATAAAACAGATTTTCGTACACCCATACGAAAACGATGCGAATTTGCTCAGGCTGTTATTGCGCACATCGCGTTCCGTGTTTCGTGCCTTCGCATCGAATCTACTAGATCTGGTAGTGTTGGATGAAGATGAGTTTGAGGACGAGATCGTCAACTATAATGAAACAACCCATCGACTAGGGTCGCAATACTCAATCGTTGCCATGACTCTATGGCAACTCTCGAAAATTGCGTACGACGAAGAAGTCTCAGCGTTTTCAACTGAACCATGGGGTCCCTCTATCGGCGGTAGAGCTACCCTTGGACCGCCCCGACAAGGTCGGAATACAGCAATCCTGGCACTTCCTAACACTCCAAGTTCCTTTTATTACCTTGGTCATGAAATCGGTCATCAGTTAAGTATCGAGCACCCGGGAGATGGGGATATCACAAGCAAGGCTAACGGCACGATCGCTGTGAAGCACGGACAACACAGTGGAAACGTGAATAGTTTGATGCGCTACAACTCTGCTAGATACATTTGTCACGAGTCGAAGGAAGTTTGCAAAGAGCAAGCAGCATTGGGTGTAGTCCACTGGGATTGGGATCCTATGAAACCGAGCCAACTTCCGCAACCGCTCTATTTCAGTTGGAA
>Ga0315338_1003092_pt1 | contig 15084 bp, 16 predicted proteins | sample ASW8metaG_FD_204518 | JGI IMG/M metagenome (GOLD analysis project Ga0315338, IMG submission 204518) | Ammonia-oxidizing marine archaeal communities from Monterey Bay, California, United States - ASW #8 | ecosystem: Environmental > Aquatic > Marine > Coastal | place: USA: California | collected... | reverse complement strand
GGCAGCGGATGGCAGCAGTTGGCGAAATGAACGGCCATGCCGGGGATCAGGCCCTTGATGGAAACGCCGCCCCGGCCTTCATCCTTGATCTGTTTCCCCCGCGCCTTGGCCAGCGGCACGACCTTGTCGTCGTCGGCCTTATCGCGGGTTCCAGGGAAGATGGCTTCCACCACTTCGCGGCCGGTGTGATGGCCGGCGCCGACGTCGGCGCACAGGTCGTCGACTTTGGTGTGGTTGAAAACCTTCAGGACTTGGCGGAGCGCTTTGTTGGAAATTTCGTAGCCTTCCGCCACAAAGGCCCGGTCCAGCATGGCGCGGCCCAGTTTCACATATTCGTCGCGTTGCTGCATGCGGATGAACCGCCGCACCCGGGCCCGGGCCTTGCCGGTAACCACGAACCGTTCCCACGTCGGCGACGGCGTCTGCGCCTTCGAGGTGACGATTTCGACCTGGTCGCCGTTGCGAAGCTCGCTGCGGAGCGGCATCATGCGGCCGTTGATTTTTGCTCCAACGCAGTGGTCGCCGACTTCCGAATGGACCGCGTAGGCGAAGTCGACCGGAGTCGCGCCTCGGGGCAGGTTGATCAGGTCGCCGCGCGGCGTGAAACAAAAGACCTGGTCCTTGAACATCTCGAGCTTGGTGTGCTCCAGGAACTCCTCTGGTCCAGCGGCGTGCTCGATGATATCCAGGAGCTCGCGCAACCAGCGGTATTGGGGGCTTTCGGTCTCGACGGTTCCCTGCTTGTAGTTCCAATGCCCGGCCAGGCCGTGTTCGGCCACGTCGTGCATTTCGGCGGTGCGGATTTGCATCTCGATGCGCTGGCGTTCGGGCCCGAAAACGCCGGTGTGCAGTGACCGGTAGCCGTTCGGCTTCGGCGTCGAGATGTAATCCTTAAAACGGTCGGGGACCACCGGATAGACGCCGTGGGCGACGCCCAAGGCGCGATAGCAGTCCTCGATCGTATCGACCACCACCCGGAAGGCCATGATGTCGGAAAGCTGCTCGAAGCCGACATCCTTGTGCTGCATTTTGTCCCACACCGAATAGGGGGTCTTTTCGCGCCCTGAAATGGCCGCCTTGATGCCGTTGTCGGCGAGGGTTTTTTCCAACTCCTTGATGATGCGTGGCACGATGTCGCCGCCCTTCTGGCGTAGGAATTCGAGCCTTTTGAGGATCGATTTTCGGGCATCCGGGTTTAATTCCTGGAACGCCAGGTCCTCGAGTTCGCTTTTCATGCCCTGGATGCCAATGCGCTCCGACAGCGGCGCGTAGATGTCCATGGTTTCCATGGCGATGCGGCGGCGTTTTTCCGGATTATCGATGTAATGAAGGGTTCGCATGTTGTGCAGCCGGTCGGCCAGCTTAACCAGCAGCACCCGGATGTCTTCGGACATGGCGAGGACGAATTTACGGAAGTTCTCCGCCTGCTTGGCCTGATCGGACTGAAGCTCGATCCGCGTCAGCTTGGTCACCCCGTCGACCAGGCGCGCCACTTCCTTGCCAAAGGCTTTCCTGATTTCCTTCAGCGTCGTGTCCGTGTCCTCGATGGTGTCGTGCAAGAGGGCGGTGATGATGGACGCCGAATCGACCTTGTAATCGGTCAGGATGCCGGCGACTTCCAGGGGGTGGGAAAAATAGGGATCGCCCGAAGCCCGGGTCTGCGAGCCGTGCGCCTTCATGGAAAACACGTAGGCGCGGTTGAGCACCTTTTCGTCGGTCGACGGATCATACCCCTTGACCCGCTCGACTAATTCGAATTGGCGGATCACCGTCGGCGCCCTTGTCCGGGGCCACCGGGACGCTCGGCAACGATTAGCGGTGACGCCGAATCGGCGCAGGCCGGGCGACGTTCAAATCTGACAATCCCATTTCGCCGCCACATGCAAACACCTTTGTCGGGTCTAGGCCTCTTTGTCGCCGTCCCCGGGCTTTTCGTCCTCGGCGGTGACGTCGCCGGCCATGTCCATGGCCGCCGCCTGGTCTTCGTCGCTAGGCTTTTCCGCCTTGGCGGCATCCGTTGTCGCCTCGCCCTCGCCGACGGTTAGCTCTTGCTGGATGGCGATCCGGTCGACCTCGTCCTCTTCCGGTTCGTCCATTTCGACAAATTTTTGAAGTCCCTTGATCAGTGCTTCCTCGAGCTCTTTCTGATTGACATGGTTGTCGGCGATTTCACGCAGCGCGACGACCGGGTTCTTGTCATTATCGCGCTCGACCTCCAGCGCCGCGCCGGCGGAAATGTCGCGGGCCCGTTGTGAGGCGACCATCACCAGTTCGAAGCGGTTGGGAATCTTGGTGACGCAATCTTCGACCGTTACTCGTGCCATGGGGGCGCTCCGTGAAAAATGACCAAAAACGACGAAATCGATAAGGCGCCGCTTATATATTTTTTAAGGGCCCGTAAGGCAAGTAAAATGCCCAAAATAATCAACGGCCCTTTTCATTTGAGGTCCCTGTCAATCCTGCCTTGAGGCGTCGTCGGCGTTCCGGAAGGTGTTCCGGGGTTGGCGCCATTCGCTGCCGTAGGGGCCGCCGGCATCGGCCATGATCTCCGTCTGCTGGCCGGGCGGCAGGGCCTCGATCAGGGCGCGGACGCCCTGGCCTGAAACCGGGTGGCGCCAGTCCGGCGCCACGTCCTTGAGCGGTAACAAGACGAAAGCGCGTTCGTGCAGGCGCGGATGCGGCACGGTAGTTTTTGCCGCCTCGCCGGGATCGGATGCCTGCCCGCCGATCACCGTTTGCCCATAGGCCAGCAGGTCGAGGTCGAGGATTCTGGGGGCATTTTCCCCGATCCGCCGGCGTCCGAATGATTCCTCCGTTTGCAGCAGCAGGGCGATCAGCCGGTCTGGGTCCAGCGCGGTCCTGACGCGGACGACGGCGTTGACGAACCAGGGCTGGTCCGAGGCTGGGACGGGAGCGCTTTTGTACCACTGCGAGCGTTGCGCGATGGTCAGGCCGCCCTCAGCCAGGGCGGCCAGGGCGGCGCCACAGGTGGCGCGCGGTTCGCCGTAGACGGGTGACGCCAGATTGGCGCCGATGCCGATGAGTATCAAGACGGGTTTCCCTCATTTCATCCTTGCTAGTCGGGGATTAAGCCCCAAATATTAAACAGCCGGGCGGTATTGACCGCATTAATCCGGCGCGTCCACGGGCTTCGTCTTTTGGCGATTTTTATTTTTCGGGGACGCCGGGCATGGGGGAAAAAAGATTTTCCCCCATGCCAGGATTTCAACGAAAGGACTTTAGCTTATGACCATTTATCCTCAAGACCGATTTGCTCTTTTCATTGACGGATCAAACCTTTTCGCAGCGGCCAAGGGGCTGGATTTCGATATCGACTACAAGCGCCTTCTCGAATATTTCTCCGCCCAGGGCCGCCTGATCCGGGCCTTCTATTACACCGCCCTGATGGAGGATCAGGAATACTCCCCGATCCGCCCCCTGGTCGATTGGCTGGACTATAACGGCTACACCATGGTCACCAAGCCGACTAAGGAATTCATCGATCCCTCGGGACGCCGCAAGATCAAGGGCAACATGGACATCGAGCTGGCGGTCGACGTCCTGCAGATGTCGGAACACCTCGACCATGCGGTGATTTTTTCCGGCGACGGGGATTTCCGCCGCCTGGTCGAAGCAGTGCAGCGCAAGGGGTTGCGGGTTTCGGTGGTCAGCACCATGCATTCCCAGCCGCCGGTGATCGCCGACGAACTGCGCCGCCAAGCCGATACCTTCATCGAGTTGGCCGACATCCGCGAGCATATCCAGCGATTGGCGGGCCGGGCCGCCGAAGACGAAGCCATGCCCGACGTCGAATTCGACCCGCGGGTGGAGATCGCCTGACGGTTGTCGAAGACTCGAAGGTCCGAAGCCGTGGCGCTTGCCGATTTGCCCCCCGAGTCATCTCCAGAGCCGTGCCCTGATTGCCCGTTGTGTCCGCGCCTGGCCGAATTCCGCCGCACCAACCGGGTCGCCAACCCGGATTGGCATAACGCCCCGGTGGCGTCCTTCGGTGGCCGGGACTGCTCGCTGCTGATTGTCGGGTTGGCGCCGGGGATGCGTGGCGCCAACCGAACCGGGCGACCGTTTACCGGCGATACCGCCGGCGACCTGCTTTACGCCAGCCTGTTGAAGCATGGCCTGGCCGAAGGAAATTACGGCGCGCGGGCCGACGACGGGTTGCGGCTGATCGATTGCCGGATCACCAACGCGGTCCGTTGCGTGCCGCCGGAAAACCGGCCCCTTGGCGCCGAAGTCGCCGCGTGCCGGAATTTCCTCGCCCACGAGATCGCGTCCCTAGGCCGGTTGCGGGTCATATTGGCGCTCGGCACCTTGGCCCACGGGGCGGTGCTTTCGTCCCTCGGCGAGAATAAAAGTGCCTGGAAATTCGGCCACGGCCGCTTCCACGACCTTCCCGGCGGCCTGCTCCTCGCCGACAGCTACCATTGCTCGCGCTACAACACCAACACCGGCAGATTAACCAGGGAAATGTTCGACGCCGTTATCAAAGCCATCCTGGCCAAGAGGCGTGGAGGACCGTAGGTCCGACAGGGAAACAAGTGGTTGAGGGGGTAATGTCAAGGATCGGGTTGCCGATGGCGCCGCATTGTGCTGCCCTGGAGGCTGTGCCCTGCTGGCCCGGACGATCCGAATAGCGAATAAGGGGGTAAAAGTGGAAATCGTCTGCCTTGACCTAGAAGGTGTACTGGTTCCTGAAATTTGGATCGCGGTCGCCGACAGCACCGGAATCGACGCCCTCAGAGCGACGACCCGGGACATTCCTGATTACGACGAGTTGATGAAGCGCCGCTTGGCCCTGATGGATGAAAACGGCTTAGGACTCGCCGACGTTCAGTCGGTGGTCGACAAAATTGGGCCGCTCGACGGGGCGGTCGCGTTCCTCGACGACCTACGCCCCGATTTCCAGGTGGTCATCCTATCGGACACGTTTTATGAATTCGCCCTGCCGCTGATGCGGCAACTGGGCTGGCCGACGCTGTTCTGCCACCGCCTCGAAACCGGCCCCGGCGGGGCCGTCACCGGCTACAAACTGCGCATGAAGGATCACAAGCGCCAAGCCGTCCGGGCCTTCCACGACTTGAACTTCCGGGTCACCGCGGCCGGCGATTCCTATAACGATACCGCCATGCTGGCCGAAGCCGATCGCGGCATCCTGTTCCAGGCGCCGGAAAACGTCATCGAAGAGTTCCCTCAGTTCCCCGTCGTCGGGACCTTTGGCGAGATGCTGCGGGCGATCCGGGAAAATTAATCATTTTGCATTTTTTCCCGCGCTCTGGGCTCCAATAATGTGGAAGTCGAATTTTGGGCAAAGATTTTTGATGACCGCGGAGATCATGGATTTCCTGCAATATCGCCGGCAAAAGGTGCGGGCCGAAAACATATCGCGGTGGGCGAAGACCGGCGGCGGACGTAACCGGGTTGGAAAAGCCCATAAGGCAGCGGCGCCCCAAGAGGCCGAGGCGCCGCTGCCCGAAGACGCCCTCGAAGGCGAAGACGGAAGCCGCGGCGGCGAGCCGGCTTGAGCCCGCCTAAAATCATATTTTTCAATAAATTACGTTGAATTAAAGGGAGCCGGGTTCCCCATGTTTTTGTTTTCGGGGGACACCCCCGGCCTCACGGCCCCCCCCGGGGCCTCTTGTTAGCGGTCGCTGGCCCGTTGGTGAAATTCCCGCGGGTGGTCGGGATCCAAAAGCCGGTGCAGGTGAACGATCACATACTTGACGTTGGCCTCGTCGACGTGAGCATGGCTGGCGCCGCGCCAGGCCTGGAGCGCCGATTTGTGATCGGGGTAGATGCCGAGAATGTCGAGCTTGTCCGGGTCGACGAAATCGGTTCCTTGCGGGTCTTCGACCTCGCCGCCGAAAACCATGTGCAAAAGCGGCTTGTCCATGGGGGTGTCTCCAGTTCAGGGGTCCGTGTGCGGGGAATCTTATCGCCGCCGGCCAGGGGCTGCAAACGCTTACAGGGGTGGTATGATCGCCACCAATCCGGCCCTTACAAAGGAAACACCGAAAATGATCGACCTCTACACCTGGCCGACGCCGAACGGTCACAAAATTCATATCATGCTCGAGGAAATCGGCCTCCCCTATAACGTCATCCCCATCGACATCAACAACGGCGACCAGTTCGACCCCGAATACCTGAAGCTCAGCCCCAGCAACAAGATGCCAGCCATGGTCGATATAGACGGGCCGGGCGGCGAGCCCTACGGGCTGTTCGAGTCCGGCGCCATCCTGATGTATCTGGCTGAAAAGACGGGGCAATTCATGCCGGCGGAAATGGCAGCGCGGTACCGGGTCATTCAATGGCTGATGTTCCAGATGGGCAGCATCGGGCCGTTGTTCGGCCAGGCCCATCATTTCCGCCAATACGCCCCCGAGGGCCTGGACCTGACTTACGCCGTCGAGCGCTATACCAACGAAGCGGGTCGGCTTTACGGCGTCCTCGACCGCCGCCTCGGCGAGGCTGAATACCTGGCCGGCGACTATTCGATCGCCGACATCGCCGCCTTCCCGTGGACCCGGTCCCACGACCGCCAGGGCCACAGCTTCGACGAATTCCCCAACGTCAAACGCTGGTTCGACGCCATCGATGCCCGCCCGGCAGTGAAGCGCGCCTTGAAGGTGCTCGCCGACAAGCGCAAGCCGGGCTTCGAGAAAGACACCGAGGCGCGGCACAACCTGTTCGGCGAGGCGCAGTACCAGAGGCGGTAAAACCTCGAATCCTTATTATTCCGTCAAATTCCTAGAATACCGGGCCGCCGCTGGTGGTGGCGCGCCAGAGGGTGCGGGGCTTGGTTGGCTCCAGCTCATCGCCGAGGATGCGGGCGGCGGTGACCTGTTCGGCGTTCAACGCCTGGCCGCGAATGATGATGAGGTGATGATCGAGGAAGGCGCTGTAGACGGCGTCGCGGTCCTCGCCGCCGAAGCCGTTCTCCATGGGTGTGACGGTGACGGTCATGGCGCATCGACTTTACGGAGGTTGGAGTCATGGATGCAAGCGAGGTATGGCGGTTGGGGATTGCGGTCTGGTGCCGGGGTGGCAGGCGGCGGCCCCCTACCTCTTGGCGCGCAGCAGCCGGGCCTTCTGGCGCTCCCAATCGCGTTGCTTAATGGTCTGGCGTTTGTCGTGCTTGCGCTTGCCTTCGGCCAAGGCCAGTTCGACCTTAGCGATGCCGCGTTTATTGAAATATATGCTGAGCGGCAAAAGAGTCATGCCCTTGCGGTTAACGGCGCCCATGAGGCGGTTGATTTGGCGCCGGTGCAGCAACAGCTTCCTGGCCGCCCGGGGCTCGTGCGACGAAATGCTCGAGGCCGCGTATTCGGGGATATAGGCGTTGTTGAGGAAAAGCTCGCTGCCCTTTTCCGAGGCGTAAGACTCGCCGATGGAGGCGCGGCCTGCCCTCAGGGACTTGACCTCGGAGCCCAACAGCACGATCCCCGCCTCGAAGGTGTCGCCGATGGTGTAATCGCGGCGCGCCTTGCGGTTCTGGGCCGCCAGGCGGCCCGGCGTGCGCTTCTTCTTGGCGGCCATGAAACCCCCGAACCCTTGAGTCGCGCGGCGCTCAGTTGAGCAGCCCGGCGCCGACCATGGCGTCTTTCACCCGTTTCTTGCTGGTGTCCTCGATCTCACAAATCGGCAGCCGGGTTTCGGCCGAGCATTTGCCAAGCAGGCTGACGGCGTACTTGACTGGCCCTGGGCTGGTCTCGCAAAACAGCGAAAAATGCAGCGGCATCAGCCGGTCCTGCAACTCCATCACCGTCGCCAGGACGCCGTCGCGCCACGCTTTGTGCAGGTCGGCGCACAGCCTCGGCGCGACATTGGCGGTGACCGAGATGCAGCCTACCCCGCCGCCGGCCAGGAACGGCACGATGGTCGCGTCCTCGCCCGAAATTTGGCAGAAATCCTTACCCACGGCGAGCCGTGTCGCCATCGGCCGGGCCAGGTCCTGGGTCGCGTCCTTGACGCCGACGATGTTGGCCAACTTGGCCAGCCGGGCCATGGTATCGACGCTCATGTCGACGATGCTGCGCCCGGGGATGTTGTAGATGAGGATTGGCAAATCGACGGCGTCGTTGATCGCCTTGTAATGGTGGTAGAGCCCTTCCTGGGTCGGCTTGTTGTAATAAGGCGTAACCACCAGCGCCGCCGTCGCGCCGGCGTCCTTGGCGTGCCGGGTCAGCATAATCGCTTCTTCGGTGGAATTGGACCCGGTGCCGGCGATCACCGGCACCTTGCCGGCGGCGGCCTCGATGCAGGATTCGGTGACCCGCATGTGCTCTTCGTGGCTGAGCGTCGGCGATTCGCCCGTGGTGCCGCAAGGAATCACGGCTTCCGTACCCTCGTCGATTTGCCACTCAACGAGGGACTGAAGGGCGTCTTCGTCCACACGCCCGTCCTTGAACGGCGTGACCAGGGCGGTCATCGACCCTTGAAACATGATTTCCTCACTTGAATTGGCCTTATTGAGCGGCGAACATACCCATATTAACCGCTTTGCGGCAAGCGCCCGTGGGATTCGGGTGGAATTCGGGCGGGTTTCGGGTCCCTTTGGGGCCGTTCTTTTATTGGCCCCTAGGGGCTGGGGGGCCGAAAAATTCGTTTAACGGGCCATATCGCCACCTTCACCATCGGCATCGCCATCGGCGGCCTGGTCGTCCTGGTGCCGGGAACGCCACCGGCGGCCGGCCTGCCCTCCGTATCACTTCGGGAGGCGGGCCTGCTGTCGGCGGACGACGCCAAGGCGCTGAAGGCCGGGCTCGAGGCCGTCGAAGGCGACAAACCCGGGCTCGCCCGGTCCATTACCCGCGCCATCAAGGACCCGGTTGCCGCCAAGATCCTGCTCAGGGAGCGCCTTGCCAAGCCTAACCCCAAAGCTGATTTCGCCGAGATATCGGCTTTCATGGCCGAAAACCCCGACTGGCCCGGCCAAATTGGGCTGCAACGCCAGGCCGAGGAGGCGATGAACGGCCAAACCTCCGATGGCGTGGTCCTGGCCTGGTTCGAGGACCGCGAGGCGCTAAGCGGTTACGGCAAGGCCCGCCTGGGCGAAGCGTTGATGGCCGCCGGCGAGGAACGCCGGGGCCGCGAGGTCATCCGCGACGCCTGGACCAACGGCGACTTCACCAAGCGGCGCGAACGCGCCTTTTACAAGCGCCACCGCCGCTTGTTGAACATCGACGACCACAACCGGCGCCTCGACCGGCTGTTGTGGGAAGGCCGCAATTGGCCGGTGCGCCGGATGCTGTGGAAGGTCAAGCACGACGTCAGGGCGCTCGCCATCGCCCGGATGTTCCTGCGCCAGCGCCGGGGCAACGTCGATACCGCCATCGCCAAGGTTGCCGACGAGCTTAAAAGTGATCAGGGCCTGATCTACGAACGGCTGCGGTGGCGGCGCCGACGCGGCAAGTACGCCTCGGCAATGGAGCTTCTGGAAAACCTTCCGGACGACCTGAAGCACCCGGCTCGCTGGTGGATCGAGCGCGGCTATCTGGCCCGCTGGAATCTCAATCAGGGCCATGTTTCCGCCGCCTACCGGATGGCCAAGGATCACCGGCTTAAATCCGGCCCCGCCTTTGCCGAGGCCGAATGGCTGGCGGGCTGGATCGCGCTTCGGTTTCTCGACGATGCCAAAGTCGCCCTGGACCATTTCGTGACCATGTATGGGGCCGTCAAGTATCCCGTCAGCCGTGCCCGCGGCGCCTATTGGGTGGCTCGGGCGATGCAGGCCCTGGGCGAGACCGATGAGGCCTGGAGCTGGCATCATCTGGCGGCCCGCCATCCGACGACCTATTACGGCCAGTTGTCGATCGCCCGACTGCGTCCGGGGGAAAGCCTAAAGCTGGCGCAGCAACCGGAAGTCGGCGCCGACGAAACCAAGGCCTTCGAAGGCCACATCCTTGTCCGTTCCGTCAACATATTGGGTGAAATCGGCGAAAAGGATCGCCTTCGGCCGTTCATCTCGCGTCTCGATGAATTGGGGGACACGCTAGGCTGGCGGCTGTTGACGGCGGAACTGGCCGGCGCCAACGACCGCCTTGACCTTTCGGTGATGATCGCCAAAAGGGCCGGACGCGATGGTTGGCAGTTCCCGCAAGCGGCCTTTCCGGTGCTGCTGCCGGGCCCGATGAACGTCAAGGCCGGTGTCGCGCCCCTGGAGAGGCCGCTGCTGCTGGCCGTGGTCCGCCAGGAAAGCGCCTTCAACGTCAAGGCCAAGAGCAGTGCCAACGCCCAGGGGTTGATGCAGTTGCTGCCGCGCACCGCCTATAAGGTGGCGAAAAGGCTTCGGGTGCCGTTTTCCCGCCCCCGCCTGACCACCGACAGGGTTTACAACCTGACCCTGGGCCAGGCTTATCTGTCGGAGCTTTTGGCGGCCTTCAAGGGCTCTTACGTGCTGGCGCTGGCGGCCTATAACGCCGGGCCGAAGCGGGCTCGCCAATGGCTTCGCAGCAACGGCGATATCCGCAAGGCCGACGTCGATTCCATCGACTGGGTGGAGCTGATTCCGTTCCGGGAAACCCGGAACTACGTCCAACGGGTGCTGGAGAACTTACAGGTCTATCGATTGCTGTTGGCGAAAACCGAAACCGCGCTAAGGCTAGAACGCGATCTGCATCAATGATTGGTGGACCGCGGTTGACCGTTTCGGGCCGGAGTCGCACAATTCTTTCACCGGCTCGTCAAGGGCCAGAACCAAAGGCAGGAAGCAAAACCCATGGCCGCTAAAATCGAAGATATCGGCGCCTGCGTCTTCGATGCCTACGGCACCTTGTTCGACGTCGCCGCCGCCGCGGTGCAGTGCCGCGACGCCCTCGGCGACAAGGCCGACGAACTGTCCGTCCTGTGGCGGACCCGGCAGCTTGAATACACCTGGCTCCGGAGCCTGATGCAGGAATACGTCGAATTCCGGCAGGTCACCGGCGACGGGTTGGATTACGCCATGGCCGCGCTCGGCATCGAGGACGACGCGCTGCGTCAGCGCCTGATGGACATCTACATGCGCTTGGATGCCTACCCGGAGGTCAAGGACGTGCTGAGCGCGCTTAAAGCGGGCGGCATCAAGACCGCGGTCCTTTCCAACGGCTCACCGGAAATGCTGTCCTCCGCGGTCGACAACGCCGGCATCGCCGACCTATTGGACGACGTGTTTTCGGTCGATTCCATCGGCGTCTACAAGCCCCATCCGAGCGTCTACAAGATGGCCGTGGACGGCCTCGGCGTTGACGCCGCGCGTATCTGCTTCATGTCGTCGAACGCCTGGGACACGGCGGGGGGCGCTAACTTTGGCTACCGGGTAGTGTGGGTGAACCGTTTCGGCCAGCCCCAGGAACGCATCCCCGGCGAGCCCGAGCACGAGGTCAAGACCCTCGAAGCCCTGCCCCCGTTGTTGGGGCTTTAGGGGCGTTCCATGACCGGGACCGGCGGCGGCTACCGGGAACGCTGGCTGACGGCCCAGGACGGCCTCAAGCTTTATTTCCGCGATTACCAGCCCCCAGGGGGCGTGACGGGGGGCGGCTCCGCCGCTTCGGCGACGCCGGTGCTGTGCCTGCCCGGCGTTTCGAGGAATTCGAAGGACTTCGCCCCGTTGGCCCAACGGCTGTCCCAGGGACGCCGCGTGATCTGCCCCGATTACCGGGGCCGCGGGCGGTCCCAATACGACCCCGACTGGCGCCATTACCACCCGCCGGTCTATGTCGACGACATCCGCCATCTTCTCTGCGCCTTGGGCGTGCACCAGGTCCACGTCATCGGCACGTCGCTGGGCGGCATCCTGGCCATGGTCATGGCGGTGGCGATGCCGGGCACGGTTGCCGGCGCCGTGCTCAACGACATCGGGCCGGAAATCGACATCTCGGGGTTGGCGAAGATCATCGACTATTTGAGCGACGACACCCCCCTTCCTGACTGGGACGCTGTCGTCGGCCGCCTCCGGGAAACCTTTCCCAACCTGCCGGCGCGCTCGCCGGAGGACTGGCTGAACATCGCTCGCAACACGTATAAGGATTCGCCGGGCGGCGGGCTGGTCCATGACTGGGACCATGCCATCGTCAACCAGTTCGCCAAGGCGCTCGGCGGCAAGGTCAGCCTGTGGCCGCTGTTCAAGGCGCTGGAGCGGGTGCCGGTGTTGACCGTCCGGGGCGCATTGTCGAATATCCTCAGCGGGAAAACCCTTCGCCGAATGGCGGAGACCTTGCCCGGTATGGTGCAAGTCACGGTTGAAGACTGCGGTCACCCGCCGAGCCTGACCGAAGCCAATGTATTGGAGGCCCTCGATGTCTACCTCGCCCGCGCCTGAGGCCCCGACCTATGACGACGTGGTCGCGGCGGCGGAACAAATTTTCGGCCACGCCGTCATCACGCCGCTGCTGGAGAGCCCGCTGCTCAACGAAAAACTGGGCGGCCGCCTGCTGGTCAAGGCCGAGTGTCTGCAACGGAGCGGGGCGTTTAAGTTCCGCGGCGCCTATAACCGGATTTCACGCTTCGGCGACGAACAGCGCAAGGCCGGCGTCGTCGCCTTTTCGTCCGGCAACCACGCCCAGGGCGTCGCCATGGTGGCGCGGATGCTTAACGTGCCGGCGGTCATCGTCATGCCGACGGACGCGCCCGAGATCAAACTCGCCAACACCAAGGCCTATGGGGCAGAGGTGGTGATGTATGACCGCGAAACGGAAAGCCGCGAGGGAATCGGCGAAAGGTTGGCCGCTGAGCGCAAGGCCACCCTGGTGCCGTCCTACGATGACTCTTTCATCATCGCCGGCCAGGGAACAGTGGGCCTTGAGATCGCCGCCCAAGCCCGGGAAATGGATGCCAAGCTTGACGCGGTGATCATCCCATGCGGCGGCGGCGGGCTGATTTCCGGATGCGCGCTGGCGCTTTCCGAGGAATGCCCGGAGACTAAATTATTCGCCGCCGAACCGGAGGGTTTCGAAGATACCGCCCGCTCGTTAGCCGCCGGCGAGCGGTTGTGCAACGACCCGGGCGGCAAGACGTTTTGCGATGCGCTTGTCCTGCCGACTCCCGGCGCGTTGACGTTTTCGATCAATCGAAGGCTTCTCGCGGGCGGCTTCGCCCTTGGCGATGCCGAGACGGCCGGGGCCATGAAGGCGGCGTTTCAATATCTAAAATTAGTCGTCGAGCCGGGCGGCGCCGTGGCTTTGGCGGCGGCCTTGACCGGGGCCTATGACTGCCGGGGCAAAACCGTGTCCGTGGTTTGTTCCGGCGGCAACGTGGACCCGGGTGTCTTTGCCGCCGCGTTGGGCGCTGACGAGGATTGACAGGGCGCGCGGTTGCGTCCGGGCTAAAATCGAAAACCGGTGAGGAAATTATTTAGTGGATTTTATCCACTAGAGGCGGCGACCGCCTTGGGGTCGATTTCCTTGGCTTCGTCCGAGGCGCTGCCCTTGGACCCCGTGGTTCCCGTTTCCCGGGCTTTGTCCAGGTGGCGGGCTGGATCGTCCTTGACGACAACGTTGACCCGGGCGTCCGGTTGTTCCTTCTTTTCGACTACGCGCTTGCAGCGGCCTTCGAGGAAGGCGCCGGTTTCGATGGCCAGGTCCTCATGCAGGATATCGCCGACCACATACGCGGTCTGGGCCAGGTTGACGGAGCGGGATTTGATTAGGCCGTTGACGGTGCCGTAGATAGAGACGGATTCGGCGACGATCTCGCCATTGATCTTGGCGTTTTCGCCGACGAGAAGGGACTTGGTACGGATGTCGCCGTCAACAGCACCGTCGATCTGTATTTCACCGTTGCTGTTGAGGTCGCCGACGATCTTGAGGTCGGCGCTGATGATCGAGGGCGGCGATGATTTGACGACGGGGTTTGATTCCACGACAACTCCGGTTGCCTTTCTATTTTTGGAAAACATTCCGACCTGCCTTTATAAATTTCATGGGATTCTTGGCCCTTCCCCTGAAAACAACTTCATAATGCAGGTGCGCACCCGTGCTTCGTCCAGTTCTCCCCAGCAAGCCAATTTTCTGTTGGAATTTTACCTTCTGTCCTTTCTTGACGTAGAACCTGTTCAAGTGGCTATAGCGGGTCTTCATGCCCGCGCCATGGGAGATTTCCACCAGCTTACCGTATTTCCCTTTCCAACCGGCGTAGGTTACCACCCCAGGGGCCGTTGAGTATATTTTAGACTTGAACCCGCCGCCAAGGTCGACCCCGTAATGGGACGCCCACCGGCGGTTGATGGGATCGCGCCGTTTTCCGTAACTGCTTGTTACGTAAAAAGAAATAAGCGGCGGCGCCAGCGGCATCTTCTGCATGACATCCCGCAGCGCCTCCATGCGGCCCAATTGGATGTCCAATTTGGCCAGCTTGGCCTTCATTACCTTGGTCGGTTCGTGTTCGGGCTTGAGGGCGATAAAGGGACCGCCTTGGCCTTTGGGGCGCAGGTCCTGATCTTTCAGCAGACGACTGACCTTGATTCCCGACAACGCGATAATTTTTTCCATGTTTTCGATGGAGACGGCGGTGCCGTCGGTTAGGCGCTTGATCGCCTGTTCTTCGGATTCCCGGAATTCGACGAGGCGGCTTTCCAGGATCTTGATCTGGCCCTGCATCCGATTGCCCTGGTAAATCGACTGGTTACGTTCGGCGAGCGCCTTTTGCAGGTCGGCCTCGGTGGTGTTCAGGTTGCCGGCCAGCGAAAAATTCCGGTTGGCGATGGTCCGCATCTTATTTTGGATATCGGCCACCTTGTTCTTCAGATTTTCCCGGGCATCGGCCATTTCTTGGCGCTCCGATTTGGTCACCTTGAGCTTCTTGGAAACCGAGGCCAGGCCTTGTTGCAGGGAGGCGTTTTTCTTGGCCAGGCCCAACATTAGGGCTTGGCTTTCTTCCATGTCGGCGGTCAGGTTGGTGAACTTCTTTTGGTATTCCGAAACCTCGCCCAGGAGGGTGCGGTAGGCTCTCTTTGAATCGGCGATCAGATCGTCCTTGGCGACGACGATGGCGTCGTAGCGAACGAGGGTGGTCGTCGTAAAGGTCATCCACCCACCGGTCATCAGAAGCACTAGGGTGATGGCGATTTGCCACCCCTTGGTCAACCGGATA
>Ga0315338_1003090_pt1 | contig 15096 bp, 15 predicted proteins | sample ASW8metaG_FD_204518 | JGI IMG/M metagenome (GOLD analysis project Ga0315338, IMG submission 204518) | Ammonia-oxidizing marine archaeal communities from Monterey Bay, California, United States - ASW #8 | ecosystem: Environmental > Aquatic > Marine > Coastal | place: USA: California | collected... | reverse complement strand
TCGGGTCGCTGGGGTTGGGGATCTGGGCGATCGCCTGTGCGGCGGCGCTCCAGCCGGGGACCTCGGGCGGTGAGTCTCCGCAGTGTTTGTAGTCGTCGTCCAGCTTCTGTAGGAGCTCGTCGAGCCGCCGATGAAGTTTCCCGTACTGCTCGAGCTTTTCCGCGAAGCCCTTGTCGATCCCGTGGAATTCGCGATCGAGCTTGCGATGGATGTCGAGGGTTCCGGCGGCGAGCAGGCTCTGACGTGCGCGCTGACGCAGTTCGTCTGCCGCGTTGGCGCACCATTCCGCGAGGGCACCGAGCCCTTCATCGATCCCCTGCTTGAGCCGATCGAAGACTTCGAGCATCGGCGTGCGTGCCGCCCAGAACAGGACGACCGTGATCACCCAGAGGGCGATGAGTGAGAGCGTCGGTCTCTCGGGCCAGAGTAGAAGCCAGTCCATGTCGTACCCCCGGCGGCGTCGGGCCGCCTCAAGTCATGAGGGAGCATCGGACTTCGGTCACAGGTTCTCCGCGATTCTCGTCACGGATGTCGGGGGGCAGGCGATGTGCGTAGTGGATGCAGTCACGCGCTCAGTCGATGATGCCTTCCTTCTTCCACGCCTCGATCGAGGCCATCATCATCTTCGCCGCGTCGAAGGTGATCCACTTTTCGGGGACGACCTCGATCACGAGGCGGCGTTCCGTGTCCATCATCTTCGCGAAGGCGTCCTGGAGTTTTCCGGGCGTCGGAATGTTGGTGGCCGCACAGGCGGGATAGAACCAGTCCTTGGTCGCCTGGTCGTCGTGGATGATCGCGCGGCCCTTCGCCGTGATGCCCTTGGCCGGCCCGAGATCGGTTCCGTGACTGGATACGACGATCGAGACCCGGGGATCGCGCTTGATGGCGGAGATGCGTTTCCGCTGGCGCGTCGCGCTCACCCAGAAGCTTCCGTCCTTCCAGACGTAGGTCATCAGGACGCCCACGGCCCAATGGTCCTTCGGACCCCAGATGAACGTGCACTCGATCTGCTTCTTCAGGATGTCTTCGAGGACGTCCTGATCGAGTCCGTAGGTGGTGACATCATCGTAATTGAACGAACTCATCGGCTCTTCCTCTCGCGGCGTTCGCCTGAACGCGGGATGTGGCTCTCTTCGATCGAACACTGCGCTCTCTGCTCGACTTCGAATCCGATACTATCGAACTCGGTGGGGTCGATTGCGGCGTTCTGTGCGTTGGTCTTCGGCCTGCTTCGATTCCAGCACGGAGCGAGCCGAAAGAGGGAACATGTCGAAGATTCTCACCCTGGGCGCCAATGGACAGATCGGACGCCTCTTCTGTCGGAAAGCAAAGGACGCCGGGCTGTCGGTCCGCGCCATGCTGCGAAACGAAGAACAGCGCGCGCGTTTCGAAGGGGAGGGGATCGAAGCGGTCATCGGGGATCTCGAAGGAGACTTCGCTCATGCCTTCGACGGCTGTGACCGAGTGGTGTTCACGGCGGGCTCGGGTGGCGCGACGGGTGCGGACAAGACGATCCTCGTCGATCTCTATGGCGCAATCCGAGCGATCGTCGAGAGCGAGGAGCGCGGTCTCGAGCATTTCGTGATGGTGAGCGCATTTCGTGCGGAGCAGCCGCTCGAGGCGCCGCCCGCACTGCGTCACTACATGGTGGCCAAGCTGCTCGCGGATCAGCGTCTGCTCGAGAGCAGTGTGTCCGCGACGATCCTACGCCCCGGTCGCTTGACGGACGAGCCGGGAAGCGGGCGGGTGCGCACGAGCCTCGCCGCCGGCGAGGGAATCGACATCAGTCGCGAGAATGTGGCGGACTGCATCCTCGAGGCCTTGCGCCAGCCGCCCAGGGTGGATCGTGTCCTCGATCTGCTAGACGGCGAGACCCCGATCGCGGAGGTCTTCGCCGAGGGTTGATTCGAACCCGTCCAACCGGCGCTCGCGGATCAGCCGTCACCCACGATCACGTGTTCTTCCGCGATCCAGAGCGGCGATCTCTCGAGGTCGATGAAGCGACGTTCGTCCTCGAGGAGGGCTCGTCCTGCCGCAGCGCCTTCCGGCGTCTGCATCGAAGCGGCGAGCGCGGCCTCGCTCTCGAACCAGAGCTCTGCGATCCCATCGTAGGGTTCCGGACCGCCTCGCGACGCACGCAATCCGTCGTTGATCGGAGTGGTCGCCGTATGGACCTGGATGTAGCGCTCGATGCCCAACGCCCCCGCGTGTTTCGCCACGAGGGGAGCATGTGTCTCGCGCCAGTAGGCCTGGAATTCTTCGCGTGACAATGCGGGCAATCGATGAAGCGGAAAGACGAGTTTGATCATGCGGGCCTCCTTTTCGACATTCTAGCGGTCGCCCGCCCGGGTCTGACCCGCGGACCGCGGTCGGGCCGAGCGCCGGGATCTGCGATCTCCAGTATCGTTCGACGAAACCGTTCAAGGAGGCTTCCATGGAATTGCCCGCTCTCGTCACGATGTTGGCCCTACTCGAGACCCTCTACTTCTCGTTTCAAGTCGGCATGGGACGCGGCAAGTACGGCGTCGAGGCGCCCGCGACGTCCGGACCGCCCGAGTTCGACCGTCTATTCCGTGTCCACCAGAACACCCTCGAGCAGCTGATCATCTTCCTGCCCGCGCTCTGGGTCTTCGCCTTCTTCGTGAGTCCGGCGATCGCTGCCGGCCTGGGCGCGTTCTTCCTGATTGGACGCCCGATCTACGCTGCCAGCTACGTGAAGGATCCCGGCAGCCGGACGGTCGGCTTCATCATGGGTTTTCTGGCGACGGTCGCACTCGTTCTCGGGGGTCTCGGCGGTGCAATCTACCGATTGATGTAGACCCGGCTACGGCCTCCGGCGAGGTGGATCCGCCTTGCCCGCGACAGCGCCTTGCCCCGGCGAGAGGGACGGATGATGCACAAGCTCTGCCATGTGGTCATTTCTCTGATGTCGCTCTGCGCGGTCTCGAACGCGTTCGCCGAAGACATGCCCCCGGCCTTCGAGGGGCGAAGACTTTTCGTCTCCCACTGCCAGATCTGTCATGGTCGGAGTGGGGAAGGGGATGGGCCGCTCGCGAAGCAGATGGGAATCACGCCGGCGAATCTGAACGTCACCGTGCGCGCACGAAGCGATACGATCTTGAAGAAGATCATCCGGGGCGACGGGCGCCCGACGATCACCGGCCGAGACCGTCACGATCTACTCAGCACCGCGATGCCGAAATGGAAGGACGTGTTCGGCGATGCGGAAATCGACGCGCTGATCGCGTACCTGCGCTTCTTGAGTAGCTCGAAGCACGAGCTGATGGGCGATCCCGCGGTCGGAAGAACGCTCTACCTCAAGTATTGCGGGGTCTGTCACGGTGAAGAGGGCAGTGGCGATGGCATCATGACAGGGCTCATGGACATCGAGCCGATGGATCACACGAACCCGAACGCCACGTCACCACTCAGCAACGAGCAGCTCCTTTCGAGCATCCTCGACGGTAAGGGCGAGTTCATGCCCGCGTGGCGAGGCGTCCTCAGTCAGAACGATGTCGAAGCCCTCGTGAGCTACATCCGACTGCTGGCATACTGATCGAGATGATCTGTTCCGGAGCGATGATCGATGATCTCACATGACGACGTTCGAAAGATCGCGATGGGCATGCCGGACACGACCGAGAAGGCATCCTACGGCGGTCGCCCGTCCTGGCGGAACAAGACCAGGATGTTTGCGTGGATTCGGGAGGATCCCGAGGCGCTCGTCGTCTGGGTCGAAGATCTGGATGCGAAGGAAGGCCTGCTTGCCTCGCAGCCCAAGAAGTTTTTCACGACGTCGCACTACGACGGTCATCCGATCGTGCTCGTCCGTCTGGAGGAGGTGGGCAAGAAGGAAGCGACCGACCTGATCGTCGAATCCTGGCGCAATCGGGCGACGAAGACGGCTGTGAAGGCGTGGGACGCCGCTCGGAAATGACCCGGGAATCGGCGCGCGACTTTCGATCGGCCAGATGCCCACTGTCGACTAAGCGCTCGACAATCCGATCTCGACCTCGAAGCCCCCATCCGGATGGTTCCGCGCCGTGAGACGTCCGCCCATGGACTCGGCCAATCCGCGGCCCAGGGCCAATCCGATCCCTGTGCCCTTCGTTCGGCGCGTCAGCTCGCCCTCCGCCCGGTAGAAGGCATCGAAGACGAGGTGGAGCTTCTCCGGCGCGACGCCCGGTCCATGGTCCCGAACGCGAATGGCCAGGCCGCCCTCGGTGGCTTCGCCGCGAACCTCGATGCAGGCGGGTTCGTGCCCACGCGCATACTTGATCGAGTTGTCGATCAGGTTGTAGAGGATCTGTTGCAGCGCGTCGGAGTCATGGCGCACGGTCGGGAGCGTCTCCGGTAGGCGCAGGTCGATCTCGAAGCCTTCGGCGGCGGCATGCGGGCCGACGATCTCGACGACATCGCGGATGGCCGAGGTGACGTCTCCGGATACGAGGCTGGCCTCGCGCTGATGCTTCTCGAGCTTGCTCCATTCGAGGACATTGTCGATCAAGCGCGTCAGTCGCTCCGACTCGCTCGTGATCGTCGAGTAGTACTCCTGCCGCTTCGTCTCGTCCGCGACCATGCCGTCGCGCAACATCTCGCCGTACATGCGGATGGCGGTGAGCGGCGTCTTCAGCTCGTGGGAAACCGCCGAGGCGAAGTTCGAACGCCGCTCGGCGAAATGCACCGCGACGGAGACGGTGCGGTACACGGCATACAGGCCGAGGGTGCTCGCCGCGACGAGCAGTGCCGAGAGCCAGGCAATGTTTCGAGCGTTTCCGCCGTCGTCGAGGGGCGCGACCGCGAGCTGCAAGGACAGGCTCTCGAAGGGTGCCGCAAAGCGATAGGCGTACACGTATCGATCGGAAGGCAGGCTGTTCCGCGAGGGCTCCGCCGACGAGCCGTAGAGTCGAAGCGTGAGCGCATCGCGCAGCTCGCTCTCGCCCAGCACGCGTTGCGTGAGCCAATCGGCGAGCGGGGCCACCGCGACGAGCATGCCCTGTCGAACCGCGCGCCCTTCGGCGTCGAGCGCCGTGCGATAGAGCAGGAGCCGATCGTCATCGAGGCGATCGCCCGAGAGGCGTGACGGCGCGAGCGCCAGAGGTATCGAAACAGTTGGAAAAGCGGCCGGTGCGCGCGGCGTGGCGCTGGCGACCTCGTCGGGGTCCGCCAGGACCTCCTCCTCGAGCAAAGCGCTCGGGGCGCGCGCCTGCGCGAGGCGCGGCGCGCCATCGTCGAATGAATCGAGCCGGGTCTGGCTTCGCCCTGCGGCCCTCGGCGCCTTTCTTCTTGGCGCGGGTGCCGCTTCTTCGCGCGCCGTGCTCTTCGCGATGCGCCCGAGAGTCTCTAGCGCGCGCCCGCTCGAATAGAGTGAGGCATCGTCCGCCTCCTTCTGTTCGGCGCTGCCCGCCTTGGCGCGACCCGTGACGAGATCGATCGACTGCAAGTTGCGGGCAGTTCCGGGGGAGGGCGCCGCCCGTTTCTTCACCGCGAGTTCGTCTTTTGCTTCGGCGCCTCGTTCGGCCGGTCTCGCTTCGAGTCCCAGGAGTCCCGCTTCTGCCGTTCCGCGGAGCTCGGTTTCCAGATCGGGTGCGCCCGCGGAGATTCGAATGCCCCCGCGATGATCCATCTCGAAGTAGGCCCGAACGAAACCCGGCTGTTCGTCCATCCATGCGACACCCGCCGGTCGATCGCGATACGCGGCCGCGGGTCGGGCCTGCTCGTCGCGAAGGAAATCGGCGAGCGCGCCTTCGGCTTCGTCGAAGACGCGGTTTGCCACCGCCGCATGTTCGAGTTCCCGTTCGCGGTCGAGTGTCTCGAGCGTGCGCAGGATCAGGAAGCCGAGTGCCGCGACGAGTACGCACGCCAGGAGGCCGAATCCGATGCGAATGCGATGGAGCACGACTAGCCCCCGAACCGGTAGCCCGCGCCGCGCACGGTCTCGAGCAGGGATCCCGACTCACCGTCGAGTTTCTTGCGTAGCTTCGCGATCTGCATGTCGACCGTACGGGTCTCGAGGCGGTCCGGGTCCGGTGCCTGCCAGACTTCGGCGAGCAACATACGGCGGCTCACGATGCGGCCGCGCTCGCGCAGGAAGAGTTGCAGCATCTCGATCTCGCGCGCGGTGAGGTCGAGGCGGCGCTCATCGTCCTCGGCTCGGAGATTGCTCGGGTCGACATGCCACGGACCGAAGTCGAAGGGCGCGCGTGCCTCGTCGCGTAGGCCACCGCTCCGTCGAAGAATCGCTTCGACGCGCGCCGTCAGCTCCGCCACCGAAAAGGGCTTGGTCACGTAGTCGTCCGCGCCACATCGGAAGCCTTCGAGTACATCCTCCTCGCTTCCGCGCGCGGTCAGCATCAAGACCGGCACGTCGTCACCCCGCTCGCGCAGCTCACGACAGACTTCGAAGCCGCTTCGGCCCGGCAACATGATGTCGAGCAGCAGGAGGGCGAAGCCTCCGCCCAGGGCGAGCTCGAGTCCGCGCTCTCCGTCCTCGGCCTCGATCGGTGCGTGACCGTGATAGGCGAGCACGTCGCAGAGTCCGCGGCGAATCGCCTCCTCGTCCTCGACGACGAGGATGCGCGTCTTGTTGTCGTCGTCTCGCTGCTCACCCACGAAGGGATTATCGGCAACTCGCCGGGCCGCTTCCGTAAATCCTTTGTAAATCATAAGTGTTTGATTTTACACAGGATTTGGAGCATTCGGCGCCGGGTCGGCCGATCCTGCAGAGCGTCGCCCCGGAGTACCCGGCGGCGATCGCGAAGACAGCGAACGAACGAAAGGACCCATCCATGCATTTCTTCCAACGCTTCGTCCATCTGGCCCGCGCAGACGCGCACGGCGTTCTCGACTCTCTCGAGGATCGCGGTCTGCTGCTTCGACAATGTCTGCGCGAAGCCGAGCTCGAGGTGGCACGCAAGCGCGGTCGTCGAGACGAGCTCGATGGCGCTCTCGAGATCATCGCGCGACAGCACGAGCAGGCGAAGGTCCGGGGGCGCAAGCTCGATGAGGACGTGAAGCTCGCCCTCGGTCGTGGCGAGGAGGATCTCGCGCGCTTCGCCATCCGTCGTCTGATCGCGCTGCGCAAGCAGGCCGATCGCCTCGACGAGAAACGGCGTGTCCATCAGGAAGAGCGCGAAAAGCTCGTGGCCAAGCTCGACGAGCAGGAAGCAGAGCTCGAAGCGCTTCGCGACCGGGTACGCCAGGCGCTGGCCGAGGTGCGCGCCCACGAGCGTGATGTCACCGATCCCGAGACGGACGCCTCGGTGGTGAAGGACGAGGAGATCGAACTCGAACTGCTCCGTCGGCAGACGATCGAACGCGAGGTGGGGGCATGAACGGTTTGATGACGCTTCCCCGTAGTCTCGCTTTCGCCGCAGCCGCCGGACTCGCAGCACCGGTTTTCGTCGGCGTCGTCCGTGCGTTCGTCGGGCCGGCGAGTGCGCTCTCGCTCTACGCGCTGCTCGTTTCGAGCTTCTATGTCTTCGGACTGGCGGCCAGACCAAGCCTCGGGTTCGGAGCGGCCTTCGGCGTCGCGCTCCCGGCTTTCGCCCTCTGGTTGCTGGGCGGGGCGCCCGGCGAAGTCGCCTTCCTCTGCGCCGGTTTGATTGGCGTGATGCGTTCCGGCTGGCTGCGGCGCGATCGGCGAGGGGCTTCTGGCTTCGCCCGTTCGTTCGGGATCGAAGTCGGGTTGATCGGTATCGGCCTCTGCCTCGGTGCCTGGGCGGGGAACGGTTCCTTCTTTCCTGTCGCGATGGGCGTATGGTGCTTCTTCCTGGTGCAGAGCGCGTTCTGCTTGATCGGTGGCCCAGCCACTTTGGAGGCGCGCACGGCCATGCCCCACGCCATCGATCCCTTCGAAGCGGCTGCGCGTCGCGCTCGGTCGCTGCTCGGCGAGGATGCGATCGGCTGACGGTCGGCCTGCATTTTCTCGCTCTCTTCTTCCCAAGGAAATCTTTCCTTCGACAACCAACGAAACGACTGACGAATAGGAGTTCATCATGAACGAAACCACTTCCGAATCCACCCGAACTACGCTGACGCGTCACCGCGCCTCGAAGTTTGCCCTTCTGCTCTTGCTTGCGATTGCGACGGCAATGGTTGCCCACGCGACGTCGCCGACGAGACCCAAGGGCGACCTGAAGGTTCGTATTACCGACGACGTCATGATCCCCGCCCCTGCGACGAAGTCGCGCATCGAGGCCGTGTTCGTGCTCGACACGACCGGCTCGATGGCCGGCTTGATCGAGGGTGCGAAGCAGAAGATCTGGACCCTGGCGAGCGAGATGGCGAACGCCCAGAACGAGACGGAGATTCGAATGGGTCTCGTCGCCTATCGCGATCGCGGCGATCAGTATGTGACGCGGCGTTTCGATCTCAGTTCCGATCTCGACGCCATGTACGCGGAGCTCACGAGCTTCTCGGCGGGCGGGGGCGGTGATGGGCCGGAATCCGTGAACCAGGCACTCCACGAAGCGCTGAACGACATGTCCTGGACTTCGGATGAGGGCGTCTATCGCGTGGTCTTTCTCGTCGGAGATGCTCCGCCGCACATGGACTACGAGCAGGACGTGCCCTACACGCAGAGCGTCGCGCTCGCGGCGAAGCGCGGGATCGTGGTGAACGCGATCCAATGCGGACAGAACGTGCAGACGGCTTCTATCTGGAAGAAGATCGCCGGTCTTGCCCAGGGCGAGTACGCCGCAATCGCCCAGGACGGTGCGATGGTGGCGATGGCGACACCCGTCGACGAAGAGCTAGCGGAACTGAACGTGGCGCTCGCGGATACCGCGCTCACCTGGGGCGCCGACGCCGATCGTTCGGAGTTGAAGGACAAGGTCGCCCGCTCCAGGCGAGCGCCCGCCGCGGTTGCGGCATCGCGACTCTCGTTCCTGGCGCGGTCGGGTGGCAAGCTCAACTCGGGGCGTCTCGATCTGGTCGACGCGGTCGAGAGCGGCGAGGCGGATCTCGAGGCACTCGCTGAGGAGGAGCTGCCGGAAGAGCTGCGAGGCCTCGCACGTGACAAGCAGGAGGCCGTGATCGCCGAGCGTGCGGAGAAGCGCAAGCTCGTGCAGGCGCGGATCTCCGAGCTGGTCAAGAAGCGAGATGTCTACCTCGTCGCCGAGCGAGAGAAGCGAAAGGTCGAAGGGGCCGACGACGGTTTCGACGACAAGGTGCTCGACGCAGTGAAGGAACAGGCAGCGTCGGTCGGCATTCTCTACTGAGAGGACGATCGAGACTCTCGTTCGCGAGACGGCGTTCGTGGTCATCGGATCGATGGATCCGAGGTCTGCGGGCGTCGTTTCGCGTCGGCCGCGCGAACCGAGGTTTTCCCCTCGCCGCTGGCTTCAGACTACGTCCCGGAGAGCCGAAGTGTCTGGCGATGGATTCGCGTTCCCTGCCCATAGTCCTGGTCGCTCGAATCGGGGCAGTCTTGATCGGCGCCAGCGCGATCGTGAGCGCCCTCGCGCATGTGATCAATCCAGTCGGGATGGAAGGTTCCGCACGGGTCATCATCACCATCTCATGTCTCGTCGTCGCCGCCGTCGTGTGGGTGGCTCCCTGGAAACGCCTCCCCGATCATTCACTCTGGGCGATCGCGCACGCCATGCTGAGCTTGAAGGTGTTCGCGAACGTGGTCGGCGGCTACGGGCCGTACTCCTATGCGATCCACTTCGCGATGATCTCCGTTTGGATGGGTCTGGCGCTGCCTCGCTGGTCGGTCCTGGTGAGCACGCCGCTCTTTGCGGGGGCCTACATCGTCCCGATGTTGATCCGGTCAGGGGATGCCTCGATTGCGAGTTCGATCGTGGTGGTTCCGGTCTGCGTGCTGATCGGGGAGTGCATCGGTTGGATCGTCGAGCGCTTGCGTAAAGTCGATGTCGCGGAAGCGTCCTATCGCGAAGATCTCGCATGGCTCCTCGATGCGGCGACGAAACTCGCTGAGGAACAGGAGCCGGAGGATCTGACCCGACTGATCGCCGATCTCTCTCTTCGGATGCCCGGAGCGAGCGGATCGATCGTCCTCGTCAAGGGACGGAGTCGAGAGTTCTCGGCTGGAGCGACGGTCGGGTGGAGCGGAAGCGCGTTCGATTCCGTCAGGATCGGCGACGAACCCGCATTCATCGAGGTTGCCAAGCGACGTCGAATGTTGATCTGGAGCGACCCGCAATGCGCCAGCCTCGCAGCCCATGTCGGCGTGAAGGATCTGTGCGTCATCCCCCTCTTCGGATCCCGCGGCTGTCTCGGCATGGTCCTCATCGAGGGGAACAGGCTCAGTCCCGAACACGACGACATCTCGCAACAGCTCGGCGAGACACTCGCGATCCAGGCGGGCCTCGCTCTCGAGCGACAGAACATCCGTGAGGAGCTCTACGAGGCGTCGTTGCATGACGAACTCACGCGGCTCGGCAACCGACGCAAGGCGCACAAGCGGCTTGCCCGATTACACAGCGGCGATGCGCTCGTTCTGATCGATGTCGATCACTTCAAACAGGCGAATGATTCCGAGGGACACCTGCGTGGTGACGAAATTCTTCGCGAGGTCGCGAATCACCTGCGCGACACGCTGCGCCACGACGACGAGATCTATCGAGTGGGCGGGGACGAGTTCCTCATCGTTCTCGAACAACCGGGAGAGGACTGCACGGTCGCTACCGAGCGCGTGCTCGAGGGCTGGCGGATGCGCAGTCCCGAACTGTCCTTGAGCATCGGCGTCGCGATTCACCGCGATGGTGAGAGCGCCGAGGACACGATCGCCCGCGCGGATCGAGCGCTCTATGCGGCCAAGGAAGCTGGGCGCGACCAGGTCAAGATCGCCGACTAGCATGCGATCTACACCTCGGTCGGCTCCTCACCCGCCTCATAGATGGGCTTCCAGAGCCGAATCGTGACCGGCACGAGGATGTTCAACAGGAATGCCGTTCCCATCAGCGTGTAGAATGCTTCCGTAGTGAGGATCGCGTTCTGGACGTACGCGATGTCCATCACGACGAACGCCAGCTCGGCGCGGCCGAGCATCCCGAAGCCGATCATGACCGATCCGCGCCAGTCCATTCCCGACGTGTACCGGGCGGCAAGTCCGGCGGACACGACTTGCGAGACGAAGATGGCCGTCACGAGGGCCGCTATGTGGGGGAGTACGGAGGCGAGCACGCCGCCTTCGAATACGAGTTTGGTCCCGAGATCGACGAAGAACACGGGGCCGATCCAAGAGAAGGCGACGTTCTCGACGATGCGCTTCGTGTCGAGGAACGAGCCCGGTTCCTGATAGCGTCCAAAGTATTCCTCGCGGAGGATCAGGCCGGCCATATAGGCGCCGATCGCGGGATGGAACCCGAACTCGTGGGCGAGCAGGGCCACCAGGACTGCGATCAAGAGGACGGTCTGCGTCGAGTGGCGGCCGAACTCGATCAGGTGCCGCAACCCGTACGACCGGACGAACGGAACACTCCTGAGCCAGCCGCGCAGCTCGTGAGGGAAGAGCCAGGCGCCGAGCACGGAGACGACCAGGAAGAACACGATCGCCTTGGTGAGGATGAAGGTCACGTCGGCCGCGTTGGCGGGGCCGTCTCCGGTCGCAATGGGCACGAGGATCGCGACGAGGGCGAGGGACGCAATGTCGTCGAGCAGCGCCGACGTCATCACGCGCGTCGCCACCGGCGAGTTGGCGAGGCCCTCGCCCTGGAGCGACACCATGGTCAGCGAGACCGCGGTCGCGGTCATCGTCAGCCCGCACATGATGGAGACGTTCGTGCTCTGCCAGAAGTAGTCGGCGAGAAAGTAGGCGGCGGTGAAGGGCGCGACCGCACCGAAGAAGGCGATTCCCCAGCTGCGACGTGCGCTCACGAGGAAACGGTCGGTGCTCTCCTCGAAGCCGAGGGCGAACATGATGAGAATGATTCCGAGCTCCGCCATCCCGGCGATGAAGGGATCGCTCTCCCTGGGAATCACGTCCATGTTCACGAGCAGGGCGCCGAGAGCGAGAAACCAGAGAACCGGCGTCGAGCGTGTCTTGCGCGCGACTACGTTGGCGACGAAGACCGCTGCCCAGATCAAGGCCAGATATTCGAGAGCGTCCACTTCCTGCCCACCCCAAGAGCTGACGACTGGTCGTGAAGGTAACAACTCGGAGCATCACTGATCCAGGAACTTCGTACCAAAGCAGAATGGATCACGGTCCGGAGTTTCGACAACGATCGGAGTGGGTCGATGACGATCGGCCGGGCGAATGAGAATCTATGTCTCAGATGCTCCGATGTGCGGGCGGCGGCCTCAGATCCCCGCGATGCTCGGACGCCGGAGCGGGGAAGCTCAGCGCAGAGAACAACCCGCTCGTTCTCCCGATGGTCCCGCGATCTGCTGGCTGTTCCTGATGCCATTCGACGAGCCGACTCGCTCGCCACTCGCGTTAGATCGCGCGACTCGCGACGAAGACCGCAACCAGGATCAGGAGTCCTCCGACATAGGGTCGGATCATGGCCTGCGGCAGACGTTGGGCTACGCGGGGTCCGAGCTGTCCGCCGATCAGGACCCCGGGAGCCGCGAACACGACCATGTTGGCGACGTCCGCGCGGTTGGCCATGAGTGCGTCGATCAGCATGGGGTCCATTCGGAGCACGACCGCGACGAGGCTGCAGCCGAAGAGGACGACCACGGACGAGCCCACGGCCGACGCGTGATGTTCGATCTCGGGTTCATCGAGGAGCGACGGGAGCATCCAGGTTCCGGCGCCAGTGGCGATCGCCCCTTGGAACGCACCCCCGAGCAGAGCGGAGATCGGGCCTGGCAGGCTGCGCGCTTCCAGGCCTCGCCATGCGCCCACGAACATCGATCCTCCATAGACGAGGGCGAAGCACGAGAAGGCCAGGATGAGCAATCGCTGGTCCAGCCTGGCGGCGATGACCGCACAAACGGCGGCCGCCGGCAGGGCGACCCGCGCATAACGCCGAACGAGCGGCCACGAGATCGTCCCGTCCGCAACGTTGCGCACGACGCCCGATCCAAACCCGAAGAGCATCGTCAGGAGGCTCATCCAGAAGGCCACCGCGGGTTCGAGCTCCATTGCGATCAGGTAGATCGGGATCCAGAAATTCGAGCCCGAGATTCCACTCGACATGCCCATCGTCGCGACCAGGACGCCGACCGGAAACAGAACCCAGTACTCGGTCGAAAGCATCTCGATCATCGCGTGCCATGGGAGCGCAGAGTGTCCCCGCTGTCCACGCCGGTGCGCATCGAAAACCCGCGGAACATCGCTACGTTGTCACATCCGGCTCGCTACAGGGTCCAATCACGAGGCACGCAAGATGAGCAGCAGCAATGCCGAACAGATCGAGTACTGGAACACGAAGGCAGGCCCGACCTGGGTCGAGTCGCAAGCACGCGTCGATCGGATGCTCGCACCGCTCACCGCGATCCTCCTGGATCGGGCCTCCGCACGAGAAGGCGAGCGCGTGCTGGATGTCGGATGTGGCTGCGGGGATACGAGCCTGCAACTCGCCCAGACCGGCGCCGCCGTCTGGGGGATCGACATTTCCGGTCCGATGTTGGCGCGCGCCGAGGAACGCGCGAAGGAGGTCGGGCGGGGCAACGTCTCGTTCAGCCAGACTGACGCATCGACGCAAAGCCTGACCCCCGACCACGACCTGATCCTCAGTCGGTTCGGCGTCATGTTCTTCGCCGATCCGACGGCCGCGTTTCGCAATCTGCATAGCGGGTTGGCGCCGGACGGCCGCCTCTGCTTTCTCTGCTGGCAGCCGCCCCGTGAGAATCCATGGATGGCGATCACCGGGGCAGCGCTTCAACCTCTGCTGCCGCCGCCCGAGACGCCGCCGGATCCGCGAGCGCCGGGGCCCTTCGCCTTGGCGGACAAGGAGTACCTCGCAGGAATCCTCGACGATGCTGGATTCCGCGACGTCGAGATCGAATCGGCAACAGCGGATGTCCATGTGGGGGACGATCTCGACGATGCGATGGACTCGCAGAGCCGAATCGGCCCCATGGCGCGTGCGCTCGCCGAGCTCGAGGGCGACGCCAGGGAGCAGGCCATCGCGGCGGCTCGCGCGGCCCTGTCGCCGCATGTCACGGAAAACGGGCTGGACCTGGGCGCCGCCTGCTGGCTGGTCCACGCGCGCTGAATCGCGACACGATCCGTTGTAGTCTCTTTCGACATACACAGTAGTCAGGAGAAGCCCCTATGCGACTCGATCGATTCGGTGAAGCCATTGCTCACATCAATCTGTCGGAGCAGAGCTGGGAATGGAAACCTGCTCCTTCGGAATGGGTTCGCAAGTACGTCGGCGCGCGCGGTCTCGGCGTGCGCTACCTGCTCGAAGCCGGTCCCGAGATCGATCCGCTCTCCGCGGACAACCCCCTCTGTTTCCTGAATGGTCCCTTGTCGGGCAGCGAAGTCAGCATGAGCGGTCGCTGGGCCTGCGTGACGAAATCGCCGTTGACCGGGACCGTGACGGACAGCCATCAGGGCGGCTGGACCGGCGCCCGACTTCGCTGGGCAGGATTCGACGGATTGATCATCGAGGGCGTCGCGGCGACTCCGACGTATCTGCTCGTCGAAGACGGACAGCTCACCTTCCACGACGCGTCGGATCTCTGGGGCAAGGGCATCCACGACACGGTTCGGATCCTCCGCGAGCGTCATGGAGGCAAGGACGTTTCAGTGAACGCGATCGGGCCGGCAGGCGAGAAGCTCTCCCGCTTCGCTGCCTGGGTGAACGAAGACGACCGCGCCTTCGGACGGGGCGGGACGGGAGCCGTCGGCGGCGTCAAGAAACTGAAGGCGATCGTCATCAAGGCCGCGCGAGCGAAGAGCGAGGTGGCGGACAAGGCAGGCTGGCAAGCCGTTCGTCGCGAGGCCCTCGATCAGATTCGCGACGAGGCCAACATCACGAGTCCCAAGAAGGGCGGCCTCTCCGTCTACGGCACGAACGTGATCACGAACATCACGAATCGCATCGGTGCGCTGGGCACGAAGAACAGTCAGAGCACTTCGTTCGGTGACCGAGCGGAAGCGATCAGCGGTGAGACGGTCGTCGAAACCATCCTGTCCGGAAACCCGACGTGCCATGCCTGCCCCGTGGC
>Ga0315338_1003088_pt1 | contig 15105 bp, 17 predicted proteins | sample ASW8metaG_FD_204518 | JGI IMG/M metagenome (GOLD analysis project Ga0315338, IMG submission 204518) | Ammonia-oxidizing marine archaeal communities from Monterey Bay, California, United States - ASW #8 | ecosystem: Environmental > Aquatic > Marine > Coastal | place: USA: California | collected... | reverse complement strand
GCATTAATTTTTTCAATCGAAGAAACCATAAAAACACCAGAAAGAGACGAATCAAAAAATTCTGTAATGCATGTTTTACGTTCGTTTGATATTAACAAGCCTGGAACAACCATTCCTGATATGAAAGGTGGTGTTATAGGCGGTAGTCTAACACAGGGACAATTCAAAATTGGTGATGAGATTGAAATCAAACCAGGAATAGTAAATGAAAAGAGAAAAAACTATGAACCAATCCACACAGAAATTGTTTCATTAGGAACAGGAGCAGGCATAGTTGATTCAGTTAAACCAGGCGGGTTAGTTGCAATTGGTACAAAACTTGATCCATCTCTGACCAGGGGTGATTCATTTTTGGGATCAGTAATTGGCAAACCTGATTCTCTACCTGAAAATTCTGATATTGCAAAATTGAAAGTTAACTTATTTGATTCTGCAGTTGGTTCTGGTAAAGACGAAAAGATTTTACCGATAAAAACTGGTGAAAGTCTACGAATTAATATTGGAACTGCACCAATTCTTGGAAAAGTGACCAAAGCCAATTCTGAAGATATTGAGTTGTCTCTTAGAAGACCTGTATGCCTATTTGATGGTGGAAATGTAGCTATTAGCAGAAGAATCTCTGACAGATGGAGATTGATTGGTGCTGGAATAGTTGGTTGATGTAATTTCTGATACTAGTTTTTTAATTCATCTATCTACACATAGAATTACAAATATCTCAGATTTAGAAACTGAGATTGGAAATCTTTCATTTGTTGTACCTGAGATTGTAAAAAAAGAACTAGAGCATTTAGCAGAAGATCCTGATAAAAATACTGCGGTAATGCAAACTCTTGATTTCATCAAAGATTTCAAAACAAATTCAATTACAGGTAAAACAGCTGATCTTGGAATTTTAGATTTTGTAGAAAAAAATGGCGGAATGGTAGCAACAATGGATAGAGAATTAAAAACTAAGATCAAAGATGCCGGCGGTTCTGTTTTATCAATGCATAACGATAAGATCGTTCTTGAAAACTAGAAAACTTTATCTGAAAAACCTACAACGAAGTTTATGTCTGAATTTTCTATCATTTGCCATGCTTTCAATAATGGTGAAGAGATTCCAAAGCATTTTGGCTATAAGCATGGGAATGATGAACCTGGTATTAATTTTGCAGATATTCCTATTGAAACTAAAACAATAGCATTAATCATGGATGATCCTGATGCAATGGCTGCAGTTGGAAAAGTTTGGGTTCATTGGCTGCAATACTGGCCTGTTCGTACTGATATAGATGGTAAGCTTGTATATTCACACCATGACTTTAAGGTAGGCAAAAATGATTTTGGTGAAAGTTACTATGGAGGTCCTGCTCCACCAGACAAACGTCATACGTATATCTTCAAAGCATATGCACTGGATACAGATCTAGATTTGAAAGAGAGGTTTTCCAAACAAGAATTAGAAAATGCAATGAAAGGTCATATTCTTGCAGAAGCAAAACTAACAGGGACTTTTGCACCATAATTTCATACAAAAAGCCAAATACCATCACAATGCCGTTGCTATATGGTTTCAAACGCAAAATTATTTTCCGTTGGAGACTTTGATTTTAGACTACAACATTTACTCATTATAGGAATACTAGCACTATCTGTATCTACATCAGCATTATTGCGTGCGCAACCTGCAGAATATGGATTTGCACTACATGAATTTGATCCTTTTTTTAATTATCGCGCAACAGAATTTATTGTTGATAATGGCTATAGTGCATATCTAGAATGGCATGATGATAAATCTTGGCATCCCCATGGAAGAGATGTTTCTGGTACTTCGCAAGTGATGTTACATCTCAGCACAGCAACTTTGTATAACATATTTGGTGGAAACTCATCACTTTATGATTTTACTATAATGTTTCCTCTCATTATCGGTTCATTAACATGTGTTGTTGTGTTTGCATTGGTACGAGTAATTGGCGGCACAACAGCTGGTTTGATAGCATCTTTGATGTTTGCCATCTCATTACCTATCTTACTTAGAGGTTCAATTGGCTGGTTCAAATCAGAGCCATTTGGATTATTTTTGAGCTTTATTGCAATCTATTTATTTTTATCAGCCATAAAAAGTAACAAGGGTAAGATCTCATTTACTAAATTAATTTTTGGAGGAATATTTTTTGGACTTAGTCTTGCTGCTTGGGGAGGCAATCAATTCTTCTTAATCCCATTAGCAATATTCTTTATTGCATTACCATTTTTTAATAATGATAGAAAATTCTTATTCTGGGCTATCCCAACATTTGCTATTTCATTATTATTAACATCATTATGTTTCGAAAGACCTGGTATTGGTTTTGTCACTAGTTACGGTGGATTCCTTGTTATTTTACCCACCATTTTCATGATATTGTTGTTAATTACTCAGACATTCAGTAATCAAACCACGCGGATTAGAAATTCTATTTTTGTATTAATCGGCTTTGTAGTCTCAGGAATTGGAATCATATCAGCATTTAACATTCTACCCTCTTTTAGGTACCAAAACGCATTAAATCCATTTTTGTCTGCACAAAATGCATTAGTTACTTCCGTTTCAGAACACATGTCAACTGATCTTGAAACCTCATTTGCCTTTTCTTCGGTTTTCATAATATTTGGATTAATTGGTGCTTGGCTGATATTTTCTAATAGATCAAGAAATTCTAAACTTTCTATACCAAATCATCTGAAAGCATTTACATTAATTTGTGGGCTGACAGGAATTTACACAAGTTCGGCATTTGTGCGACTTGAATTATTTGGAAATATAGCCTTAATTATTTTAGGTGCTATAGGTTTAACAATTTTACTCCAACACATACTTGAAAAACAAAATCTTATAATCAAATTCATTTTCTGCGCAGTAATCATCGGTTTAATGATCACACCTATGATTGTACCAGAAAAGTCAAATTGGACAGTAATGGGTAAACAAATTCCAGTAATTTTTAATGGCGCTACATTTTTTAAAACTACTACAGATGATTGGGCTGACGCCACACATTGGATCAAAAATAACACACCTACTGACGCTGTAATATTTTCATGGTGGGACTATGGTTATTGGATTCAAACACTTGGTGAGAGAACAACATTAGCTGATAATTCTACTCTTAACACTACTCAAATAGAAAAAATTGCAAGAACTTTTCTGTCAACTGTAGATGATGCCTGGGTAATTTTGGATTCAAGTGCTGCTACAGATGTTTCAGAGCATTATGTTGTAATACCAAAAGTTGATCCATGGGAACAGCACCTATCACCGGCTGAATATTTAGCTACTAAAAAAATTAATTCTGTGACCGGATTAGATGCAGATTACATTTTAATTTTTATCGCAGGTATACGATATGAAACAGATCAGGGCATTCCACTTTATGATCTACATGGCGGTGCTGATGAGACGAAAAGAGGATGGATTACGTCAATTGCAGGCTTGTCTAATTCAAGGTTCGTGGAATCAGATGGTTTTACACCAAACCAGAATTTTCAGCAAAATACATTATTTGGTAATTTGATTCCTTACTCCATAGTTTCATATTTCGATCCAACAACCATGGAACAACATTCCTCCTTTCGAAATGGTCTTACAGCTCTATATGTAAAAGATATAAAATTTCAAGATCCTGATGGACCATTTATGTTAGTTTATGCGTCTCCTAGTTTTTCCAATAATGATCAGGGTGTATTACAGACTGTTTTGATCTACAAAGTGAATCATGACTTTATGGGATAGAAAATTATTCTACCTATCTTTTATTTAGTATCCTATATCTCATATACTTATCATCAGGAGAAAATTTTGCTGGATGTACACTTACAGTTTTTTCTTTACACATGCTACAAAATTCTTTCAAAGAATACTGTTTACATTTATTACATTTTCTTAACTGAAAACGCATTATCCCTCACCAGTTTTCTTAGATTCTTCTCTAGAAAATTTGAATGTACCAGCCTGTTTTGATGTGTTTTTTTCAATCTTTTCAAGAATAGGCTTCAAAGTTTTTTCTGCCGTTTTAAAATCAGGAGCAATTATACTTAGTCTATATTTTGGTGCACCCAAATACAATATCTCAATTTTCTCACTTTGACTTTCTTTTATTGCATCTAACAAAATTTTACGAATAATTTCTATACCATCTGGTTTATTATTTGTCATCTCTAAAATTCCTCTAATTTCTACTGATGGCAGTTTGATTTTTTTGCTAAGTTCATCAATAGTCTTCTTAATTTTTTCCGAGATCTCCAGATCATCAATCACACTAATATTTTTCGTTCCAATTTCAATTATAGCATCATACACTGATTTGTATTTTGATAATAATTTCTCCTCCAGATTATCCACTTCTTCTGAAGAAAGTTTTACCTTATCTTGAATATTTTTTAATATACCCTGTTCCTTTTCAAATCTTTTAACATCTAATAGTTTCTTTTTTCTTTGTTCTTTTGATATTTGTTTTAAGGAAAGATCAATCTCAGCTCTATCCTCTTGAATCTTTTTTACCAGTAGAACTTTTTTATCACCTTCTTTAACATATTTTGTAACTTTTCTAACCCAACCAGGAGCAATTTCTGATATGTGTAAGAATCCTTGCACATTATCATATTCGTCAAGGGAAACATATGCACCATGATCACCTGTTTTTTTAATTGTTGCAATAACAATTTCTCCCACTTCAGGTAATTCTTGAATTTCTGTACTCATGTGTTCAATGAATTTTTTTAGCTAATTTAACGGTGATGTTTAGAAATCAATTCCTTTTTTTGCTTTTATTCCAGATTTAAATGGGTGCTTAATCTCTTTCATTTCTGTTACTAAATCAGCCAATTCAACTATCTCTTCTTTTGCATGATTTCCTGTTAGAACCAAATCCAATTTTTTTGGTTTTATTTTTATTAATTCTACCACATTAGAAGGTTTTATCAAACCTAGATTTACTGCATAGTTAATCTCATCTAAAATGATAAGATCATATTTTTCTGATAGAATTTTTTCTATACAGATCTTTATGGTCTCCTCTGCATATTTCTCATGTTCTTCTTTTGGACTTGTATCATCTAAAATTCCTACAAATCCTTTACCTGCTGCCACAAGTTCGAATTCTGGTACTAGCCTTTTTGACGAATCCATTTCTCCGTAATGCCATGAGCCTTTGATAAATTGTATCATACAGACTTTGTGTCCATAACCAACGGCTCTTAATGCCATTCCAAGCGCAGCAGTGGTTTTTCCCTTTCCACCACCTGTATACACAATTACAAGTCCATCTTCTGTCATAATTGAATCCATTTAAATAAAAAACTGAACAAGTAATTAAATTGACTATACCGAGATTAGTTATTTCTGGATCTACAAGTGGTGTTGGAAAGACATCAATAACATGTGCTATTATTTACGGCTTGAAAAAAAGAGGGCACACAATTCAACCATTCAAAGTTGGACCAGATTACATAGATCCCAGCTATCTTAGCTCCATCTCAAACAATGAAACAAAAAATCTTGACGTTTGGTTAATGGGAAAAAATGAGCTTGTGAAAAGTTTTGTTAACAGTTCAACCAGTGACATTTCAATTATTGAGGGTGTAATGGGGTATTATGATGGGTTTGGTGGAAAAACAAATCATGCCAGCACTCATCATGTTGCTACACTATTGAAATCTTCAGTAATTTTGGTTTTAGATGCAAGCAAAACATCAAGATCAATTGCTGCAACTGCATTAGGATTTACCAAATTTCATAGAAACTCAAGGATTTCAGGCATTATTTTAAATAAAATTGGTAGTAAAAAACACGAAATATTATGTCGTTCCGCATTAGAGAATCTAAAAATTCCGATAATAGGTGTAATTCCTAAAAACACTGAGAATATTTTAGAGTCAAGGCATTTAGGATTAATTCCAGTTGTAGAACAAAAAGAACTCCAGAGAAAAATCAAACAGGTTTCACAACAAATTTCAGATTATCTTGATTTTGAAAAGCTAGTTAAAATTTGTAAAAATGTAGAACACATACCAAAAACAAAACTACAGAAATTCAAAAAACCAAATATTTCGATTGCAGTAGCGCTGGATAGTTCTTTCAATTTCTATTATCATGATAATATACAAGCACTAAGACGCGAGGGCGCAAAAATCAAATTCTTTAGCCCAATTTCAGACAAGAAAATTCCCAAGTGTGACTCTGTCTATATTGGAGGTGGATTTCCTGAAATTTTAGGTAAAAAGCTTAGCCAGAATCATTCAATGAAAAAATCTATTAAACAAGCTGCTGAAAACGGAATTCCAGTATACGCTGAATGTGGTGGATTAATGTATCTCACAAAATCAATCAAACATAATAATCAGAAATACAAGATGGTAGGTTTGTTTGATGCTGAGACTCAGATGACAAAAAAAATGACATTAAATTATACTCAAGGCAGAATCACTTCTAATTGCTTAATCTCTTCACCAAGAAATTTCAATGCACATGAATTTCATTATTCAAAGATAATTAACATTCCAAAAGATGCAAAATTCCTTTATGATCTTAAAATTGGTGAGGGTATTTCCTCAAAAAAAGATGGTTTTTCAGAATATAACATAGTTGCATCTTACTGTCATCTTTATTTTGATAGTGCAAAGTTTGCATCAAATATAATTAAGAACTCTAAAATCTAATTTCCTTGTCTCAGTAATTTGTAAAGTGCATTAACAATTGCTGATGCACATGGACTTCCACCTTTGCGACCTAGATTTGTAATAAATGGGATATCCATTTTTGATAATTCATCCTTTGACTCAACCGCTGAAACAAAGCCTACTGGAATTCCAATCACTAGTGCAGGTTTTGTGATCCCTTCTCGAACCATCTCCATTACCTCAAGTAAGGCAGTAGGAGCATTTCCTATGACTACAACTCCACCATTCATCTCTTCTTTTGCAATACGCATTGACATTTGTGCTCTTGTTTTACCTTCTTTTTTTGCCGCATCCATAAGCGATGGGTCCGAAATATTGCAAATGACATTATTTCCAAAATCTTTGGGATTTTGTTTATTCAAGAGTCCAATTATTCCATTAACATCTACAACAACACTAGATCCATTTTTCAGTGCTTCTAATCCATTTTTAATGGCATCTTTATGAAAAATTATTTTATTATCTCTTGCAAAATCAAAGTCCGCAGTAGAATGTATTACACGTCTAACTATTGGCCACTCTTGTTTATTGTATGAATGTGAACCAATCTCATTTTCAATGATCTGCATACTTTCATCCTCAATTGACTGACCTTTCCTAGTTTGCATTTTCTACCTCCTTTGCCCTTTCAATAATTAGATCTATCATTTTTTCATCAGTGCCAAGGTGTTTTGTAATACAAACTTTTTTTAGATTTGATTTTTCGAGTGCAGGTTTCAAATCATTATTTATGTCAGTTTTAACGTGTGCCCCCTCGTGTAGAAAATAAAATACTATTACTAGAACTTCTGGAGTGTTTTCTTGGCAGCTTTCAATACCCTGCTCAATGTTTGGCTCTTCAATTTCCAAGTAGCATCGATCCACATTTTTGTAAGTATCTCTTAGGCTATCTACAATATAATCAATGGAGATTCCTGAATTTGGATCTTTGCTACCATGACCAATTATTAGAACATCTACCTTTTCTTTTGAGACTGATATTTGGTTTTCCGCTAATGCTGAAACTATTCTATTGTCAACTAGTTCCACCAACGTTTTATGCATCGTCATTGGTTTTGATACAAGAAACCTGATTTTCGTATCCTTTTGATATTTCATTGCATCAGCAACGGCAATCTTTACTTTTCTTCCTGGATATAGAAAATATGGTACAATTGTCATCTCATCTACATCTTTTTTCAAACATTTTTCCATTCCATCTTCAATAAATGGAGGAACAACTTCAAGAAAACAAAACTCTGTAAAATCATAATTTCCTTTCTGTTTGACTTTTTCACAAATTATTTCTAATTCTTCTTCTGCTTCTCTTTCCCTGCTACCTCTATCAATTATCATTAATCCACGTTTCAATTTTGTATCCTCGCAATTGCTATAGTCAAATTTGGTGGAAACTTTTGCTTTTCAACAATTAATTTTCCACTAGATGATTTTAACGCAGCAGCCTCTGAAACACTTGACGTTCCTTCAAATGCTTGAACAGTTTTTGAAGGATTTGGTGTAGTAATAGTTGCTAACTCTTCTCTATCAATATACTCTATTGGAATATCCATCTCTTTACCCAATTCAATCAATCCCTCTACATCTTTTTCTTTCTTTATGGATACAAATCTAGCTAGGGATTTACTACTAAGGTGGAATTTTTCTAGGCTAGATTTAAGACCACTTTTTATGGTATCCTTTGAAGTGTCCCAATGTAATCCTACACCAACAACTAGTGTTTGTGGTCTATAGACAACTGTATTTTCCAAGATTTCATCGTTAAATGTTTGATCCGAAATTATCAAAAATCCCTTTGAACCAGAATTTTTCAACCCCTCAAAATTTTCATACTTTGAAACATTGTCTGGAAGTTCTTTCTTCCACCAGTCTTTTTCACCTGTATCCTGAAAAACTCCAATTTTTTCCTTATTTACCATAAATGCACTTACTTTAGTTACCGTAGTATCATCATCAATTTTCCACCCAAACTCTTTTCCAACCAAATCAACTGGAATTGTTTTGTTAACATCAGCTGCAGTTGTAATTACAGGAGTAGCATTAATTTTTGCTGCGATATTATTTGATAATTCATTTGCGCCACCTAGATGACCAGATAAGACACTTATTACAAATTGTGCTTTGTCATCAATTACAATTACAGCCGGATCTGTTTTTTTATCCTTGATATGAGGTGCAATTAATCTAATCACTGCGCCAAGTGAGAATAGACAAATTAATCCATCATTTGATTGGAATAAATCTACAATTTTTATCGAAGTTGAATCGTCATACCAATTAATCATTTCATTCTTATCAGAAAATTTTGATGGGGCAAAGATCTGCCAATCTGGAAATAATTTCTTTAATGATAAACCCATTTCAACACCATTTTTTGTTATGGCAAGCACAGAGATTCTTTCCATATGAAAAATTTGTCTTGTTTAATTAAATTCCTTACGTTTGCTCATATTTGGATAATATAGTACCATCAAAATCAAAGAGAATAACTTCTATAGGTATTTTCCCTTCAGAATGATTTCTCATCTGTAGGCATGCCTCTTTTGAAATTTCATCAAAAAATCCATCTACCTTATCTTCCATGATAATTTCTTGTACATTCCTTGCTGTATTTGCATTTTTAATTTTTTCAATAGTCTTATCATCAGCATTACATCTTTTTGCAATTTCTGAAAGAAATTTCATATTGACCTTGGATCCTTTCACATGAGTTTGTTTTACACCAGCAGCCATCTTTGCTAGTTTTCCAATAAATCCTGCAACATATGCTTTTTTTAGTCCTTTTTTTGCACATTGCTGAATTGTATATCCAGAAAAATCTCCCATTTGAATAAATGAATGATCTGGCAATTCGATAATTTTTCTTGCAAAATCTTCACTTCGTCCACCGGTTGTTAAGAAAACAACATCATCATTCATGGATCGTACAACATCAACCTGTTGTCTTATTGCTGCCGCAAACGATGCAGTTGAATAGGGAATAACTATTCCACTAGTACCAAGAATTGATATTCCATCCATAATTCCTAAACGTGGATTATCAGTTTTTACAGCGAGTTCTTTTCCTTTAGGAACTGAAATAACTATCTTTATTCCATTTTGTTTTAATATTTGTTCACCAACTTCTTGAATATTTTCTAAAATCATTTTTTTTGGAGTTGGATTTATTGCTGCAGTGCCAATCTCCAATCCCAATCCAGGTTTTGTTACTCTACCAACTCCAATTCCACCATCTATCTCAACAGAACCAACATTATTTGTCAATGAAAGTTCAACAAAAATTTCAGCGCCATGTGTAACATCAGGATCATCTCCACCATCTTTTATAACAGAACATTTAGCATTGCTTTTTGAAAACATACAACTGTTAATTTTGATTTTTATTTTATCTCGTTTTGGTAAAAGTACATCTACATCATTGACACTCTTTTGTTCAATGATTGCTAGTAGTCCAGCCTTTGATGATGCAGTTGCACATGTTCCAGTAGTAAAACCTGTACGAAGTTTTTTGTTTGATTTATCTGATAGATCCACGTTGCAATTTTTCTCTTTTATGTAATAACTTTTGTTAGGGTTTGATGATTTCAAACAATATAATCCAGATTGCTACGAGAGATAAGCCACCATAAAGAATGAAGTGAGTGGATTTTTGTGAAATTGGCTTTTCCCTATTATGTGTCTCTTCATTGAAATCCCCACCAAATCCACTTTTTGAAAAACTCTCAAAATTAAATCTCATATCATCGCCCATTTTTTGACCTTGGTATTTCCAAAAATCTGAGTGTGCTTGTTCTGCGGTTCTTTCTTGTTTTTTGAAAGATTTCTTCCTGTTTGATTTAAGAACTTGGTATGCCTCAGAAATTTCTTTGAATTTCTTCCCGTCTTTAAACTCCATATTTCTGTCAGGATGATATTTTAATGATAAATTTCTATATGCCTGTTTAATTTCTTTTGGAGTTGAATTACTATCTACCCCTAAAATCTGTCTACATTCTGTAGTATTTTTTTCTAGTTTTAAGTGAATGTTAGGCGCCATCTATCCCTATCTGAATATGTTTAAAATTAAATGTTCTAGTACTTCTTCATGAGTAAACTCTTGAAAGACAGGATTGCTATTACTGGTTCCACTGGATTTATTGGAAAAAATCTAACAAAATTTTTTGATAAAACCAACAGAAATTACCTACCAATTAAAAGAACATATTTTCAAAGGAAAAACATTCCATCATTTACAAGATGTTCTTGCATGATACACCTTATTGGACTAGGTGATGAGACTGTTGAGAAAAGTTTTGATCAAATAAATATAGAAATTACAAAAAAAGTTATTATGATTTGCAAACGATCAAAGATCAAGAAAATTATTTATTTTAGCGGTCTTGGAGCATCAAAAAATTCTTCGTCGAAATATTTTATTTCAAAATTCAAATCAGAACAAATCATCAAAGATTCTGGACTTGATTATACAATCTTTAGACCATCATATATTATTGGAAGAGATGATTATTTGACTAAAAACATACAAAAACAAATTAAGAAAAAAAAAATATTGATTCCAGGTTCTGGTAAGTACATAATACAACCTATTTCTATTGTTGATGTTTGCAAAGTCATTAATGTAGCACTTGACACTAAAAATTTTTCTAAAAAAACTGTTGATCTTGTTGGACCAAAAAAAATCTCATTCAAGAAATTTCTAGAAAATTCTGCAAAACCTAATGTAATATTAGAAAATATGTTATTGAAAAAAGCAAGAACTCATGCAATAACTGAAAAAAATTTTCCATATGGAATTGAGGATCTTAACATTTTGTCAGGAAATTTTCAAGGTAATCATGAGAAGCTAAAAAAGTTGTCTGGCTTAAAATTTATAAAAATTAGAAGTATCTAGATACCTGCTTCTTTCCTTAGCTCATCAGCTTTGTCCGTATTTTCCCATCTAAACTCAGGCTCATTTCTTCCAAAATGACCATATGCTGCTGTTTTTTGGTAAATTGGCCTTTTCAAGTCAAGCTGTTTAACAATTTCTGCAGGTCTCAAATCGAAATACTTTGTAACCAAGTTTTCAATTTCATTCTCTGAGATCTTATTTGTACCAAAAGTACTTACCATTAGTGAAACTGGTCTTGCAACTCCTATTGCATATGCAACCTGTACCTCACATCTATCAGCCAATCCAGCAGCAACAATATTTTTTGCAACATATCTACACATGTAACAGGCTGATCTATCTACTTTTGATGGATCCTTACCAGAGAATGCTCCGCCACCATGTCTACCCATTCCACCATATGTATCTACAATTATTTTTCGTCCAGTTAATCCTGCATCACCATGAGGTCCTCCTATCTCAAACTTTCCCGTTGGGTTAACGTGTATTTTAATTTCATCATTCCAAAGTTCACCACAAACTGGTTTTATTACATATTCAGTGATTTGTTTAGTTATTTCATCATGTGAAATATCTGGAGAATGTTGCGTAGAGATAACAATTGCTTCTAATTGCTTCGGTTTATCATCTTCATATCTAACTGAAACCTGTGACTTCCCATCTGGTCTAACCCATGATAATTCACCATTTTTTCTTACATCAGTTAATTTTTTTGTTAGTTTGTGAGCTAAAAGTATTGGTAGTGGCATAAGTTCCTTTGTTTCATTTGTTGCATATCCGAACATTAATCCTTGATCACCAGCTCCCTGTTCTTTATTATCATTGGCTGTAACACCCTGTGAAATATCTGGACTTTGTGTATCAAGTTTTACCATAATCTCACACGATTCCGCATCAAATTTTAAATCAGGATTATCATATCCAATTTCAGAAATTGTTTTTCTGATTATTTGTTCTATATCAAAACTTGCTTTTGATGTGACTTCTCCTGCAATTCCAACAAAATCAGTTGTTGTCATGGTTTCAACTGCAACTCTGGAGTTAGCATCGCCCCTTAGAAATTCATCTAAAATTGCATCCGAAACCTTGTCACAAACTTTGTCTGGGTGACCCTCTGTTACTGATTCAGATGTGAAAAGATAATTCTTTACCATAATTATTCAAAAAACTAGATTTCATCTTCTAATTTTATGAAGAGAACGTTGTTTCCTCTCAGAATGACTCTTCCAAACTTTCCTACTGTTTTACCATCAGTAAGCTCCTCGGCATCAGTCATTATCAGATTCATGTAGGAGTCAACATTTTTCATTTTTCCTTTATACTCAACTTCATTTTTTAATCTAACAATCACTGTTTTTTTCACACTTTTTTGTAAAGTTGATAATGGTCGCTTAGCTGCTGTTGTTTGTGACAATAATTTTACACTTGATACAAATCGATTTCCCTGAGAATATAAAGTCTTGCTTGCGGAATCTAGTGATCATTTAATTTTTGATAGTTTTAATGTAATTATAATGATCATCGCTGAATCAAAAAAATTAGATGAAATTTTTACTGATTGCATCAGCGGTGGAACGATTACCGATATTTTTGGTTTTAGAGGTACGGGAAAAACTAACATGGCTTTGCAGATTTCATTAAATCTGCTAAAAAATGAAAAAAATGTTTTGTTTATAGACACAACTGGTGAATTTAGACCAGAAAGACTTCTTGAAATTGTAAAAAATAGAAATTTAGATGATTCATTACTTGATAGGTTACAAATTGCAAGAGTCAGAAATACTAAAGAGCAGATAACATTGACAGAAAAGATCAAACAATTCGATAACATTTTACTCTTAATTGTTGATAACGTAGCAGATTTATTTTCATTTGAATATTCAAAAAAAGAACAACTTAGTATTCAGCACCATAAATTTATGAATTACATGCATGATTTATCACAATTAGCAATCAATAAAAAAATCCCTGTAATTCTTACTAATCAACTGATGCAGGCTAATGATATTGAATATGAGAAAATGCATTACTCAATAAGTAATTTTACTCATCAAAAAATTAAACTTGAAAAGAAAAAGAATCATTATCAAGGAACGGTTTTTTCTCCACACTCTACAAAAGCTCATTTTTTTTACAAAATTGAAAAAATGGGACTGGTTGAAAGATCTTAATTTATTTAATCTTTAATTTCTAATTTCTTATATGGCAGATATTTTTGATTCCATTCCAGTTATTACAGTAGTATTAATCGCATTAGGTCTTGTAGGTGTAATGGTTTATGAGCGAACTAGAATTAGACAAGAAAAAGAATCAAGTGATTAATGCATTATTAATCAAAAAGTTCATTTCATTGGGTTTTAACAAACTTACTGAAATACAGCAAGAAGCTATCCCAAAGATTCTCGAAAAGAAAAATTCATTGATTATAGCTCCAACTGGTTCTGGTAAAACAGAATGTTCCGTCATTCCTATTTTCTTACAAATCAAGAAATCAAAGTCTCCAGGAAAGATCAAAGCATTATACATTACACCATTACGGGCATTAAATCGAGATGTCTTTAGACGAATTACTAGATACGGTGAAATTGAAGGTCTTGATATTAAAATTAGGCACGGAGACACATCACAAACAAATAGAAAAAAAATTAGTAATTCACCTCCAGATGTACTAATTACAACTCCCGAAACATTAGTAATTTTGCTATCCCAAAGAAAATATCTATCTGCATTATCTGAATTGGAGTGGATCGTAATAGATGAGGTTCACGAACTTTTAGCGAGTGAGAGAGGATCACAACTATCAATTAGTTTAGAACGATTGCAGCTAAACTCTAATCAAGAAATACATAGAGTTGGTCTATCAGCAACTGTAGGTAATATTTCTGAAGCAGGTAAATTTCTTGTTGGGAATAATAGAAATTGTGAGATTATACACGACAAATCAATTCGCAAATATGATGTTGATGTAAAATTTGTAGATGGAGGCATCCATGAAGTTGCCGATGGAATTATTGACCATGTTAAGGAAATGAAGATTAATTCACCAGTACTTTTATTCACTAACTCTCGCGGTGAATCAGAAACACTTGCCTCGGTATTAAGAGAAAGAACTAAAATGAACATTGACATGCATCATGGTTCACTTTCCAGACAGGTAAGAGAAGAAACTGAAACTATTCTTCGTGACGGCACACCAGGAATTGTAGTGTGTACTTCTTCACTTGAACTTGGATTAGACATTGGCTCCATTGATCTAGTCATCCATTATGGGTCACCCAGACAAGTTTCCAAATTCATGCAGAGAATTGGTCGAAGCAAACACAATAGAGGTTCATCTGCAAAAGGATTAATCATCACAAATCATGCAGACGATGAATTTGAAACAAATGCAATAATACAAAGAATTGAAGAGTCTTCAATTGAAGAGCAGAAAATTCATGATCTACCATTTGATGTTCTTGCACATCATTTAGTTGGATTAACCAAGCAATTGGGTGATGTATCTGTAG
>Ga0315338_1003087_pt1 | contig 15107 bp, 16 predicted proteins | sample ASW8metaG_FD_204518 | JGI IMG/M metagenome (GOLD analysis project Ga0315338, IMG submission 204518) | Ammonia-oxidizing marine archaeal communities from Monterey Bay, California, United States - ASW #8 | ecosystem: Environmental > Aquatic > Marine > Coastal | place: USA: California | collected... | reverse complement strand
CTTGATCTGAATTAAGAACACTGCTTAATAGATTTGGAACAATAACAGGATTTTTACCTGTATTAACACAGACCGATCCTGAGGTACCAAAGTTGAGTGCAATACTACCTGAATCCCAGCCTCCTTGTCCCAAAAGTGCTGCTTGTTGATCGCCAATAACCGCATTTAATGGAATAGGCATACCATCAAGTGTCATTTTTCCAAATGACTGAACATTATTGCATAGAGGGAATAATGATTTATTTGGAAAATGGAAGAGCTTGCAAAGAGCACTACTCCATTGGAGATTGTTCAAATCAAGTAATTGAGTTCTACAAGCAATAGAATAATCGATAACTAGCGTATTTGTTAGGTAGTGTGTAAGAAATGTGCTCAGTGGTCCGAAACATGTTTTCTGAGTTAGGACTGATTTCTTAAGAATTGGGTCATTTTTAGTAAAATGTAAAAATTTTGCACCTCCAAAGTGTGGACTAAAAGGTGTACCCGTAATATTAAATATTCTATCAGATTCATTTACCAGATCTGCAACAATATCCTGTGAACGATTATCCTGCCAACTGATAGCTGCTGTCAAAGGTTTTTTAGTACGCTTATCCCAGAAAAGGAATGTAGAACGCTGGACCGCTAATCCTGCTGAAGATATATATCCCCCTACGTGTTGCGAAAAGTTAATGGCCTTTTTAGTAAGTTCTTTACACGCATGGGCAATTTCTAGAGCGTCTGATTGCACTTGATGATCTGCCGGATATTCAAGTGAATGTTTGATACGATCCTTGAACGGAATATCTAAGTTTTCATCGAAAAGAAATGCTTTTGTTGAAGAAGTGCCCTGATCTAATACAAGATAATAGCTTGGGCTAGAGCTTTTTGACAAATTTAGTCGGCTACAGTGGTATTGTAAGTCTCTTCAAATTCCGCAGTTGGTAACATGTGAATAGCATCCCATGTAAGCTTTGTACATACGCGAGCGCATATTTGACATCCAATGCACTCATCAAAACGCACTTGTACTGGCGGAATTGGAATGCCATATTTTTCCATTGCCACTGGTTCAATACAATCGACAGGACAAAAAGGTACGCACACCTGACAGCCCGTGCAGTTGTCTTCATCCACAACTGCCATCAATTTTGGTTTTTTCTTTTTAAAATTGACTTTTTCTGCTGGCTCTGGAACTGTTTTGTAATGTTCGTATTTGTAAGAGTCTGCCATTATTGTTTTTCTAAAAGATTGTGAAATTATAACCTTAGTTCAGATTAGGCAATATATTACCCAAAACCGTTTCTTCATTGGAATAAATGCGTCTAAATTCCAGTCTTTGGATTTGAATAATATTTTTTTCTTAAGTTAAATAATAGGAGAATAATAATGACTTATATTATTGCTGAACCATGTGTTGGAACCTGCGATACAGCCTGTGTAGAAGTCTGCCCTGTTGATTGTATCCATGGGCCAGAAGATAAAACTGGGGCTGGTGCTGAGGCGAAAGCAGATGGATTTGACCCCGAGGGGAAACAACTTTATATAGATCCAGAGGAATGTATTGATTGTGGCGCTTGCGAACCAGAGTGTCCGGTAGAAGCTATATTTGAAGAAAGCGAAGTCCCTGAGGAATGGAGCAAATACACAAAAATAAATTATGAATGGTTTGGGCAAGAATTCCCCGGTTAAACCACATTTTATTTCGTTAATCCTGTGGCTGTTGATATCAACAGCCATTTTTTTCTCCCATTAATAAAGTATGAAAAAATCTGAAGTTTTAACACTCTTGCAAGTAATACAGTATCCTGGTTTCAGCCGCGATATTGTATCCTTTGGTATGGTAAAAAATATAGATGTTAGTAAAGATGCGGTAGCAATTGAACTAGCGATAAAAACCCAAAATGACGAGAAAAAGCAGACAGTAGTTGGTGAAATTAAGAATAAATTATCGCAATATTTTAAACAAGTCGATATTAAGATTATAGATGATGGGCCCCATCAGGGACCGTCCGCACCATCACCACAGTCTCCAGTTCAACAGAAATTTAATCTGGATCATATTAAAAATGTGATTGCAGTAGCGTCAGGAAAAGGAGGAGTCGGGAAATCAACCGTCGCTGCAAATATAGCTTTAGCATTGAAAGAAAAAAAATACACTGTGGGATTACTTGACCTAGATATTTATGGCCCTTCATTACCGATAATACTTGGATTCAATGAAAGTCCAAAAATGACACAAGATCGTAAGATAGTCCCTTTTGATCAATACGGTTTGAAAGTAATGAGTTTTGGATTCCTTAGTGGAAATGAAACACCTGTCATTTGGCGAGGACCACTGGTAAGTCGCATGACCGAACAATTTTTTAATGACGTTACCTGGGGCAAATTGGATTTTCTCATACTTGATCTCCCACCTGGGACAGGTGATATACAATTGACCCTAACCCAAAAACTTCGTATGGCTGGTGCAGTAATAGTTACTACACCTCAGGATATTGCTTTAGCGGATGTACGTAAGGGTGCCGATATGTTTCGTAAAGTGCAAACTCCTATTCTTGGTGTTGTTGAAAACATGTCTGGATTACAATTGAAAGGCACGATAAAAACTGCGGATGGGATTGCCCAAAAGAATTTAAGGATGGTCTTTCAAGGTATAGATCAAGAAGTAAACATTGACGAAGAAGGGAATTTTTCTTTCCCGATCGATTTATTCAAATCAGGTGGTGGTGCAGAAGAAAGTGAACGGCTTGGTGTGCCATTGCTTGGTAAAATACCTATATCAATGGAAGTAATGTCTGCTACGGACGGAGGCAAGCCTATAATCTTAAGTAATCCACAATCAACTGTCTCTGAAATATTCAGGGACATTACGGAAAATATTATTTCCCAATTAGCAAATTAAACATTGAATAAGTAATGTCAGCATATCTTGCCGAGATATTGGCAATTACTTTTACGGGGTTTGCTGCTGTTTATCCACTTTTACTCTGGCTCACACCACGGACGTTAATTGACGGTGGTTTTTATCGGTTTAATCAAGGAATGGTATCAATAGTAGGCACCCTTGGTGTAGTATTTTTTTATCTTTCAGATGCAGGCCAAGTACCTTGGGTTGGTGGAGCAATATGGATAGTTATTCAACTTTTTGTCACAGCCATTTACTGGAATTCAAAACGTATCAATAATTTTGTAATATCTATCCCATCAATTTTAGGCATTTTATTTCTGACAATTATGTGTGTTGCGCTCATTCCCTACAATATTAATATCATTAATCATTTAATAATCATAATTGGACATACTGTTTTAGCAGCAGTGTTTTTTGCAATGATTCTTGGTCACTGGTATCTGAATGTTGTCCATCTTCCCATTCGCCTACTCCGCAACAGTGTTATATTATTATGGATATTATTAGGTATACGCGCAATTTGGAATTGTTATGGTCTTTTAATTTTTGAGGTAAAGGATAGTTATGGAATTGTGCAGTCATTAGGCAGTTTTTTATGGACATATGAAGGCTTTTTATTATCTACTGCTATATTTTTTGGTGTACTAGTACCAATTGTGTTAAATGGTTTTATTTGGCGCACAATTATAATACAATCTACCCAAAGCGCAACAGGCCTTCTATATGTATCAGTTGTAGCCGTTATTTTTGGAGATCTATTTTATAAAAATTATACATTTCAATTTGGGTTAATCCTTTGATAGATCCTTATTTCTTTTGTGAGCTTTGTGAAACCAAGCATACACTGGTAGACGTAGTTGAATGTAAACATGGTGAAGACCAATTGGCTTGGGGTAATTATAATGAATTCAATAAATGTCCAGCATGTAGTGGATCGCATTTTTACCGGCAAAAGGACTTTAACAGATTATTGGGATGTGGAATAATAATTTTCGGTGTTTTACTAGTCCCTATTACCTATGGTATCAGTCTGGCAATTGTAGCTTTAGTAGATTGGTTTTTATATAATCGCGTTCCAGATACTATTGTCTGTTACAAGTGTAAGGGAGAATTCTTCGGTATAAATTTGATCCCGAAAAATATCACTTCTTTTGATCATCATATTGCCGAATTATATGAGGAACCATCTTAATCAAAGGACGTTAGGTTTGTACTAATTATAAAAAGACAATTTATTGAATAAAGGATTACTGAGGAGGTAACTTTGCCCGCGTTTTTTCGTGCGATCTTAGAATAACCAATGCCTATAAAGGATATAGAAAATAGTATTATCAATAATAATAATATACCGAAGCATATTGCTATTATAATGGATGGTAATGGGCGTTGGGCGAAAGCGCATTCTTTACCGCGAATAGCAGGTCATAAAGAAGGCATTGATTCAGTACGCGCCATAACGAAAAAATGTGGCGATATTGGTGTCAAACATTTATCATTATATACTTTCTCTTCTGAAAATTGGAGTCGACCAATAAAAGAAGTTAAAGCTCTAATGGGGCTTTTACTTTTGACTATTAGGCGCGAAATAAAAGATCTTAATAAAAATAATGTTCGTTTAACTACCATTGGTAATATGGGTGATTTACCCGATGATGCAAGAAAGGGAATGGAAGAAGGCTTAAAAATAACAGAGAATAATTCAGGGTTAAATTTAATCCTTGCGCTAAGTTACGGAGGGCGGCAAGAGATTTTAAAAATGGTACAATCAATTGCAAGAAAAGCCGTAAATGGAGAAATTGAACCAGAGAAACTTAGTGAGACTGATATTGTAAACGAACTTGATACAGCTAAAATACCAGATCCTGACTTATTGATTCGTACAGGCGGCGATCAGAGAATCAGCAATTTTCTACTTTGGCAAATTGCTTACTCAGAAATTTATGTAACGGATACCTATTGGCCAGAATTCAAAGAAAAGGAATTATTGGACGCCGTAGCAAATTTTCAAGAACGTGAGCGACGTTTTGGTCGTATTAGCGAACAATTGGATAAAACATGACTAACAGAATTTTACTATTCTATTTGATAATGCTAAGCAGTGTGATTCAAATCAGTGCCCAACAAGAAGTAAAATTGCTTGGTGTGGAAATTGATGGCAACAAACTTGCTTCAGAGACTATGATTCGCTATACAGCTGGACTCCGCCAGAATGAAGTGATTAATGTTGCAGATTTCTCAAGAGCAGTTAAGCGACTTTGGCAATTAGGCTTGTTTGACGATGTTCAGATTAAAATTGATAAGGAAACATCCGATGGTTTTTTCATAACAATCCAAGTTCAAGAAACACCAATTCTAGGTACTGTACATTATAAGGGTAATAAAAAACTGAAGGATAAACAGCTTCAGGATGAATTAGAGTTTTATACAGGCCAGCGTATAAAACCTCACGTGCTTTTTGAGTCGATCACTAAACTAAAAGATTTTTATGCAGAGGACGGCTTCATGCTTGCTGAAGTTGAGGCTACGTTGGTTGATCCGGGAGGTAAAATAGATGACAAAAAATCTGATAAGGATAAACAAAAACAGGAGCTTACGAAAGATATCCTATTTACTATTGCAGAAAATGATAAGGTAAAGATTAATAAAATACGCTTCCAAGGTAATGAATCTTATTCTGGTTTCCGTTTACGCCGCGTACTTAAAGAAACGAAACAGCAAAAATGGTATTTATTTTGGCGGTCTTACTTTGATGGAAAGAAATTTGATGAGGATAAACTGGCTTTAGAGACGTTTTATCGCAATAACGGCTACCGAGATTTTACCATTCTGTCGGATACGACTGCAGTTAATGATGGACAGAAACGTATGGATATAATTATTAGTGTAATTGAAGGTCCTCGCTATCGCTACAGAAATTTTTCCTGGGATGGTAATACATTATTTAATAATGAAATATTAAATAGAGCCCTCAACCTGAAACGCGGTGATTATTTTAATGAAGAAGAGTTTAATGTAGCTGTCTATAATAATATGCAAGGGTTGTATATGGATCGAGGTTACATATATAGCCGTATTGACCCACAATTTACTCCTGTTGGTGAAGATTCATTAGATATTCATTTCCCAATAGTAGAAAACCATCAGGTAAATGTGCGCAATATTTATATCACGGGAAATGATCACACCCGTGAAAATGTTATCCGCAGGGAATTAAGCATATTCCCGGGAGATATTTTCAACCGAGAAATGTTAATCCGTAGCCAAAGAAATTTATTGCGTTTGAATTATTTCTCTAATGTAATACCGGATATAGCGCCTGTTGACGAAGATGAAGTTGATTTAGATATTGCAGTGGAAGAAAAATCAGCAGATCGTGCCAATGCTAATATTGGTTACAGTGGGGTATATGGTTTATCAGGCGGTGTTGGAATAGAATTCGCCAATTTTCGAGGTTTGGGTCAACAATTCATGATCAGTTATAATATAGGTTCTAAGTATAATTTTTATTCTTCTCAACCGACTTCTCAATACAAGAGTTTTAGTATAAGCTTTGTGGATCCTATGATATTTGACACACCAAATCGGGTAGGATTTTCATTCTATTCTACATTTCGCGGTCAGGGTACAAGCTATTATTTCCCCCTTGACTTGAAAATGCTCGGCGGTTCGGTACAATGGGGCAGAAGATTTAAATGGCCGGATGACTATTTTCGCGGTTATTGGGTGATGAGAACGATGAAAAAAACATATGAAGGCACCGCCGAAGAACTGGATCAATATGTTAAAGGATTAAACACAACCCTTGGTAATAGTATCACGCAGGTTTTGACCAGGGATAGTCGTGATCACCACGAGTTTCCAACTCGTGGATCAAAGTTTACCTGGGAATCAACTTTATCTGGTAATGTATTTGGTGGTAATGAGGACTTTTTTAAACATGTATTGAATTTCGAATGGTTTTCGCCTACATTCTGGAAATTTGTATTGACGAGTTCCTTCAAAATTGGTGTAATCCAGCCGCTAAAAAATCTAGACAACGAAAGAACATTGATCCCCTTTGATGAAAAATTTATAATGGGTGGCAATGGAATGCCTTACGGGAATATGCTTAGAGGATATCCAGATAATTCTATTAGTCCAGGACCTATGGGTGGTAATGCCTTATTGCGATCCGTTACAGAATTTCGTATTCCAATTTCAGAAAATCCTGTAATTTATGGTTTGTTATTCGCGGAAATGGGAAATGTGTGGAATACGATAAACATGACTGAATCATTTGATATTCCGCGAGAGGGATCATTTACATTGAAAAGATCTGCAGGAATTGGCATAAGATTTTATATGCCCATGATGGGTGTATTGGGATTTGATATGGGCTATGGATTTGATGTGATTGATAATACTGGTCAAAAACCAGGCTGGAATTATACCATCATATTTGGTAATGTATTTTAGTGACAATTAATAAGAGAGGTATCATAATGCGAAAATTATTATTTGGGTTAATAGTTCTAATGGTAACTACCCCTAATATTTTCTCACAAAGTAAGATCGGTTTTGTACAATCTGATCGTATTCGAGCTGAATTTGAGGAATTCAAGGATGCTGAATCGCAGTTACAGATGGAATTCCGAAAAGTACAATTTGAATATCAAACAATGCTTATGAGTTTAGATAGTATGAAAAAATCGTATGAAACTCAGCGTCTCATGAGTTCGCCAGAGTGGCGTCGAGAAAAAGAGCAGGAAATGGCGGAACGAGAACAAACAATTCAGGCATTCCAGGCACAAAAAGTAGGGCCGGAGGGTGAACTTTATAAGAAACAGGCTCAGATGGAATTTGAGATTTTAAGCAAAGTGAAACGCGCAGTCGATAAAGTAGCAGCCACTAAAGAATATGATTTTATTATTGATGGATCAGTTTCACTTCTTTTTGGTAACCCTACGTATGATCTGACTGATGATGTTCTTTATGAATTAAGAAAATATAGCCTGCCTGAAGAAAACTAAAATTACTAGCAGGTTTGACAACATTATCAGAACTTTCCGATCTTGTCAAAGGGAAAATCGTTGGTGATCCAACTATGGTGATAACCGGTGTATCAGAAATTCAAAATGGACGTGAGTCCACAATAACATTTTTAGGCAATTTAAAATATAAGAAATACGTGCCAACCACTGGTGCATCTGCTGTAGTTGTTCCTGAAGCATCTTTACTAGATAATAAACCTGGCATTGTTCACCATAATCCACAATTGGCTATTGCTAAAATCCTTGGTGAGTTTACACCCAAACTTAGATACACGAGTGGTGTTAATGAAACTGCCTATGTTGATTCAAAAGCTAAGATTGGTAAAAATGTAACCATTGGGCCATTTTCTGTTATTGAAGCTGGAGTTATAATCGGGGACGATTCAAATATTGGTTCACACACAGTAATTGACCAGAAAACTTGTATTGGCAAAAATTGTAAAATCTTTTCAAATATACATATTTACCATGGCACCAATATCGGTGATAATGCCATCATTCATAGCGGCACAGTTATTGGCAGTGATGGTTTTGGTTTTGTCACAGATCAAGATATAAATCATAAAATACCTCAGAATGGATATGTGATCATTGGAAATAATGTTGAAATTGGGGCTAATTGTGCTATTGATCGGGGTACCATAGGAGATACTATAATAGAAGATCAGTGTAAATTAGATAATCATGTGCATTTGGCGCATAATGTTCGCTTGGGTAAAGGGTGTTTATTAACCGCGGCAGTAACAATTGCTGGTAGCGTAGAGGTTGGAGAATTTTGTATATTTGCAGGACATGTTGGGGTTGCTCCTCACGTGAAAATTGGTGCACGGTCTGTGCTAGCGGCAAAAACTGGTGTTTCAAAATCACTAACAGGAGGTAAAGTGTACGCAGGAATGCCAGCCCGGGAAATAAGAGAACAACATAAGCGAGAAGCTGTATATTTAGAGGTAGTCAGGATAAAAAAGAGACTAAAAATACTCGAAAAATGACCAACACCAACCGTAAACAAAGAACCATTAGTGCACCAGTATCATGCACTGGCGTTGGGTTGCATACAGGCGTTGAGAGTACCATTACTTTTAAACCTGCGCCTGAGAACTATGGTATCCAATTTTCAAGAACGGACATTATTGGTAGTCCTGAAATAAGAGCTGATATTGAACATGTAGTGGATATTTCCCGTGGTACAACCATTGGGCAAAACGGCGTGAGGATTCATACAGTTGAACATGCCTTGGCTGCAGTATCCGGTTTGCGAATTGACAATGTTCTGATTGAATTAACGGGCAAAGAAGCGCCTGTTATGGATGGCAGTGCCAAAGATTTTGTTGAGGCATTACAGTCTGTAAAATTTGTCCAACAGAGTGAAAATAGAAATGTTTTGGATATCAGTAGACCTGTTGTCTATTCTGATCCAGATAAAGAGATAGATATCCACGTAGTTCCTGCGGATAGTTTTAGAGTTACATTTCTTGTTGAGTATCCTTTACCCGCACTGGGAACACAATACGAAGCAATCTATAATATGGAAGAAGACTTTGCTCGTGATGTGGCTCCGGCAAGGACTTTTTGTTTTTTAAGTGAAGTGGAAGAGTTAAGAGAACAGGGATTGATAAAAGGTGGCAGCTTGGCGAATGCGGTTGTAATTGTAGACAAAAAAATAGAGCATGGTGAGATTGATCGCCTTCGTGATTTATTTGGAATAGAGGAGAAAGTAATTCAAGGTGCTAACGGTATTCTCAATGGTAAAGTTTTACGTTTTCATAATGAACCTGTCCGACATAAAACCCTGGATCTAATTGGCGATCTAGCTTTACTAGGCATTTCTATAAAAGGTCATGTAACTGCCGCACGTAGTGGGCATGCTAGTAATGTAGAATTCGTAAAAATGATCCGGAAAGAATACAGCGACCTATTAGATTGAAATTCGGGTTTAGATTGTGAATATAAAATCGCAATTTGAAATCCAGGATATTATGAAAATTCTCCCCCATCGGTATCCAATGATACTTATTGATCGTATTACGGAGATCACTGAAGGTGTAGGTCTTACAGCAATTAAGAATGTTACTATTAATGAGCCTTATTTTGCAGGACATTTCCCAGATCAACCTATTATGCCAGCCGTATTAATTTTGGAGAGTATGGCGCAGGCCGGTGCATTTCTTGTATTAAATACTGTACCCGATCCATTGCAAAAGAATATGTTATTTTCCGCAATAAGCGATTCAAAATTTCGAATCCCGATTATACCCGGTGACCAAGTAGAAATAAAAATGCAACTAATAAAAATTCGCCTAGGCGCTGTAAAACTACGTGGTGAAGCATATGTTTTTGGAAAATTGGTCGCGGAAGCCAATTTTATGGCCAACATTGTAAACAGAGCAGGAGCATAATATAACTGCACCCATTCATCCTACTGCCCAAGTAAGTGGTGATGCAAGACTTGGCAATAAAGTAACCATTGGAGCATATACGGTAATAGAGGATGGTGTAACTATTGGTGATAATTCATCGGTTGGAAATTTCAATACCATTTGCACCGGTACTATCATTGGTGAGAATTGTACAATATTTCACAATTGCAGTATTGGTGAAATACCGCAAGATTTGAAATATAAAGGTGAGCAAACTGGAACTACAATAGGCAGTGATGTAATAGTAAGGGAAAATGTAACTATTAACCGTGGTACAGTAGCTTATGGTACGACAACAATTGGTAACAATGTGCTGTTAATGGCAGCTGCCCATGTTGCACATGATTGTATTATTAGTGATAATGTGATCATGGCTAATATGGCAACCTTGGGTGGCCATGTGGAAATCAAAGAATATGCTTCCTTGGGAGGAGGTGTGCTTGTGCATCAATTTTGTAGAATTGGAGCCCATGTATTCATTGGTGGTGGTTTTCGTGCGGTACAAGATGTACCACCGTTTATTTTAGCTGTAGGGGAACCATTACATTATGGTGGTATCAATTCAATTGGTCTTAAGAGAAGGGGTTTTACCAAAGAAGCACTGACAAATATCAAAAAGACATATCGTAAATATTTTCGTTCAGATTTACCCAGATCAAGTGCGCTGGAAAAAATGAAAAACGAAATGGCAAACTCAGCGGAAATTGAAGAAATTATTAATTTTATTGACACAAGCGAACGTGGCATTATCTAGTATTTTTTATGTATAAATTGTATGAAACGATTCATAACAATACTTTTTATTATTTCCCAATATTTATTGGGCCAGTTTCCTTCATATGATCTTTCAGAAGTTGCTGAGAGTAATTTCGTAGCTGGAGTTGAACCACTGGTACGCAGTACTTCTTTTTCATTAGGATATCATCAATTCTCAACGCCCGATTTAGCCAACCGTTTTTATATAAGTATTAATACCGCAATCGGTAATGATTTAACAGGCCGCTCATTTTCGGGAAAATCAATTGTTGGACTACCGATAATTCATGGGGCATTACTGGTAACGGAAAACCTAAAAATAAATGGAATTTTTGGTGGGTTAACAACCGATAATGATGTTTTAGAATATTCTGGTTATGGTTTTTCGCTATCCCTCTCTGAGGATGATACATCACAATGGGTGGCTGACCTGATTATAGCTAAGATGGACGGGTCGCGGCATCTGCATTGTAGAACAATAGATGCATCAATATCTAAAGCTAGCATATTCAAAGCATTTCCATTCTATTTTGGGTTTGGAATTAATCAATACACGAGCAGAATATTTTATAAAGGTGATGGAGAAATACCAGAAATAATTTCTGGTTCAGCGAATTATGTGTTGCTAGGAAAGATTATTTCATTTTCTAGCTGGAGTATTGGGACACAGGCACGTATCAATAATAAATTAACTCAATTTTCTTTAAGTTTACATAAATCCTTTAATTAAGTATGGCAAAACGAATTTCAATACTCGGATCCACAGGCTCAATTGGCGTTAATACATTGGTTGTTATTGATCAACTCGATGAAGATTTAGAGGTTGTGTACCTTTCTGCTTATCAGAACGTTAAAAAGATTATTGAGCAAGCAAAAAAGTACCGACCAAAAGCTGTGGCTGTTATTAATCCCTCATCCGCTGTAGAAGTTAAAGATGGATTAACTGGTGAAAATATAGACGTCTTAATGGGCCGAGAAGGCTTATTGGAAATATCACAAAGGGATGATGTGGATCTATTGATGAATGGACTTGTTGGGGCTGCAGGAATGGAGCCAACTTTGAATGCAGTTAAAGTTGGAGTAGATGTTGCCTTAAGTAATAAAGAAAGTCTGGTAATGGCAGGTGATATTATTAATAGGACAAAAGAAAAAACCGGGGCAAGCATATATCCTGTGGATAGTGAACATTCGGCCATATGGCAATGCCTCACTGGAGAAAAACTTGAAGATGTTCGTAGGATTATCTTGACAGGTAGCGGTGGTCCATTTCGAACAAGAGATGTGAAAACATTCTCTGATATTACAGTAAATGAAGCCTTGAATCACCCCAACTGGGACATGGGGAATAAAATTACGATTGACTCAGCAACAATGATGAATAAGGGTTTAGAAGTGATTGAGGCGCATTGGTTATTTAATTTTTCTGCGGATCAGATTGATATTGTTGTTCATCCCCAGTCAATCATTCATTCAATGGTTGAATTCAAAGACAGTTCTGTGAAAGCCCAAATGGGGGTACCAGATATGAAAGTACCAATTCAATATGCCTTGACTTATCCACATCATGCAGCAGCAACTTGGGATGAACTTGATTTAGTGCAGGTTGGACAATTAACATTTGAAGAGAAGGACCTAGATCGCTTTCCTTGCATTGGTTTAGCATATGAAGCCTTGCGTTCTGGAGGGACTACCACAGCTGCTCTCAATATTGCCAATGATAATGCTGTTTACAATTTCTTGGAGGATAGAATTAAATTCACTGATATTCCTCGGCTCATTGAAGAAACATGCGCAGCCCATGATTGGATTGAACATCCAAATTTGGAAGAATTGTTAAATTTGGAACTTTGGGCAGCAGAGTTTGTAAGGAACGCTGTAGAAGCATAAAATTAAGGATATACATTAATGACTACAATTTTGGCATTTATAATCGTACTAGGAGTAATTGTTATGGTCCACGAGTTGGGTCATTTTTTCGCAGCCCGCTCCGTTGGCGTTCGGGTGGACAGATTTTCGATTGGGTTCCCTCCTCGATTAATGACAATGACATCAGTCCCAAATGGTTTCGAAATAAAATTATTTTTTTATAGAAAAGATCAAGATGGGAAAATATCATGGGGACCTATAAATAGCTGGGCTGTAAAAAAGCCTGGTCGTACTGGTACTGGTACAGAATATTGTTTTGCGATAATTCCATTGGGCGGGTACGTCAAAATGGCCGGGATGATTGATGAAAGCATGGATGGGACAATCGAAAATAAGCCACATGAACTCATGAGTAAACCTGTCTGGGCACAAATCTGGGTAATGAGTGCCGGGGTAATTATGAATATTTTATTGGCATTTATCATTTTTGCAGGTGTGGCCTGGAATCAGGGTATACCAGTACCAAAAGATGACCCGGTAATTCATAGCCTAATAAATGATATGCCTGCAAAAAATATGGGGTTATTGCCTGGGGACAGGATTCTTTCAGTTGATGAAGTTCAAATCTCAACATGGACGGAATTATCAACTACTATTCATGCAATGCCCAATACTCCAATCACACTCACCTATCAAAGAGATGGTGTTGAATATGAACAATCAATTACTACAAGTTTTCAGATACAACCTATCAATGGTAAGCTGGATACGCTTGGTGCAATTGGGATAGTGCCGGAATTTACTTATAGACCAATTGGGTTTTTAAAGGCTACCAAGATAGGCGCTATTTCAACTGTAGGAGGGCTTGGATTAGTCGTTTTATCCATCAAGTTGCTAATTTCCGGTGAAGCATCGATAAGTGATTTAGGTGGTCCAATATTAATTGCTCAAATAGCGGGTGAAACTGCCCGCGCAGGATTGGTATCATTACTCACATTTATGGCAATCATCAGTTGTAATCTGGCATTTATCAATTTCCTTCCTATTCCAGGGCTGGATGGTGGTCACGTGTTTATTATTTTAACTGAATCATTGTTCCGCCGCAAATTTACACTAAAGACCAGGATGATTATTCAGCAGGTTGGCATGGCATTTTTACTACTATTAATGGCTACAGTTATGATTAATGATATTGGCCGACTTTTTACAAATTAATATCCTTTAATTTTAGTAGCATAGAACCGTATTTCAGTTTGATCCTGATCTGAATAGGTAATCTAATTTCATCATCACTGAACCAAATCATCATATCACCTTTGTTTTTCAGTAATGTGGTTCCTTCACGAAATGGCTTCACAACCAGACATGGGAATGTACCAGCCATAGTATTAATTGTTTCTTTGGTTTTTGTAATTACCTGGAATGGAGTGATATTTTTTCCATCGAATGCCGTGAAATCAATTGTTTCACCTATGATTAGCGGTATCGTACGAAGAAAATAAAATAAAGAATATGAATCGTGTAAATATTGATCAATGATTACCGTATCGCCGTTTGTTATGGCAATCGATTGATCATAATCTATAATTGTATGTGAATTATTTTTATAATTACCCTCACGAATCTTTTTTGTCAATTTTTTAGTGTACAAATATTTTGAATCCAGCCAAGTATCAACCTGATCATTAATAGTGTAGATTGAGCTAACCGGGAAGGTGGTTCTGGCCTTAAATCGGATATGTAATTGATGGTAATTATTTACCACGGTATCATTAACTACTTCCAATGATGCTTGGCCTGCTGTAATCCCTGTATATGATACATTATAGGTCAATCTTTCTCCAATCTGGAAGGGCCATGCTGATTGTCCAGGCAATATTGTGAATATCGATAGAAAAATAATATGGAAAATTTTCATTAACGGATCTTCTTCAATTGATTGTTATGGACCATATATATCGTTGATCCTTTGGATGACGGTAAGATACCAGCATCAATAATTAGATCGATTTCTTCACCAAATTCCTGAATGATCATTGCTGGATTATTCAAGGGTTTTTCCCCATGGCGATTCACGCTGGATGATGTAATAGGATAGCCTATTTTGGCTACAAGATCAGGGCCGAATGGGTGAGTTGGAATTCGAAC
>Ga0315338_1003085_pt1 | contig 15121 bp, 8 predicted proteins | sample ASW8metaG_FD_204518 | JGI IMG/M metagenome (GOLD analysis project Ga0315338, IMG submission 204518) | Ammonia-oxidizing marine archaeal communities from Monterey Bay, California, United States - ASW #8 | ecosystem: Environmental > Aquatic > Marine > Coastal | place: USA: California | collected... | reverse complement strand
CCAGATTCTGGACCAGTTGTTGTTATTGCAGCTGTTAATGTATAAGTTGTGTCTGTTCCTGCATCTTCATAAGCAGTATAATATTTAGACCAGAAACCATCTATATTTTTTGCCCTAACTATAGGGTAGTGTGTACCATAAGTAGTATAGACGTGGTCACAAGTAGCGAAGAATTGCGGTTCTTCTAAAATGATACTTTGGAAATTAGCCTTTTCTGGTGAATTATCTTCTCCATCGTCCCAATCAATGTAAAATTCTGATATTGGTTCAGTGGTTTCTATTCTATATCGTAAGTTTTCATATATAAAAAATGGATTAGTAGTTTGTTCCCCATTCTCCCATATACCTAACGTAGAAACTACATAAGCACCGTCTGCTTCAGAAGTTTTAAAATTTCTAGCAGAAGAATCACTACTAAATTGGCTCACTGCCATATTTATAGGCATTACTGTAACATATTCTATATCATTAACAGCAGCATAGCTTGAACCAAAGGTATAATAAGCATTAGTATTACTTAAATATACCTCTGCTCTTACAGTATATCTTCCCTCATCTAAAGAAGCAGCATATGTATGTGCGGCAGTAAATGCATCACTCGCCCAAGATGCTGTTGCATCGGTAACATGTGAAGAACCATTATATTCAAAATCCCATATCGAAACTCCTAGTGACTCATCAACAAAATCACCTGTAAAATCTATATCGGTTTCCGCAATAGTAGCTGATATTGTGTCACCTAAAGTAATATTACCTGAGGGTGTTCTTGTTATAACTGGACTTTTAATGTGATTTCTAACATAAGCCTCTATATGTTTAAATGTATAAGACCTGCCACTCGCCCCACCAGATACTAAAGTAAAGAAAATATTAGCTCCTTCTGATGAAGCAACACTCTCAACTTTACCTACCCAATGATAAGTACCACCGCTGCTATAAACCACTCCTTGTCCTGCTGTATGTCCACCCGCTCTTTCTGCTACAGCATAAAGCTCTTCTGGTAGTATCTTAAAAGTACCCCATGTTGTAGCATCGGCTGCGTTACCTACCTTTAAATGAATAGGGTCGCTACTTCCACTTCCTGAAAGTGTAAATTTAATATGTACCCATATGTCTTCCTGACCTTCGGTATTCCACTGAGTTCCACTAGAGGTCATATCTGTGGGAACGGGAGGGTTGTTACTACCATCAATGGGTATACCACTGTGATAGGCAGAATCATCGACTGAAGAAACTGGTTGGTGTAATGTAAGTTCGTGTTCGTCTCCAAATACATTTGGGTCGCCGGGACTAGCAATAGTTGCTATTATACTATCCATACTACTATATCCACTACCCTGACTGGTCATAGTAACGGCAGTTACCACTCCATCTACAATAACAGCAACCGCTGTTGCTCCCACTCCACTACCTCCTGAGATAGTAACGGTGGGCGCTGAGTTATAACTAGAGCCTCCACTAACAACAGCAACCGCTATAACATTACTTATATCTATAGTAGCTGTTGCGGTAGCAGTAGAACCGCCTGCTAGTATACCATTCCAATTAGCTCCACTGCCATGACAGCCGGGAGCATTACCTGTTCCACCGGGACCTGCTCCTCCGGATGCACCGTTACCAGCAGACCAATTAGCTGCATTTCTAAAACTAGAATTCCATATTATATTAGTCATATTTTTGTCTGGTTGAAAATCAGTACTTAAAGCGCCGCCTGATTGGTCCAGATTAGAATTTCCCTGTGCTGCTGTACCTGAATTATTAGTACCTATAACTTCACCACCATAAGCTCCCATTGTGGAGTAGGTAGTTAATGCACTTCTTGTATTTTTTGCCATTTTATCAGTTCGTCCTCAGCCTAAAGGCTGCCTTTCTAAAAGTAGTTATAGGAGAACAACTTACATTTGTCTCATTAACTCCTCTAATATTGTGATAGTCTTTTATGAATAATCTAGCTGAATATGTCAATGAAGACGCCTCAGAGCCAGTACTCAATTCTTCTACTGGTTTTTTGAAAATATATTTGTTGTCATTGGGTGTAACTGGATGTATTAAATAATCATAAATAACAAGTTCTTCCATCTTACCGTTAAAGTAAGTACCTGTTCTTGTAAATGCCGGATTAGCTGAACCTATACAAAGGTCATTATCAGAGCCTGTGAAATCTTCTATAGAAGCATCTATTTTCCAGTTATTGGCCGATGCCGCTGCTTTTAATAACCCAGACTGGTCTTCTAATTTACCATTAATGAATAGTTTTACATTTCCAAATTTTAAAGTTGTATCTACAGTTAATATAATACATGTAGGTGTGTAGTTATCATATATTACAGATGAGGCAGATTTAACCTCTACTGGTATATCATCAACTGTTGGTGTACTTCCTGTATCAGGCCAAACTTTAGCATTAACCTGAGCATTATCATCTATCCATATTTTATATTCGTATGTCTTATCAATAAGAACGGTTCCTTTGTCTACTTGACCAGAGGTGGCCGATGGTTTCTCATCGGGTATAACGTGCATTACTATAGACATCTCTGTTGTGGGTTTAGTATATGATTCATTAGTTACTATTAAATAATCGTCTGTTCCATCAAAATTTATATTATTCCCTGCTAGGCCTTCTATACTAGTAGTAGGACCAGTTACAGTAGCAAACCCTCCTTGTACTTCCAATTTAGATACATCAGATATACCTTTATAATAAGTTCCTTGGTCGGGGTTGTAAAATTTAATTGTGTCACTTCCATCAGTGACGGTCTGTTCATTCATAGGCATATGTAATACAGCCTTGTGATATTGGTGAAGTATAGGTTCAGAATCTACTAACAAGAATCCATACCATAAATCCTCGTCTGAGGTTTCCCAAGAAAATTCTGGATAAAAAGAACTATCTTCATTAGGTTTAACTGAGAAATTTGTAGGAGCAATAGGACGTTCATCCATAAATGTTGTTAATAAGAAGGGAGTATTAGTTCCCTCTGAAGACTCTATTTGCATTATCATATTATTAGTGACATCATCTGGGAAAGATACCATTGCTAAACTTTCTGATTCTTCTACAGAACCCGACAAAACAATACCATCTATCACAAATTCATTATATCCACCTGTTAGTACTGCTTGTTTTGCAGCATAACCACCTTCTAATGTTTCATCATTAAAAGTACCATAACCAAAATCAGTTCCTAAGTCCAATTCACTCTCCGTAGATTTTTCAAAATTCCAATATTTACTATAAACACCACTGTCAGTATATTGTCTCTCACTATATGTAGACTGTAAGGCGCAAGTAGTAGTACCAGCAGCTTCACTAAAATCTGGGTCAACTGTTGATGTTATCTCACATACAGCATTATATGTCTTTTTATAGTCTTGTAATGGTACTTGTGCAACTAACCAATATCTCCATGGAGATATACATAAAGTTGAATTTAAAAATTTTCCTCTTGGAATATAAGCATCATCATTACATACATAATAACCCCTAGTTGATGTTACGGTGTCGCCGTCTTCAAGAGAATCATATATTAATCTCCTTAAATCCTTTCTGATAACTTCACCTTCACTTAAGAGATTAGCAGTATTAGTACCTATTTCATTGTGGTCATCAGTAGTTCCTAATGGTGTTAATCTGAACGCATTACCACCAAGTTTTTCAACTTTTGCTAGTGCGCAACAATATTTATTTTGTCTCATCATATCATTAGCATCACCAGAATAATCGGTTACTCCTGAATATGTTGGAACCCATTCTCTACTACCATGATAAACTATATATAATTCATCTTCCGCATTTTCTAATACAGCTGAGTCATCCACTGATATATCCCAATATTCATCTCCGGGGCTGAATATTTCTTGATTAACAGATACACCCATAATTCTAGCTTGAACAAAAGGACATTCACGACGTACAAATTCTCCTCCATGCATCATGAATTTATTACCGTCATACGATGTTGCGCCAAGTCCAGTCATATGTGAATGTATATAACCATCTGTATCGACAGCCTCAACGTTCACCTGTTTATTACGAAGTGCGCCAGTTAGAGTGGATGGGGACCATAATAAAGTAGCATTTAAATTTGGTCCGATATAATCGGGCATTGAGCCTCCGAAAGTGCCAGTCACACTTGCGCCAGCCGTAGCTGCTTGGGTCATCCTAGCCGTTGTCGCTGTTAACCTATCCATAATACGCGTATTATAAGGTATGCCTGTACCTGTAATAGATTGTCCTTCCATAATGCTAGCATTAGCTACATAAGTAATAACGTCACTTGCATTGACTGTAGTAACAGAATGAGTGAAGCTCTTTGCTTTTTGTCTTAAACCAAAAGAAGTTGCGAATGAATCAACATCCGCAGCACCGTCTGATGTTTCAGGTCGCCATTTATAGTCTCCACCATTAGAAGCTCCAGCAGTGTCAGTATTAGGAGTGGCATCAAGTGTAGCCGAACCAGCTTGAACAAGCCAATTACCTAATTGACTAAAGGTAACAGTTTGGTCTTCTTTCAAACCACCTGTAGTTGCATTGCTGATAACAAAGTTAGTGGAATTAGTAATTTTTTCTATATATGTGTCAACTGGTATTCCGGTTCCCTCTACGGACATTCCTACACGAATGCGCGAATCCGCAGTATGAGTTATAGTTGTTGAGTTATTGTAAGAACAATCAGTAAAAAGAGCAAAGGCCGCATCAGAACCTGCATCCCAATGGAACTTTATTAAGCCAGCTTGAGAAAATTTATTAATATCATTTTCTTCATTATTATAAACATCTCCGTCTGACATAACTATGTCAGCACCATTCATATTCTCTACAGGCTCAAAAGAACTTAATCCCTGTGGAATTGTTATACCATTCGATATTCCATCAGAGGTCCTATCCCAGTGAGAAGCGAGGTGTAGTGACTTGTTTCGTCTATAAAAATTCCCCTGCATACCTCCTCTTAATCTAGGGAAAGGGTCTACAGGAACGCTCTCTGCGTTAGCACCATACAATCCAACTAATTTATTTGTTGATATAGTTGTTGCTGTAGGGAATTTCGCATCATAATGTCCTGCTCCCATAAAAAATTCACCCATTGGGTGCATATCATTTGAATAAGACCAACCATAAAATTCATCATTTGAAAATTTAGTTGCGGCCGCAGAGGGTACTGTACCGTAACCATTCATTAATAACCATTTAGTAGTTCCTTCTATGTCTGATTTATTTTTAAATCCAAAACAAATATATCCCATATCTTTATCTCTATGTCCCATTCCGGGTGTGCCAACTTGGCCACCAAGTGCTCCGCTTGATATGGCGGGGTCCCAACCATCGTTTAAATTACCACACTTACTTCCTTGGTCTGTAAAGTCTGGTGATAGAGGAAGGAATTTATAACCACTTCTTTCTTTCAAAACCAGTTTAGATTTATTTTGATTTCCTGAATTAACAGAAGCATTAGTGCTCATATAATTAAATCTATATGCACCAAAACTATCAATATAACATCTAGATACAGTATCTTGTATATTACCTGCTCCGTCCTTTAAATGGTCGCGCCATTGTTCTTGTGCGCCAAAACCAGATATACTAGTAGCCGCAGCAACTCTCTCTCCGTCAGCCCTTATGTTAGTCAGAGACATGGTAAACCATGGGTTCCACATATATTGTAATCCTGCGGAGCCTACTCCATTTATACCTACATTTTTATCTGCGCTAGAAGCACCGGTATTATCGTAACCACCGGGGGATATTCCCGACTGATAGAAGTTTCCTTTCGCCCTATTTTCATCATTAGCGGTTCCAGTGTAAGAAGTACCAACTCTATCAGATTTAATATGGTATTTTCTAGCAGCGGACCACTCTCTATTATCGTCGTATAATTCATAATCATAAGCAGTATCAAAAACAGAACCCTTGTGAGCAACATCGTGTGACCTAACATTTCCACATATACTAACGTATTGTAAAGGTTTTTCAGTATCTAATGCAGAAGTGTAGGTATTATTAGTATGGCCTTGAGTTATAGCATGAGGATGAATCAATATAGAACTTAACTCACCTTCTTCATTAGGTTGATATACACCTAATTTAATACCGTCTGATGTACACCAAAACCTAAATGTAGCATATTCCTCATCTATAGCTTCTGCACTAACAAAAGCCATAACTTTGTTATTACCAAGACGAGCAGTGCCAAGGAAATGGTCAACAAATGGTAAAGTAGTATAGTCTCCAGCGTCAGCCTCAATATTCACACCAGAATACATATCATGGGCATTTATAATAGCATAATATTTTCCAGAAATATCGTTACCGGTTGTACCTGTAGTAGCGTCCGTTCTTGTTTTAAAGAAGGCATGACCTGACGTATCAGCTTTTATCCCAAACGCTGCTTTTACTAATACCACGCCATATGCACCATCACGTGCGGCTTGATTACTCCAGAATTTACATATATCCTGTTGTTGCATTATTGGATATCTATTGAACATTAACCATAAAGCTCTAGCACCAGTCCAACATCTAGATTCTCTTTGAGCTGTAGCGTCTGTATATGGAGTTTCAGAACCATTAATAGGTGTATATGCAATCGGCATATCTAATCTTAAATTTAAATCAATAAATGGAGATTGTTCATACCTAAAAGCGTTTATAGGGTCAAGATGTAATGGGGCTGGTATAAAAACTTGTGACCTGACTTCCTGTAGAAAATCCTGTCCTCCAGTAGCACTTTGTATGTGACCCTCTGATGTTGGGTCATTAGAGAAATAAGCATGAATGTTTTCCATTAATGCCGCTTGAGTACTGTCTGCTTGTGTAAACACAAAATTAGATTGAGCTATATCTACATCGCTCTTATCTGCATCCTCAGCACCTTCCACTGTAAATTTAACATTTTGTGACTTTCTTATATTTGTAAATATTGTATTATCCTTTGTCACCCACATTTCTTGTGGTGGGGCTTTTAGTAAAGGAATATCAACAGGTACTGTTTCAAACACATCAGACGCTTCATATAATATATTAACGTCTTTTTCCTTCACATATATGTCGTCTTGTAAAATCTGATTTCCGTATTTTGGTTTCCATAATTGGTCAGGTATATGATTATTCCCTGTTTTAACTACATCATCACCACCAATCAATTTCTTCTTCCAATAATTAGTACCACTTTTAATATAATTTGATGCTCTACTAGCTTGATGGTGTACTTGTTCACCAACATTAGAAAGACCAAGAGGGTGTCCTTTCTGCATGGGTATCTGTTCATTACCAACTAAAGTAGGAATATCTCTTCCAACATAATCATTGAAAACATTAGGAAGTCCTATTCTATCAACACCCCGTAGTAAAGATGCGCCTGTATTAAGAATGGCTGCCTGTACCCATGGGGCGTCCTCCGCAGCGTCTCTCGTATGAAATGGTTTAAAAGCATAATTACGATATATGTCTTGTTTACTCAATTTACTTCTTCCGAAGTCTCTACCTTTTTGGTTTGCGTGAAAATCATCTAAAGTAACATATGGTCCAGATTCTTTTAATTTATAAGTTTCGTTCATCTGAACTTTAATATCTGGTTCTGAATAGAAACTAGTACCTGTAAAATCTTCAAATAATATTGCATTTGAATCAAATTGACAAGCGGAGAAAGCTAATATGTCCATGTTATTTATTGCAGTAGAACCTTCATTCAAAGTCTTATTTGTTTTTAATTTAAACAGTTTTATAACATGTCCATCTTCTGTGCCAGTTCCCGTTCCTTCTCCTAATGTAGCATTTTCAGGAGTTTCCGCTGAAGTACAATAAAGATTTAGACTTGCTCCTGCTAGAACTGCATTTCCAAAAGTTGGTTTATTTGATAATTGTAGATTCCATAAACCCATTCTTACTCTGTTACCACCAGATATAAATATGTTGGTGTTCTGCCCATCTGATAAATCAGAAAAGGTTGCATCAAGGTAACCATCGTTTGTTACCGCTGTCTTTCTTTTAAATGTTACTGCCATTTTATATTCCCCTGCTTATTGCTGTCTTACCAAAACTTGTACCCATCTTGGTGGTCTGTCCAGACATAGACCCAGTGTCAGCGGTAGTACTTAAAGCTTGTGGTAGAACTTCAGATATTTTATCTGCGAAATTGTCTCCATCATAAACATCACCAGATATTTGTATAGTTATACCCCCACTTGCCCCGCCGTCTAACATGTTCTGTGTCTTGGATATTACTGTTTCTCCTTTTTGTAGTACTGCCATTCCGTGTTCATCTGTAACTCCTCCACCATCATAATAACGTGGTGTGAAAACTCCGCCTGTATCCATTATATCTGCATCAGGTGTAGCCATAGAGCCACCTCCACCACCGGTCTTTGGTTTAGTCATGATATTAGCTGCTTGCAAACCGAATCCCACCATCAAGGCAGTTAATGCTGCAACACCTGTCACCAGACCCATAATCTGTAAAGCACCCGTTACTGGAGCGGCTGGTCCTGATGCAAACATCCAGAAAGCAAGCCAAGCTGCTGCTCCTGCTATCAGTGCCACAGTTAACATACCTAATGGAGTTAATGCGTCTTTTAGACTATTCATTACCATTAAGAAAGCAGTTATTCCTCCAGTTGCCGCTGCCCACTTAGCAGTCCATGCAGCTGCTGAAGCCATAGTAGCTCCTACTTCTGCCCATGTAGCATAATACATCAACCACTCTACCGTTATCGCTAATTCTTTTACAGCTGTATTTATAGCTACGGCGGCTGTTTCTCCTATCAATGCTCCCAAAAATGTCATCTTCACACTATTAGCTTTAGCTGTTGCAAATGCTAGTGCTAATTGAGCTCTAGTATTAGCTATTGATATTATAGTATTAATAGGTAACAATTTAGATATTACCTTATAATAAACTATATAGTTTAACATATTAGGTCCTAGCTTATTTAAAATCTTTAACATAATCATTAAAGGTTTGGTTGCTAATGTTAATAAATTAGTAAAGGTATCTAAACCCGCTTCCTGTTCTAAGAATACTTTCTTTAATTCTCTAACTACGTCTAGTAGGTTTCTCATTACTTCTATAACAAAATCTCGTATCTGATAACCAAACTTTGTAACTTGTTCTTCTCCTTTTTCTCCTACAATAAAGAATTGTACAAATTCATCTACTATTTCTTTAATTCGTAAAGTAAATTCATTAAGAGTACCGTTAGCTTCACCTATCTTGTCGGAGAAGAGGAATGGAGCCATGAGAGCATTTTTAACTCTCTGTATCTGATTCTCTAAAGATTGCTGCTGTACATCTGCCATAGCTGTAGCTTCTCCAGCTGAATTAGATAAATCTTTAACTGCCGCTGTATATTCATCGGCATTCTGTACTAATAGAGCAAACGCTGTTGCACCACGTACATTCATATCTTCTAACATAGCTGTTAAAGCTTCTAGGTCTGATACATCACCAAAGGCAGACTTAGCGTCGTTTACAATATCAACTAATGGCCTCATGTTTCCTTCTGCATCCATTGTCTCTACACCCAACTTAGCAAAAGCCGAGGCATTATCATTAGCATGTTTGGTTAATTGTGCTAAAGCCTGTCTTAAACCACGACCTGCAATACCTGCCTCTAAAGCACGGTTAGATAGAACTTCTATACCACCAAGTAATGCATCTATACTTTGTCCTGTCGCTGTAAAGAAAGGCATAGCGAATTTAACAGAACTTGCTAAATCTTGCCATTCTACTAAAGATTTCTGAATTGTGTGTGCAAACTTATCAGTAAGCATCTCAGCATCAGTCATCTCCATTCCAAAACCCATAATGGTCTGAACAGTTAACTTAGCCAATGTATTGTGGTCACCTTGTGTAGCCATAGCTAATTTCAATGTGTGTGTTAATACTTCTTGTGATTCAGCAGCATCTAAACCTGCCGAAGCTAATTGATATAAACCTTCAGCAGACTTTTCAGTACCAATACCATATTCCAATCCAAATTGTACTAAAGAATCTGAAACTTGGTGTAATACTTCGTTACTCTCTCTAAAAACCGAATTAGCATTAATAATGGTTTTCTCAAATTCCATTACTTGTTGTGCTACGGGTGCCAATTTATATGCAAAAGCGGCGGCAGCCGCTGTACCTATGATAAACATATTTTTCATACCACTAGTTATTCCTTGGGCGTATGATTTGGCTTGCTGGCCCATCTTTTTATAAGCAATGGTTCTAGTTTTAATATTTTGAAGTTCTTGTTTATTTTGTTTATGTAAATTACGAGCGTCCTTTTTATATTGATTAACGTTCTTTCTTTTTGTTTTTGCTTCTTCTCTCTCTAATTGTATTGCATCTTTGTCTAAAGAAATGAGCCTATCCATATCGGCTATTAAATGTTTGTTGTCTCTTTCTGCTTGTGCAGCACCCTTTTTCTTAGATTTATGTAATTTAGTATTCTCTTTAATCATCTGGTCCATCAGATTAATTTGCCTTTTCCTTGCCTCTGCATCCTGTTTAGCAAATTCTATGGAATCAACGCCTATAGGTTTACCTTGTTCGGTAGTCATAGAGCGTTTCATTTTAATACCAGCTGCTGCTGCCCTATCTGCAAATTTCTTATGGGCAGCTTCCATACCATTTAAATGGCCTAAGTATTCTGCATAATCCTTTCTTAATGCACCACTCTTTTTACGTTTTATTGCCGGTGGTTCTGGCAAAGCGGCCATAACAGTTTGATGTGTGGTCCTAGCAGACCTCTCTACATCTGCCTGCCTTTTCTTTGTGGCATTTTTTTGATTCTCTTCTAAATCTTTATTTAGTTTTTTTAGTTCGCCATTTCTCGCATTAATACCATCTACCGACTTCTTCATCATAGTCGTGTTCATGGTGTCAGCTATAGTTTCTATAAATCCTACAGCTTGCTGTCCAGAGCGCCGGTCTACATCAAAACCGACACCAGTTCTGAGTAAATAGTTCTCTTGGCCCATTATCTAGCGTCCTTTTATCACATCTCCAAAAGATGCTTTTTTGTACATTTTCTTTTGTCCAGTTTTTATCTTATAATTATCATTGATAGTAAGATATTTATTATACTGGCTTCTCACTTCAGGTCTATCTTTTGCCATATGTGATATATCATCAGGTGTGTATCCATCATATGAATGCATGCTTGTATATATACCATAGGCTGCAACCAAACCTGCTACCTCTGTACGAGGTGTTGACTTGATTTCATGCCAACTCATTCCAAGTTCTTTCATCGCAGGGATGATTAAGTAAACCGCGTCAGGTGACGTAATCATCCAGTCGTAAAATCCTGAGAGCCATCGCCTCCCAGAATTCTACCAGAAACAGCCCAACGAACTGTAGTGGGTAACTTAATCCATGTTTCAGATGTTAAAATTACACTTTCAGGGCTTTTTGAATTACCCTTTTCTATCATTCTGCCGACACGTTCCTGAGCTAAATCTTTATAATACTCTTGAACCTCGTCGCTTGGGGTGTTCTCGTCAGGAACCGTCATTTTAGGTTCCTCAGATTCAGTTAATTCACACCATTGTATTGGTAATACTTTACCTGCGTATTCAATTTCTGCATTTTGTACAGTTTCTGTCATTGCGACCAAATCGTCTATGGTCCACACTTCTTTTTCTTGCTTTTCTTCTTCTGACATTTCTATTCTCCTTTTTCTATTTTATAATTAGTTCCACTGTTTTGCAGTTTCACCATTATCGTAAACGATTGTGGTGTATCTAACACCAGCAACTCTTTTAACTTCTTTTCGTCCCTGCGGTGCAGGTTCTGGTTCAGGAGTAGGTTCAGGAACAGGCTCTTCTTCAAGAACCTCTTCCTCTACTTCCTCGACCTTTTCTTTTTTATCTTTCTTGGCCATTTAATCACCTTATAGGTCTGTTGTTGGCGTTATTGTGGTGTGTACTGCGGTAACTATCTTAGGGTCTACTTGAGATATAAACTCCAAAGTTTCCTCCGATACTCCATCAGCTGATACACTTGTAGTGTGACCGCTAATCTGAGCATTTCTTAAACAGAAAATCTCACCACTTCCTTTAAGTTGGATGTGTAAACGATAACCATAGTTTTGTGTTGGTTTTTCTAGACCTGTGTAAAAATTATCTGTTGCACCAGCTGTAACTACACCGCTAACTCCCCATCTACCTGAGTTGGTTCCATCGCCGTTGAAAATGACATCCCAAACCGCATCTCCCTTTTTTCTTGTAAGTGAAAGGGTTGTTTCTTTCTTAACTTCTGCTTTAAGAACTGTTCTTAGTCCTATGAATGATATATCTTCGTCTGTAGCACCTATACCAAGGTCAACTCCTGTTAAATCAGTTACTTGACCACTAGCGTTCATTGCAGTACCTCTATCACTTGCGAATTTGGTACCGCCAGTACTTGCTGATAAAATGGTTAAGTTAGTATCATGAACATGAAGCCCTGCTCCATCTTTTTCTGTTGCTATATAGACTTTTACATCTCTTCCTAAATAATATGCCATCAGAGGTCTCCTGCGTCTGTTGCTGCATACGTTTCTGCGTCAGTATCTACTAGAAGTGGGTCAACATAAGACATAAATTCTAATGTCTCTTCAGTTGTTCCATCTACATTTAATGATAATGTGTGTCCTGTAACACAACAGTTGCGTATAACAAATATCTCTTCTGCATTCTTAAGTTTAACATGAAGTCTAAACCCGTAATTTATATCATCGGGCGCTCCAGCTAATGAGTTTCTTAATCCTGTGCCAGCTTCATCTAAGCCGCTTCTTGCTCCGTTAAAAAGGCAGTCCCAAGTATCGTCACTTTTCTTTCGAGTAAGCGATACCGTTGTCTCCTTTTTAATCTCTGCCTTTAAGACAGTTCTTTGGCCGAAATAAGAAATATCTTCATCTGTAGCTCCAATCCCAAGGTCTAACCCTGTCAAATCGGAAACTTCATTAGAATATGTCTTATCGCTGTTAACTGTTTGAGTACTAAATACACTGCTACTGCCGTTGTTAGCTCTTGGTCCCGCAATTACCGATTGGGTTGCGTAACTAGCAGTTGCTAGATATGCTGGGGTTCCAGAACTTGCAATGATAAAATCAGCGCTGTCCTCATTAGTTAAGGCCACTACTACATCTCTTCCTAGGAAATATGCCATTTTTTCACCTTTTATAAACACCTCGCGATGGTGCTTCTTATATCTTTAGTAGGCAGTAGTATATAAAGCTTTCGCTGGTTAAGCACTATAAAGGCCTTCTTCAATAGATATATAAGGTAATGCCCAGAATATATCACCGTATGTTCCTTGGGCCTTAGCTTTCTTTTGTAATTGCTTAGTAATTTTACCACCTTTCTTTTTTGCTTTCTGTGTTGCCTTCTTTAAAATTAACTTCTGTGCATGCATAAGCCACTCTTCTGTAACCTTAGGTGAGAAGCTTACATTAGTTGTGTGAGTCACCCCTTTTGTTGCAGAGTTATATCCTTGTGAAGTTACATTATTACAAGTAGTTGCAGCACCAGAATTATTCATTTTCATGTGAGCGTGGTGATTTTGTTGTGATATATAAAAAGAGGCAGCCTCGTCTCTAGTAATTATTTTTGCGTTCTCTGCCAAACCTAAAGTATGATTTAAAGCTGTTACATATTGTACACTTTTAAGTTTAAATATATAATTTTGTTTAAGTTCAAGATTATGACTAGCATATATCCTAGTACCGGCATGTGGGTCTCTTTCAGTTATAGGTATTCCTTCTTTCCATGTAGTTCCAAAGTCTTTAGATTTACTATCTATATCTGCTATAGCAAATTCATGTCTCATCTTCTGTAGCTGCTTCAAATTCATCTTAGCTATCGCTGTAGAACCTGAAGTATCACTTAATTTCTTAGCTCCTGTAGTTTTTATATGTTGTACTGTAGTTTTCTCAAACTTATTTTCTCTATCTAGTATTGCTTTAACGTAAGTATTCCATTCAGATATAACTTCATCTTTCATAAATTTTTCCCAAGTTTGACCTTCAGTATTCAATGACCATTTTATATATGTATTAACTACATCATCAGGTAAACCGTGATGGGCTCCTATCGTCTCTTCAGTAGATTCTATTTCTCCTAAAGATTTAGATTTTATATCTCTTGGTCGTGCACCACCCTTAACTGGTGGGGGTTTTTCCATACCTAATTTATTATCTTTCAATATAAGTTCCTCAGCAACATCTCCCGCATGTGTCACATCCCCAACATCAACTGATTCTAATTCTGGACCTAAACCTAATGCATCTTGAGCCCACGCTACCATTGGCTGATTCACTGTTCGCATATACCATCTTTCGGCTTCTTTAAATTTAAAACCGGGCCTTTTTAAAAGGGCTTTAGCCATTTTTTTAGGACCTGAATCACTTTGAAGATACCATATATGAGTACCTCTTATAGAGAATTTCTTTGCCCTGTCTTGATAATCTTGTGCTCCTACAAAATCTTTCCATGTAGTTCCACGGTATTTTTCTTTAGCTGGCATTGCATCGAAAAGTATATCCTCTAAACCACCCACTCCTAATAAAGCTTTTGAGAGTCTATTCTTACTAGCTACCTCTTTGGCCATGTCAAACATTTTCGTTATAACTGTCTTGCCTTCAGAACTCATTAACTCTTCTTGTCTTTCTTTAGCTAAATCTTTAACTGTCTGAACGAATACTTTATTATATCCGCTAACGTTTATATGTCCTTTTTTAGAACTAAATCTTCTTTTAGGACTGCCCTTTAATAATTGAGGATACCAACCAGAATGTATGGTGAACCCAGTATAATCTTCTCTACCCATTATCGTTTATTAAGGAAATATATTTCAAACTCTGCCGTAGCACCATACCATTGGACGGCTTCAATATATCCTATATCCCTCCATGAATCTAGGTGTCTTTCTAAAATTTGTAATTCTTCTTCTTCGTAGTCGCTCCAATTAATTTCCATTATAGCATTAGCTATATTTAACATTAACCAATTAACTAAACGACGTTGTTTATATACATCACTACCTATGGTAATTTCAGTATCTTTATCAACAATGATATGAACTAAAAAAGACATACCATAAACTTCACCACTAGAAGAAGTACTATCAGAACCGAAAGTTACCTTATCTCCATG
>Ga0315338_1003084_pt1 | contig 15121 bp, 10 predicted proteins | sample ASW8metaG_FD_204518 | JGI IMG/M metagenome (GOLD analysis project Ga0315338, IMG submission 204518) | Ammonia-oxidizing marine archaeal communities from Monterey Bay, California, United States - ASW #8 | ecosystem: Environmental > Aquatic > Marine > Coastal | place: USA: California | collected... | reverse complement strand
TACCGCTGCTCAACGTCCTCGATTTCCTGCTCTTTATGGACATAGACGAGCACGTGAGAATCTACCGCCGCGCTGATCCCCGAACGCTCGATCTTCCGCGGCTGGAACACCACATCGCCGTCGGAAAGCACCACTGTTGTGTCCCACTTTTCAAATTTGGCAAGGACATCCAGGGCATACGGGAAAAGCCGATCCTTGAAGGGATAGTCAAGCAAAAACGAAGAAATCCCCTGCACCTGCGGTTCGTGGATATTTTCGACCCGAAATTGCTGCAGTGCGCCGAGATAATCGGCATAGCCCAACTCGTGCCGGACCCGTTCAAAGATCACCCAATACCGCTCTTCTGCCGCTGCACCCAACACCTCTTTGATATGCGATCGCAGATCCGCTGCGACATAATCATTGTCGAGCAGCGTGTTATCGACATCAAAAAAAAAGACCGTTTCAGATTCACGCATCGGTTTGCTTTCTCCCTCACCTCGGGCAGCAACACAAAATCCGCTCAGCCGCTTCCGGCGGCCTCTTTTAAGGCGGCCATCGCCACTGCAATACCCTCCCCTGTCCGAAACACGGAGGAGCCAGCAACGAGCACACCCGCTCCGGCGGCCACCACCTGGGGTGCCGATTCGCAGTCGATCCCACCATCAACCGACAACTCAATCGGCCGGCCCGACTGATCGATCATCTCACGCACTTGAGTAATTTTCGTAAGCATGTGGGCAATAAATTTCTGTCCGCCAAAACCCGGATTCACAGTCATCACCAAGACCTGATCGACATCGGCAATGATTTCGGCAATCGCCGTGGCCGGAGTCGCAGGATTGAGAACCACACCTGCCCCTTTACCCAAACTCTTGATGTGGTGTACCGTGCGATCGATATCGACGGCGCCTTCCATATGCACCAGCATCGAATCACTCCCGGCCTCGGCAAAATCATCCAGAAAACGCTCCGGTTCGGAAATCATCAGGTGCGTTTCGAGTGGAAGATCGGTGATCGGCCGCAATGACCGGACCACCGGCACACCGATGCTGATGTTGGGTACAAAATGGCCATCCATCACATCGACGTGGATCCGGTCGGCACCTGCCGCTTGCGCCTCCTCAACCTGGGCCGCAAGGTGCGAAAAATCAGCCGCAAGAATCGAAGCTGCAATTTTGATTGTCCGGCTCTTGGCCATCGATTTGTTTCTCACTTGTCGTCAGATGCAGGCAATTTAGCGGCAGCGGCATCATCGACCAACCAGTTGAGCGTGCCATTGGCTGGCGCGATCAATTGCGAGGGAAACTGCTCGGGCACGCTTGCACCATAAAGCACTTCTGCGAGCGGTTCGGCTTTAGAAGCACCCACGACAAGGAACGTGACTCTCCGCGCGGCGTTGATCATAGGTGTCGTCATGGTCATCCGGTTTGTCTGAAGCTGGGGTACCTCATTAGCGACCACCCAACGGCGTCTCTCCTCCAAGGCCGCAGTATGGGGAAACAGTGAGGCGGTGTGGCCGTCCGGGCCCATGCCGAGGAGGACCAGATCGAGCGGAGGTGGTGGGCCGTCGGCGGGGACCTGCAGCACGCTGGCGATCATCTCCTGATAATCGCTTGCCGCCACATCGAGATCTTCCCGCTCAGCGGCCATCCGATGAATATTCTCTTCGGGGATGGGCAATTTTCCAAGCATTGCTTCACTCGCCATACGAAAATTCGATTCCACATCATCGGGCGACACGCTTCGTTCATCCCCCCAGAAGAATTCAACCTGCGACCAGTCGACCCGCATTCGGTACGGTCGGCCGGAGAGCAACTGGTAGAGCGTCCGAGGTGTCGAGCCGCCTGAAAGAGCAACGGTGAATCGGCCGCGCTCCGCGATTGCCTCTGCAGCAAGCTGCAAAAACTCCTGGGCGGCCCGGACACAAATCTCTTCGGCATCTGATGCGCGGATAATCGAATGTGTACTGTTCATCTTTTGCTTCCTTCCAGAAAAACATCCATCCAAGACAGCTAAAGCGGATTGCAAAAATGAACTCCGCGCCTGCGTATCGATATCTTACTCATTGACGTCCCAATGCAGCCCATCCCGCGCAAGTAGCGAATCGGCTTCCACAGGTCCCCAACTTCCCGCCGGATAGCTACACAAACTCGCCCCTCCGGCAGCCCACGCCTCCTGCACGCCTGCCACGGCCCTCCAACCCGCCTCTACCATATCGGCACGTCGAAAGAGCGTTGCTTCGCCCCGGAGGCAGTCGTACAGTAGTCGGTCGTATCCGGTAGCGGGCGCCCGGCCAAAATGATCGGCGTAGAAAAAATCCATATCTACCGCATCCATCTTGAGCAGCGTGCCGGGTACTTTAGTGTCGAACCGCATCGAAATCCCCTCGTGCGGCTGAACCCGTATGATCAGCTTGTTGCTCTCAAGCGCATCGATGGTCGTGTCCCGGAAGGGAGTGAAGGGCGGCTTTTTGAACGCTACCACAATCTCGGTGATCCGCTCGGCCATCCGTTTTCCGGTCCGCAAATAAAAAGGAACCCCGGCCCAACGTTGATTTTCAATGTGGAGTTTCAAGGCAACGTAGGTTTCAATATTTGATTTTTTATCGACCCCGGGCTCGTCGCGGTAGGCAGCAAGAGGCTGGCCATCGGCCGTTCCAGCTGCGTATTGGCCGCGCACGGTATCGCGTGCAATTTCATCGCCCTGCGGTGGATGGATTGCCCGCAACACCTTAACCTGTTCGTTCCGCATGTCATCCGCACCGAAGCTGATCGGCATCTCCATGGCAACAAGCGTCAGCAACTGAAAGATGTGGTTCGGCACCATGTCGCGGAGAGCGCCCGCCTGCTCGTAATAGCCACCCCGATGCTCCACCCCCAGACTCTCCGCCACCGTAATCTGAACGTGATCGATGAAGAGATTGCTCCAGGCGGGCTGGAACATACCGTTCGCAAAGCGAAGGATCGCGATGTTCTGAACGGTCTCCTTGCCGAGGTAGTGGTCGATCCGATAAATCTGGTCTTCAGAGAGTACGCTCTGGATGTCGACGTTGAGCGCAGAGGCACTGGCGAGATCCCGACCGAACGGTTTTTCGATGATCACCCGCCGCCAGCTTTTGTCCGTTTCATGAGTGAAGCCGGCATCCCCTAGAGAATGAATGATCGGGCCGAAAAAACTGGGGGCCGTCGCCAGATAGAAAAAGGCGTTGCCTCCCGTCTTGTGTTCTTTGCCGATCGCATCGAACCGGGTTTGTAGTTTGCCGAATGTTTCGGCGCTGGTAAAGTCACCCTCAATGTAATAGATCCTCTGGAGGAAGAATTTTAGAAGATCATCGGTCAACAATTCGGGCGCTAGCTGCTTCATGTCGCTTGCCACCTTCTGGCGATACTCCTCGTCGCTCATCCGGTCGATCGACACACCAAGGATGGCAAAATCGGCGGAGAGCAACTTATCCCGAGCTAGGCTGAAGAGCGCGGGCAATAGCTTGCGCTTCGTCAGATCGCCGGTCGCGCCAAAGATCACGGCCAGACAGGGGCCGGTCAGCGTGCCCCCAGCAACATCTGCTTTTGCCATATGCCTTACCTACGTCCCAAAAAAAGCGTTTCGAAAAATTCCCCTAGCCTCCGGCGGCCCGCTCTACGTGGCCTCCGAACTCTTTCCGCATCGCGCTGCAGACCTTGTCCGCAAACTCCGCTTCATCCCTCGAGGAAAACCGTTGGTAGAGGGCACTGGCAAGGACCGGTGTCGGCACGGACTCGTCGATCGCAGCAGTGATCGTCCAGCGGCCTTCACCCGAGTCCGAAACGCGACCCTGGAAGGTATCGAGGTGCGGATCCTGCAAGAAGGCATGCGCTGTAAGGTCCAGTAGCCAGGAAGCAATCACGCTTCCCCGTCGCCAGACCTCCGTAATATCCGCCAGATCAAGATTGAACTGATAATCTTCCGGATTTCGCAGCGGTGCCGTCTCGGCATCGACCTTCCGCCCTTTTTCACCCGCGTTCGCATGCTGCAAAATATTCAGCCCTTCGGCGTAGCTGGCCATGATGCCGTATTCGATCCCGTTGTGGACCATCTTCACAAAGTGGCCCGCACCGTTTTGCCCGCAGTGCAAATAACCATGCTCTGCGGTCCCCCCCTTGGCCTCGCGGCCCTCGGTGCGCGGTGCCGAATCAATACTCGGGGCAAGGGACTGAAAAATCGGATCGAGGTGCTCGACGATCGGCTTTTCTCCGCCGATCATCATGCAATAGCCCCGTTCAAGGCCCCAGACACCACCACTGGTACCGACATCGAGATAGTGGACTCCGCTTTTCTGCAGCTCTGCTGCCCGCGCCATGTCGTCCTTGTAGTAGGAGTTGCCCCCATCGATCAGAATATCGCCTTTTGAGACCAGCCCCGAAAGGTTCTCGACGGTCGATCCGACCACACCAGCCGGCACCATCATCCAGATCGCCCGCGGCGTGCTGAGCTTCTCAACAAACTCTTCAAGACTCGCCGCCGGTACGGCACCCTCCTTAGCGATCGCTTCGCGAGCATCGGCACTCATATCAAAAACGACACACTCATGTCCGTCTTTCATTAACCGACGCACCATGTTCGCGCCCATACGGCCGAGGCCGATCATTCCCAATTGCATGTCATGTTCCTTTTGGTTTCAGGTTCGAAACGTCATGAGACGCTTTGTGCTACTTTTTCCTGGGCAAACGCCTTGAGCTTAACCGTATCGGCTGCGAATTTACGAATCCCCTCGGCTAGTTTGTCGACCGCCATGGGATCAGAATTATGCAGCCAGCGAAATGCCCGCTCATCGAGATGGATTTTCTCCAGCTTCTGGCGCTTCGCCTCGTCCACCGAAAGATTCGCCTGGATGTCGCCCTCGGTCGACTCCATTTCATGGAGCAAGTCCGGACTGATCGTGAGTAGATCACAACCGGCAAGGTGGACGATCTGATCGACCTTGCGGAAGCTTGCCCCCATGATTTGGGTTTTGTAGTCGAAGTGCTTGAAGTAGTTGTAGATTTTGGTAACGCTCGACACTCCCGGATCTTCCTCGATCGGAATATCGTCAACACCCTGATCCCTCTTGTACCAGTCGTAAATCCGGCCCACAAACGGCGAGATAAGTGTAACATTTGCCTCGGCACAGGCGACCGCCTGGGCAAAGCTGAACAAAAGCGTGAGGTTGCAGTGGATCCCCTCCGTTTCCAACTGCTCGGCTGCACGAATACCTTCCCAGGTACTGGCAATCTTGATCAGCACCCGCTCCGGTCCGATCGACTTATCCGCATAGAGGCCGATGAGGCGGCGTGCCTTCTTGATCGTCGCCTCGGTATCAAAGCTGAGGTGGGCATCGACTTCGGTCGAAACCCGGCCTGGAATGTGCTGGAGAATTTCGGCACCAAAATCGACAAAGAGTTTGTCGAGAAATGCGGCTGCCTGTTCCTGGGGATCACCGCCCGCCTGCTTTCCAAAAGCGATTGCATCGTCGAGATATTCTTCATACGCAGGCATCTGGGCCGCCTTGTAGATCAGGCTCGGATTGGTGGTCGCGTCCTGAGGCTTGAATTTGGCAATGGCGTCGACATCGCCTGTGTCCTCAACAATCGTCGTGTATTGTTTTAGTGCTTCAGCAAGATTGGGCATGTGTTCGTGTCCTTCGAAAATGTTTTTCGCGTTATTTGCAATTTATTTCAGAGAGTAGGTCGTTTCAGATGGTGCGCGTCCGGCCACCTGCTCGATGCGATCGTTGGCAGCGAGATGTTCCAGGAGAAGGTACACGGTCTCGACCTGATCGGCCGCATCGATCGCGGCTGCCAACTCGGTAGCGGACTGGGGTGCGTCGGAGAGCGCTCCACAAATACCGTTTTGCAGCTCCAAAACATCCGCCGCCGCCTTCTTGCCTGCTTCGACTCCCGGCTGGTTGTAGGCGTTGATGTTCACAAGCGTCCCATAAAAACCGACCGCCCGCTCAAAGAGCGCAATGAGGATGCCGATGGTGCGGGCATCGACACAGCGGACCGTGACGGTCATCGACTCCCGCTCGTTTCCAAAGAGTGCCGCCCGGGTCCCGATCTGAAACCCATTGAGGTAATCACCTGCGGTCACGCCTGCCTCCACCTCGACGCTGTCGTGGCCCGCCTCGAGTACGTGAATGAACGTGACAAAAAAGTTGTTCACGCCGTCTCGCAGTTGCTGAACGTAGGCGTGCTGGTCGGTGGATCCTTTATTGCCATAGACCGCAATTCCCTGATCGACCCGGTTGCCCTCACGATCGAGTCGCTTGCCGAGCGACTCCATAACCAACTGCTGCAGGTAGCGGCTGAGCAGCAGTAACCTGTCCTTATAGGGCAACACCACCATGTCCTTCAATCCTTTGCCACCGGTCGCGTGGTACCACATCAGCGCCAAGAGGGCACTCGGATTCTCTGCCGTTTGAGTGCCTCTTGTCACCTCGTCACAGGCAGCCGCACCGGAAAGCATGCTTTCAATATCAATGCCCTGGAGTGCAGCCGGCAGAAGGCCCACGGCCGAGAGTTCACTCGTCCGGCCTCCGACCCAGTCGAACATCGGAAAACGTTCGAGCCAACCTTCCTCACTGGCAAGCTGATCCATGTGCGAGCCAGACATCGTAACCGCCACGACATGCTTTGAAAAATCGAGGCCGGCTGCCTCGAACGCGTGGCGGACAACCATCATGCCGTTGCGGGTATCGGGCGTGCCACCACTCTTGGTAATCACAATACAGAGTGTCTCATCGAGGCGGCCTTGCAGTTTCGCCAGTGTGCGGGCAATGCCATCCGGATCGGTGTTGTCGACAAAAGCAATCTGCATCTCATCTTCACCCGGCCGCGTGAGGGCATCCGACACGAACATCGGCCCGAGAGCCGAGCCGCCGATTCCAATGGAGAGGACCTGTGAAAATCGCTTCGCTTCCGGTGGTTTTATGTTGCCCGCATGAACGTCGGCGGCAAACGCCTTGATCTGCGCAACGCTTGCCTCGATCTCATCGGTGATTTGGCTGTTCGGCGCTAGCTGTGGATTGCGCAACCAGTAATGGCCCACCATCCGATTCTCATCCGCATTGGCAATGGCCCCTTTCTCGAGCTCGGCCATTTCCCGGTAGGCCTTATCGATCTGTGGCGCCATAGCCGCAAAATAATCATCCTCGAAATTTATCCGACTCACATCGAGTGTCAGATCGAGTGAAGGCACCGAACAGAGGTATTTTTGAAAGCGATTCCAAAGTGCCAGGGAGTTCATAACCGTTCATCTCCAATGTGTCTTGCTAGTACTCTAGAGGCAGGGCCACGGTGCCCGCCTCACGCCAAATAACCATTCACCTCACTGATATTGCTTTCTGTTCCGCGCTGTGGCAATCAGGCATCTTCCAATGCATCAACTTTTTCCAGGCGACGCCGATGCCGTTCGGCACCGCTAAAGGCAGCACAGAGAAAGGCCCCTACATGATCCCAGGCCACGGCCGGCCCCATTACCCGCCCCCCGAGACAGAGAACGTTCATGTTATCATCCTCGACACCCTGACGGGATGAAAAGTGGTCGTGACACAATCCACAACGGACACCGTGAATCTTATTGGCCGCCACCGACGCACCAACGCCACTGCCACAGATAACAATTCCGCGATCAAGCTCCGCACCAGCCACAGCCTTTGAGAGCGGAATGACAAAATCAGGGTAGTCATCATCCACGTTCAATTCGTAGGCGCCAAAATCCTTGACTTCGTGGCCCTCAGCCTGCAGTTTTTCGATGAGCATGTTCTTCATTTCAAAACCGCCGTGATCTGCTGCAATCCCCACTTTCATAGATGCTTTTCCCCGGCAACTAAACGACCATTTGCTTGATCTGATTACGGGCGGCAGCAGCGACGCGCTCCGCCGTAAAACCGAATTTCTTTTGCAACAATTTTGCGGGAGCCGAGGACCCAAAGGACTTCATGCCGATCGCCTCGCCGGTGAGACCGACATATTTTGCCCAGCCCATCGTGCACGCCTGCTCCACCGAAACCCGAGCGGTCACTCCCGGTGGCAGCACACTATCGCGATATTGCTCGTCCTGCTCATCAAACAGTTCCCAACAGGGAAGACTCACCACGCGGGCCTCAACTCCCTCCTCCAGGAGTTTTTCATAGGCCTCGATGCAGAGGGAGACCTCGCTGCCGGTTCCGATCAGAATCACTTCGGGATTGCCACCCGGTGCATCGGCCAGGACGTACCCGCCCTGAGCCACGCCGCTCGCTGAAGCGTAACGGCTCCGATCGACGGTCGGCAATGCCTGCCTCGAGAGTGCCAAAACTGAGGGAGCATGTTGCTGCATTAAGAGTGTACGCCAACTCTCCGCCACTTCATTGGCATCTGCCGGCCGGAAGAGGTAGAGTCCGGGCATCGCGCGCAACGATGCGATTTGCTCGATCGGTTGGTGGGTCGGCCCATCCTCGCCGACGCCGATGGAGTCGTGCGTGAAGATGTAGATCACCGGAATTTCCATCAACGCGCTGAGCCGGAGCGCCCCCCGCAGATAGTCGCTAAAAATCAGAAAACCGGAGCCATAGGGCCGGACCTTCACAAGACTCATCCCGTTGAGGATCGCAGCCATCGCATGCTCGCGAATGCCGAAGTGGAAGTTACGGCCCCCGTAATCTTCCGCCGAAAAACTCCCCGCTCCTTCCCAGGTCAATGTGGTCTTGGTGGAGGGGGCCAGATCGGCCGAGCCCCCAATGAGCCAGGGAATGTTTTTTGCAACGCTATTGAGAACCACCGCGGAACTCTGCCGGGATGCCAAACCCTTTTCATCCGGCTCAAAAACCGGGATTTCCGAATCCCAACCGGCTGGAAGCTCGCGAGTCTGCATCAGGCGAAGTTCTTCGGCTAATTCCGGGTAGGCAGAGGTGTATTTTTCGAACTTTGCGGACCAGGCCGCGCACAGCTCTGCTCCACGTTTGCCAACCCCCTCCTTAAAACAGTCGTAGACCCCGTCGGGAACAAGAAAGGTCGGCTCGGCCGGCCAGCCGTAATTTTTCTTCGTCAGAAGTACCTCTTCGTCGCCGAGCGGCTCTCCATGGGCGCTTCTGGTGTCCTGCTTGTGCGGCGATCCCCAGCCAATATGGCTGCTGACGACAATCAATGTCGGGCGATCGACGGTCCGGCCGAACACCTCAAACGCTTGCGAGAGTGCTACCTGGTCGTTGGCATCGGCAACGTGCATCACGTTCCAGCCATACGCTTCGAAGCGGGCAGCAACATCTTCGCTAAAGGCGAGCGAGGTATGGCCCTCGATCGTAATGCGGTTGCTGTCATAAATCCAACAGAGTTTGGAAAGCCGCAAATGGCCGGCCAGGCTGGCGGCCTCACTGGAAATCCCCTCCATCATGCAGCCATCACCACACTGGGAATAGACCTTAAAATCAATCAGATCTTCAAAATCTTTTTGGTTGTAACGGGCCGCAAGATATTCCCCCGCGATTGCCATCCCCACGCTCGTCGCCAGTCCCTGCCCAAGCGGGCCCGTGGTGGTTTCGACACCGCTGGTCCAGCGATATTCCGGATGTCCCGGGCAGCGGCTGTCTAACTGCCGGAAATTCCGAATCGAGTCGAGTGAAACAGCCGGTTCGTCCAGTATTTCGTACTGATCGTCGACCGCACGCACCTGCGCTAAGTGCAACATTGAGTAGAGGAGGCAGGAGGCGTGCCCCGACGAGAGGACAAACCGATCACGATTGAGCCAAATCGGGTTTTCGGGCGCGTACCGGAGGAATCGCTGCCAGAGACAGTATGCCACCGGCGCCATGCCCATCGGAGTCCCCGGGTGCCCTGAATTGGCCGCCTCGACCGCATCGATCGCAAGGGTACGAATCGTATTGATCGCCGTTGTCTCGAGTGGATTTTCTATGCCGCTCATAAATTGTGACTCCAAAACAGACCGGCGGGTAAAACTTATTCTTTAATCCCGCAATACATCTCTCATTTTGCCGGTTGATGCTTCCGGAATTCGGCCCCATGACGAACGCGTCACGGGATCCCGCAAAGGACAAACCATCCTGCCGATGCGTTTGTAAAAAACACCCCATGCCAGGATCACGGAGCCAAGAAGCTCGCCGAGGTCGATTGCCTTATCCGTCCGCAGACACCGTTTTACCCGATGCCGACACGCCCGATAACCACCTGAAGGAGATCTCGGCCCAACCGGAGACGTTAAAATAGGTGAATTACTGCCGTTTCTGCTACTGTACCGGCCAAAAATGGCCCACCTGTAGATCCACGATCCGCCTTAAGCACGGGGCGCATTGCGCGATTCGAAGAGGACCTCCTCGCGGACCCGTAAAAGCTCTCCAAGCGACCAAGCCTGAAACGGACAGCCCCGCGGGGTATGCGGGGAATCGGCATCGGCGATTTCCGAAACGTGCCCGATTCCAGCTACGTCCAGATGCGCCTCCAACCCCGGCAGAAACCGCTCGCGGGCCACCCGGCGGACCTCGCCTGTATTTCCCCGCACCCGGACCCAGGCCTCGATGAAGGGTCCGGCAAGCCAGGGCCAGACCGTGCCCTGATGGTAACTGCCATCGCGCTGCCGGACACCCCCTTGATAGTGTGGCGCATAGTCTGCGGAGCCCGGCGCGAGCGAGCGCAGTCCCAGACGCGTCCACAACCGCGCTTCGACCGCATCGACTATCTGTCGGGCCTTTTGCCCTTTCATCAGGGGCCGAGGCAGGCCGCCGACCGCAAAGATTTGATTCGGCCGAAAGGCATCATCGACCGTGCCGGGTTTATGATCCGGATCCACCACATCAAACAGGCTGCCTGTTGCCGGATTCCAAAACCGTGACTCAAACGCAGTGCGCCCCATCTCAAAATGGGCTTTCCAGTCCTTGTTCTGTTGGCTGCCGATCGCCAGCGCATTGAGCCACAGCGCCTGGACTTCGACCGGCTTGCCGATCCGCGGTGTCACTACCCAATCGCCCACCTTGGCGTCCATCCAGGTCAGTTGCACACCCGGCTCACCTGCTGCGAGCAGGCCATCGTCGCTGCGATGAATCTGGTAACGGGTCCCCTGAGAATACCCTTGAAGGATCGCCTCGATTGCCCCTTCCAGGGCTTTGCGATCGGAGGCGGGCACGCGTTGTCCCGCCCGCTGCATCGCCTGGAGATAATCGTGGCAGGCGATGATGTACCAGAGCGAGGCATCGACCGAGTTGAACTCCGGTTGGCTCCCCTGGTCGGGAAACAGATTGGGCAGCATGCCACGATCGACTGTGCCGGCCCAGGCGACCAGGATATCGCGGGCATCTGGCAGCCGACCAGTGGCCAGACAAAGGCCTCGTAGGGCAATAAACGTGTCCCGGCCCCAATCCGTAAACCAGGGGAAACCTGCCAGAATCGTCTTCCCCCCCCGGCCCGAGACGATGTACGAATCGGCCGCGCGTTGCAACCGCGAGCCGAGTGCGTCGCGGCGGCTCCGCTCAAGGCCCTCGACCTGGGTAAACGCCGCGCCCGCATCCGCTCCCCAGTTGCGGACATGCTGCTCATACCCTTCGGCTGCAAAAAAAAGAATCGCCTCACACTTTTCCAGAGACCAGCTAAAAACGCCGGGGGCTAAGAGATCCTCCGTGTCATCAAGACCCCGCGCGCGTTCCTGCTCGTAAAGAAAACTGCGGTACCATGTCGGCTGGTGCTCGTAACAGCCATTGCTCTTGGCGGTGATGCCGGGCACCCCGTCATACGGCTGCCAACGAACCTCATCCCCCTCTTGGTCTGCTGCCGTGCGAAAATCAGGATTCTCATGATGCAGCATGTGGTAGCCGCGGCCCGAGAGAAACGGCCGCACATGCAAGGTAACTTCTCCCTCCGGTGCCGCCAGCAGATGCCACCGCAAGGCGACCACACTGCTACCGCGGGGCACAAATAACTGCTGTTCCAGTCGTGTTCCATCGGGGAACTGATATCTCCAGCGTGGCCAGGGATCGCACGCAAACATTTCCAGAAAGTTTGCCCCGTCCGGCGCCACGACATCAGGGGCATAGAACTGCGAAGAGAGCCAGTGGCGACCACTTGTTGTTTCGAGAGAGGCATCGAACCCGTTGACCAAGACCATGCGGCCGCTCGGCGGCTCGGTCGCGGTAAGCAGGATTGCGTGGTAGCGGCGCGTACGGCGACCACAAACGGTGCCCGAGGCAAACCCTCCCAGACCGTCCGACTCGAGCCATTCCGCCTCTTTGTCAAAAGCCAGACCCATCTACCCGCAGTCCTTTTTCATTTCCATGCCAATCGGCAACCGCCTCTGTCCAGGGCCTCTGTCCAGGGCCTCTGCCCAGGGCCTCTCGACCCGATCGCTTACCCCCCTGTGGCAAAGCCGGGGAAGAGGCACATCCCGCCATCCACGAACAGGGTGGTGCCTGTAATGTAATCGGATTGGTCCGAGGCCAGCCAGACCGCCGCCTCGGCAATATCTTCCGGTTCGCCAATCCGTTTGTAGGGCACCAAGGTCATCAGTGCCTCATACGCCTCGGGGGTCTTCCAGGCATCGGTATTGATCGGTGTACGAATCGCGCCCGGGGCAATACTGTTGACCCGAATGCGATGGGGCGCCACTTCCTGTGCGATGCTTTCCATCATCATCATGATGCCCCCCTTGGACGATGCATAATTCACGTGGCCCGCCCAGGGAATCCGCTGGTGCACACTACTCATGCAGATAATTTTTCCCGCAGCACAGGAGACCTCCTTCACGATGCCTCGCCGCTTGAACTCGCGAACCGCCGCCCGCGCACAAAGAAATTGCCCTGTGAGATTAATATTGATCACCGTACTCCACTGTTCAAGCGTCATCTCATCAAAGGCCGCATCGCGCTGCAGGCCGGCATTGTTAACGAGAATATCAATGGTGCCAAATTTCTTGCAGGTCTCGGCGAACATGGCCTCGACCTGATCCTCCTGGGAGACATCGCACTGATAGGACGCTGCCTGACTCCCATACCCCGAAATGGTCTCGACCACCTCTTCCGCCGCATCTTGATGAGAAATGTAATTCACCATCACATCGGCGCCTGCCTGACCGAGTGCCAGTGCGACCCCCTTGCCGATCCCGGAGTTGGCCCCGGTCACCAGCGCTTTTTGTCCCTGCAGCACCTTGCCGACATTCCGTTGGGGCATTTCCACTTCCGGGTGCCCTTCATTCGCTACCTGTGTCATGAATCCTTCTCCTTATTCAAACGTTTCGTGCCAATTTTTTTGCGTTTCCTGACCGCCGCGTTGTTTCTACGCGGTTGCATGAGTTTGGCGATTAGACCGGTCCAGCCGGTCTGGTGCGAGGCACCCACCCCGCGGCCGTTATCACCGTGAAAATACTCGTGAAACCAGAGATAATCGCGGAAGTGGGGGTCCGACTGCATTTTTTCATAGGCACCGAAAACGGGCCGCCGCTGCTTTTCGTCGCGAAGAAAAATACGCGTCAGCCGGGTCGTAATTTCTTCGGCAATCTCCTCGATTGTGAGCATTTTTCCCGAACCGGTAGGACATTCAATTTTGAAATCATCGCCGTAGTAATAGTGAAATTTCTGCAACGATTCAATCAAGAGAAAATTGATCGGCATCCAGATCGGTCCCCGCCAATTGGAATTGCCGCCGAAGAGACCGGTCGTCGATTCACCCGGTTCATAATCCACGGTGAGTCGCTGGCCCGCACAATCAAAAACATAAGGGTTATCGCGGAGCCGCTCCGAAATGGCACGAATCCCATAATCTGATAAAAACATCGTCTCATCGACCATCTTTTGAATCACGCATTTCATCCGATGTCCACGCAACAGCGAGAGTAATCCGCGATTGCCGACACCCTGGACGTTCCAGTGCGAGACCAGCGACGCAAGTTCCGGACGGTGCTCCAGAAACCAATTCATGCGTTGCCTGAAATTAGGCAGATTTTGAATCACCTTTGCATCGAGTGTCTCCACCGCAAAAAGCGGAATAAGTCCGACAATGGAATGGATTTTAAGCGGCACACGCCGTCCGTCAGGAAGATCGAGTACGTCAAAAAAGAACTCGTCCTCGGCATCCCACAGTTCCACACCACCGATGTCCGTCATCGCCGCGGCGATATAGAGAAAATGCTCAAAAAACTTTGTCGCCATATCTTCGTAGAGCGGTTCGTGTTGGGCCAGTTCCAGTGCGATCCGCATCAGATTCAGACTGTACATCGCCATCCAGGCGGTCCCATCCGCCTGGGTGATAGTCCCCCCGGTCGGCAGGGGCGCACTACGATCAAAGACTCCGATATTATCGAGACCCAGAAACCCTCCCTGGAAGACGTTGCGATCCCCACTGTCCTTGCAGTTCACCCACCAGGTGAAATTCAGCGCGAGCTTATTGAAGACCCGCTTGAGAAACTCAAGATCGCCCACCGGGTCGCCCCGGTGGTTGCGGTCGATTTGAAAAACCCGCCAGGCGGCCCAGGCGTGGACCGGAGGATTCACATCACCAAACGCCCACTCGTACGCCGGGAGTTGCCCATCGGGATGGATGTAGCGGTCGCGGGTCAGGGTGATGAGCTGATGTTTGGCAAACTCGGCATCGATCAGGGCCAGGGGGATGCAGTGGAAGGCCAAGTCCCAGGCGGCAAACCAGGGATACTCCCAGCTGTCGGGCATTGAGAGTACATCGTCGCAGTAGACATGCCGCCAATTGCTGTTTCGGCCCTGCTCCCGCCGCTTAGGCGGTGGCGGGCCGGCCGGGTCGCCACTGAGCCAGGTCTCGACATCGTAACGGTAATACTGTTTGCACCAGATCATCCCCGAGAGTGCCTGGCGCTGCACGCGGCGGGTGTCCTCGTCGGCAATCTCCGCCTGCAAGTCGGCGTAGAACGCATCTGCCTCCTGCCTCCGCTGCTCAAACTGCCGCTTGAAACTGCGAAAAGGCGCGACAAGTTGCTTCGAGGTCAGCCGTAACCGCACCGTCTCGCTGCCACCAGCCCCGATCGCCAGACGGTAGTACGCCGCCGCCTTGGTACCGAAGAGTTCTGGATTGACTGCATCGGATTTGCCCTCGACGATGGAATCGTGAAACGCATCCTTGAAGTAACCGCTTGTTTTGCTCCCCCAAAGCCGGGGACCGTTGGTTTCATTTTCGCAGAA
>Ga0315338_1003083_pt1 | contig 15123 bp, 2 predicted proteins | sample ASW8metaG_FD_204518 | JGI IMG/M metagenome (GOLD analysis project Ga0315338, IMG submission 204518) | Ammonia-oxidizing marine archaeal communities from Monterey Bay, California, United States - ASW #8 | ecosystem: Environmental > Aquatic > Marine > Coastal | place: USA: California | collected... | reverse complement strand
CAGGTGTGGGGTGATTTTGCTGAGAACAACATTGTCCGCCTACTTGTGCGTTCCGATATGGGGCCGTGGCAAACAGCGATTGATTTTGGGTACGATCATATGAATGGTTGGGGTGATTATTCTGCTAGCATAGGCAACCTTGTGTCCAGTAGAGACAAGGCGCAACTTGCGCTACATTACACACACATTGGCGGCCTGAATTCAGGTAATGGTAACGGTGTTGCTTTTGATGATTTGGTATTTGAAACAATACCCGGACCACACAGCCTGAGAATTACGCCATCCACAACTGACATTACTTTGAATTGGTCACATCCCGACTCATCCCGTTTTCGCGCACTACCAGAACCGATCACCATATCTCAAAATATAGCTACAGTTCTTTCTGGTCTAACTGAGGAAACCTACGTCAACCGTACGGATTGTTTCAGCCATGGGACGACAACTAGCAACTGGATCACCGCATTTTGGGGTCCAGATTCAGGCTCTTTAGAACCACCAACCTTTGCCACGCTACACGCTTTTAATACTGGACCGATGGAGCTGGAAGAAACGATTATTCATGGCTATTATGGCACAGACGATACCACCACTGTGCGTGCCCTGGTTTTTGTTGGAGTTGCTGATTCCAACGGTGTTACTATAGACACCATTGCTACTGAGGATGTTAATTTTAATATTTCAAATCCCGGTTCATGGACAACAGCCGTGATTGATTTATCTGGACACACCTATAACTCAACAGACTCTACGTTTTTAAAGGTAACCTGGACACCTTTCAGTGATGGTTATAGTGCACTGTTTGATGCAAATATATGGATACCAGGCCAGCGAATTGACGATCCTAATGTTGTCCCAGCAAATGGATTGTCTGGCTGGGATTCTGCCGGTGTGTATTTTTCCTCTGCCGATTATAATTATGTGATTGAAGTTTGTGGTACACCAACACCACCGGACATATCATACAATATTTACAAGGACTATAATCTTCTGGCGGAAAACCTGGAAGAGACAACGCTTGTAGATCACAATGTTAGCGCCACAACAGAAAGCTGTTATTGGGTCCACGGTGTTGTGCCAAAAAGATTTAATACAGGCATAGCCACGCTTAACGCGCTTCATGAAACAGATCCGTCGAATACAGTTTGTGCCAGCTTAATAAACAGCCCTCCTGGGAACTTCAGCCTGACCACGCCTCCGGATGAACATATAGTGGTCATACGACCGGAAAACATTGACCAGTCACAGCTATTTGCCTGGTCCGTATCAGTTGATCCTAATGGGCAACCAGTACATTATACCCTTACTTTAAATGCCACCATTTCTGGCAGCGTTGTGACCGTTGAACAAGACACGTCCGGTCGTGTCATTATGATTCCCTATAGTGAAATGTATGATCTATTATCGGAATCCAATGTTCAAGATTTCTCAGTATTTGAATGGATCGTTTCATCCTCCGATGGTCAACTTAGCACTACGGCAAACAATGGGCCGCGAACCATAACTTTTGATATTGGTTATATGCTTAACAATGCTTCCGAAGCATTGCTTCCGGATGTTTTTGCGCTGCACCAAAACTATCCCAACCCCTTTAATCCCGTTACCACTATTCGTTTTGATGTTCCTGAAGAATCCCGCGTGAGGATCGACATCTACAACGTGATGGGGCAGAAAGTTGCCGCAGTGGTAGACGCAGATTACCAGCCCGGATTTCATGCTGTGAATTGGGGCGGAATGACTACTTCAGGTAGCGCACTGTCTTCCGGCATGTATTTTTATCGGATTCAGGCCGATAATTTCACTGCTGTGAAAAAATTAATATTAGTAAAGTAGGTATTTCGACGGAAACGTGCGATTTATGGCGTTTTTACAAAAACTTGACTCGAATGAAGCACGTTCTTATATTGGACGCGCTTATCTTCGTCTGAGTTAGGGGCGATTCAAGACCTCGGAGGGTATTGAATTGAAAGTTAATTAAAACCAAGGAGTAGAAACATGTTACAAACAGTTAAGAGCAGTTTCCTTATTCTAGTTATTTTTACCATGTCTTCAGCCGTTTATGCCGCTGATAATAATGGGGGTACAAAACAACCTGAAACAATAATTCACAAAGCCGGTATTGAGGTAAAAAGTACACGTATTTATGATGGTGTCCCTTCGCAGCAGGAGATGGAAACGCAGGGTAAGTCACTCGAAGAAATCAAGGGACCAGACATGTCCGCACAGGAAACTCCCACAGATAAATCGTCGTATAAAGGTGTGTCCATTAGTACTTGGTCTACTGAGGACTATATAAAGGTAACACCACAAAAATTTCATAATGCACTGCGCAACAAAACAGTGCCCAGTAATAAATCGTATCACCCACAGCGGATTGTTGTACCCGGAGAAGAGACTGATGTGGAACAAAGAACCGCTCCAATATCAACATGGAGCGTTCAGGATTACTTAAATGTAACTCCTACAGAAAAACATAAGGCCATTAAGGAAATGCAAAAAGCGCCGCTTGTTATTCCTGGAGAGGCGCCGGATGTAATACCTCAGAAAAAACCAATCAACGAACTTGACAGAAAAGATAAGCAGAGTAATACACAATCTGCTATTTATAATTCTATAAGTAATCAGGGAGGCACCTTTACAGTTGGCAGTAGCCGTTCTTTTGAAGAAATTACCATTACAATATCAACCGATTGGTGGCCCAGCGAATCATCCTGGAACTTGTACGATTCTACCGCCGGAGACTTTTACTATGATGCATCGCAGACTTTTTCTTCTTCTAATGAAACCCAAATAGTTGCTCTAGCACTCGCGCCTGGCGCCTACGCTGTAGTTGCCTATGATGCTCTTGGTGATGGCGGTATAACCGGTTCAGTGGCCGATGCAAACGGCATTTCGTTAGCTGAATTCGCTTTATCATGGGGGTCACTGGGTGTATATGGTTTTACGGTCAGTTCTCCAACGCACGATGTGACAATTGCTCTTGAAACGGATTATTGGTACAGCGAAGCGTCCTGGCAGCTTTTTGATGACGCTGGTGCTGCTGTTAATACCCTACAGACTTTTTCTGCAGCTTATGAAACACAAACAGTTACTCTTTCTCTTGAAAACGGTGGGTATTCCCTCATGACGTATGACGTATATGGTGATGGCGGAGTATGGGGCACAGTGACGCTTGCCGATGGCACCACCCTAGCAACCATTACAGATGGTACGGCCCAATCTAACGAGTACACTTTTTCTCTTGGGCTTTATGATGTGACGCTTGTAATAGAAGTTGATTACTGGAGCTCTGAAGGAACGTGGAATCTTTATAATTCCACGGACGCTGCGTATTATTATACAGCCAACCAAGGATTTACCGCTTCTTACGAAACTGATACGGTACATTTCTCTTTAAATGAAGGTGTTTATTCAATTGACCTTTGGGATGCCCTTGGTGATGGTGGAATGAGCGGTTCGGTCACGGCAGGAAATTGGACGGACGACACCACCCTGGTTACCTTTGTTATGCCCTGGACCAGTTTTAGCTCACATGAATTTGGGATTGCGCCCCCAGGAGCATCTATACCGGACCTTTTCTTTTCTGAATACATTGAAGGCAGCAGCAACAATAAAGCAATAGAGCTGTACAATCCAACCGAAGACACTCTAGACCTTGATGATTACCTTATTTATGGTAATTATAATGGTAACGATTTCAATAATATATATGTTTTTCCGGTTGGTGCAACCCTTGCTCCCGGAGACGTTTTTGTAGCTGCTCACAGTTCTGCCGTTGAAGAAGTGCTGCAAGCAGCTGACTCAGCCTACGCATACGCTGCTGGTGCCTATATAACCAGCTATAATGGTGACGATGTGCGTGCCCTGGCAAAAATAAAAGATGCCGACACCAGTTTTATCGATGTTATAGGCACCCTTGATGGCGATGGTGACGGTACGCCAGGTGAGGGTAGCGAAGATGACCCTGGCTCAGGTTTTGATGTGGCTGGAATTGCAAATGCTACTAAAGACCACACCATAATCAGAAAACCAGCGATTGCCATGGGTAATATTGACTGGACAGTGTCAGCTGGAACAGGTGAAACAGATTCAGAATGGATTGTTTATGAACAGAACTATTTTGATAATATAGGCGGCCACCCAGGAAATCCCTGTTGGGGTTATGAGCTTACTTTTACCTTTAATACTTTATCCTTCGGCTCTGAAATACATTATTATGTAGAAACCGCTGCTGGAGACACCATAGCCTCTTGTTTCGGCTGTATGGCTAGTCAAAGTACCTACACCACAGACCTGTGTATGGAAGACGGGTCTTATACGGTTTGGGAAAAGGATAGCTTCGGCGACGGCTGGCACGGTGGTGGCTGGGTAATAACAGATAATGAGGGCGCTGTAGTTGCTTCCGGATATGGTCCCCCAAGCGGCAGTCAATCCTACCAAGCAATAACATTTGCCATAGGTGAAGCTGGTGTAAATGTTTCAGGTGCAACCGGTTTTGACGGCCTTGTTTTAAATGATAGTGAAACAAATGATGTTTTAGTTACAAACTCAGGCTACGGTGCGAGTTCAGTTTTGATGGTGGACTCTGTCAAAGCAACTAATGATGCGTTCTCAGTTAGCAGCGTTGGAACCGCTTCTTTAGCTTTTAACAACTCCGACACCTTACAGGTTACATTTTCCCCAACAGAAGAGGCTAGTTATGATGCTTATCTGGTGGTTTATTCTGATGCAGCAACATCACCGGACAGCTTTATGGTTTCTGGTTTTGGTGTAGATGCATATTTTTACGAAGGTTTTGATCCCCATGCTGGTTCAGCAACGGATTTCTCCACGCTTCCAATGACTGGCTGGACGATACTGGACAATAATGGAGACGCTGGCGATTCAATACCACAACAATTTAAAACGTGGTACCATGATGATTATGGTGTCGGTAACAGTGGAAACATGGTGGCGTATTATGGTTATAGTAGCAGCTACGATGCAGATGAACAATTGATTACACCAGTGATTCATACGCCAGATCTGGCCAAGCTGTCTTTCAAGACCTATGATTATGGTCAATATCTAGGTGTGGGATACTCCGTTGACGGCACTACATTTATGGGTTTAGCAGATGTGTATGTTAATGGTTATTGGCAGCAGCACGATATTACACTTCCTGATGTTGATAGTTTATGGTTGGAATTCACGTTCGATCCTGACAGTGGATACACAACATCCTCTACGAATTTGAATATTGATGAAATAAAGGTTATACCTACGCCGAACACTTATATGGACGGTTGGGTAGAAAACCAGGATACAGATTTAGGTGTGGGCAATGTTTCCGTTATGCTAAACAACTCCGAAGTGACCAGAACTGGCAAGAACGAACTATACTTAGACCCGGGATTTGAGGATTCCAGTTTTGTGGGCAGTTATTTGACAACAGCCTCAGGCTGGTGGGTGTATCCTCCGGAATTAACTAACTTTTATCACACCATGGATGGTGATTCAATCTATAACGATACGTTACAAGCGAATGGCTTAAATATGGTAGAGGTATTCGATGGTGACCGTGCCCTAAAAATGTGGGGGCAGTTCACCGGCGCTGAAAACAATACAGCAATATATCAACAGATGGGCGCTGTTGAAGAAGGCCAGGAAATGTATGTGAGCGCCAGGGCTATGACAGCGACGGACAACAAGCTTTCCGGAGGGACTGCATTTTTTGTTGCTATAAACTGGCTTGATTCGGGTTTTGGTTGGCTTGGCCAGGAACAATCCGAACGGATGGACACATCCTATGCTGTTGATGAATGGCATTATATTGATGTTCATGGCACAGCTCCAGCCAATGTTGCCTATGTTCAACTGCAGCTTACATTTTATCAGCCTGCTGGGTATGATGGCGGTTCGGTATATGTAGATGCAACGCAAGCGACAAATGAACCAGGCCACTTCAGTTATCGCGGTATGGATGAGGGAACTTATTCAGTTAGTTTTTCGCATGACGATTATAACAACGCCAATTTTTACAATGTGGCAATTACCGATGATGTTGCTGACACTACCTGGCTAGATGTTGGTTTGGCGCCGCATAACCTGACAGATTTTGAAGCAGGTTTTGAAGCTGACCAAGACAGTGGTTCAACCGATATAACATCCGGTTCGGCTACTTTCATGGTCATGGACTCCCTACGCCTGACAGTTACTGACAGTACTGTACATACAGATACTACATCTACAGGTGCAGACACCACCTGGACGGTATACGATACTACCGATTATAATGTAGATCCCTATATGGGAGATGGAATGCTTGTATACGGGCCGACTGGTGCCCAAGGCAGTGTTTATGAGGACAGTGCTTATGCCATGTGGGTGTCTGGTGAATCCTTCGACATAACAGATTACGCGGGCGAAGGCGGCAATTTAAGTATGTACTACCGGAGAAACATGGATGTGGCCACGGGGGACTATTTCTACGTTGGCGTTATGCTAGAGGATAGCACCGTTTGGTGGGGTGATTACAATGATCATACCGGTTCAACATTTGGTAGTTGGTATTATCAATCGGCTGATTTAACCTGGCTGAGGGAACTGACTGAGGATAGCTCTACCACCGCTACGCCGGTCATTATTTTTGATTCAAACGACAGCCTCGTGACTGGCTGGGGTGGAGCCTTCGATGATTTCCATGTAAATGGTAACCCCTGGTTTTTGATGAAACCTGGCCATCTCACCGCGGAGAGTTTTGGATCCTATGTTCCACTACACTGGGAAGAACCAATGTCCTCTGGGCGGGTTACTTATGAGGTACACGGTTTTCATATGAGTGAATTGGGAGGCTCACAGCCCCCAACAATACAGACACGGACGGTCACCTCTCATTTTGATAATTCAGCGATTTCTCGCGATGTGATTGAGTATAGCGTTCACCGGCAGCTTTGGGATGCTACCACTATGCAAATTGGGGCTATGGAACCACTTGCCGTTACCAGCGGGACGTCATGGTATGATTTTGATATGGATGATGGCGACCGCGCTGATTACCATATCTTAGTTCGGTATGAAGACGGAGATATGCAAACACCATCAAACGCGGCCCATGCTCGGGTTGGTGTGCCCTATGTAATGCTGGTAGACAGTTTTACTACTACCACTACATTTGATTCCACTTTCGGAGAGCATTGGGAAATATGGTCAGGATCTGAAACAGCTACCTGGGTTATTGGTGACTCGGCCGCTGCCCACGGTGCATCTGGGTATACAGGAACAACTGCTTCTTATTATATACCAGAACATGTAGATGCTGTGCATACAGATACTACAAGTGCAGGCGAAGACACCACCTGGACGACAGGGGGGTTTGCATATATTAGCAACGGGCGGTCAATAGGCAAGACAGTGCTGATGACGCCATTCTTGGATTTTGGAGGCCATGGTTCCGCATTCCTTGAATTTGATGCGTTTGCAATGACGTACGGTCAATTTTATGATCCAGTATCTTATCCAAACGCAGATCTTGCAGCTGTTTATGTGCGTTCGCAAAGTGAGCCTTGGCATCTAGCTGTTAATGTAACTTACTCTCATTCTGTTCAGGGTTGGGTACAGGAAAGAGCAGACCTTGGTTGGCTGGTAGGCAACAAAGATCGAGTACAGTTCGGTATAGTGTGGCAACACGGCACTTCTAATAATTTTTCTGGAGACATACTTGCTATAGACAACTTTACTGTTAAGACGCTTGATGGACCTACAAACCTAACTGCGACAGCTACAACAGAAGACGTTACCATCAATTGGGAAGGTGTTGATGGACGACGAGCCAATGAATACCCTGAGCAATTATCAGCTGAGGAAAAAGAACAGGCCATCCAGCTGTCAAACACAGCAATCGGCAAGGCGTTTTCTCAAGCGGGAAGCATGAACAAATCACTTACTACTACAGATGATGATGTGGTGGTAACCAATAATAATAGTCGTGATACTGGGGATGATCTATCTGATCCGTTTGTTATTGTGATGCCTGATGATGGCGATACGGTTATTACTGGTAGCACTGTAGGATTTACCAATGATTATGATGCGGTCTGTCCCTACTCTGGGAGCACCTCCCCAGACGTGGTATACAAGCTGGTTCTGGCAGACAGTGTTAATGGTTTAATTGTAGACCTATGTGAATCTTACTATGATACCAAGGTATTTATGTACCTTGAGGATTCCTTGGCTACTGGTGACACAACCAATATTGCCTGTAGTGATGATTATTGTTCTGCGTCTCACGGACAGTCGTGGACGTCTTACATAGAGCTTGGACACCAGCTTTATGGCGGTGTTAGCGCAGGTACCTATTATATTGTGATTGATGGGTATTTAGGCGCATCTGGCGATTATGTGCTGGACCTAAAGATAATGACACCACCCCCAGAGATGGTGTACAATGTTTTTAAAGACCATCAAATGGTCGCAGTTGATCTGCCTGATAGTGTATTTACCTATGTGGACAATAACGTAAGCCTTATGGAGTCTGAGTATTGGGTTAATGCTGGAAGGATAATGGAGTTATCTAGCGAACGTCCATTTTATGGGCCTCCAAATTATGTTACTCCCGCAGCCGACTTCACTATTGGTTATGTGCAGACAGATCACACAAACCATGTGTGGGCCGCTAAGGAAAATATGCTTCCGGGCGCGTTTAACCTGGTGACCCCTCCGGACGGACAGGTGCTGGAAATAACACATGATAATATTGGCGGCAGTCAGATATTTGCCTGGTCCCAATCTGTAGATCCTAATGGTTCTCAGATTACCTATAATATATTATGGGAAACAGCGCTTGACTCAGGTTCGATACAAATTTGGGATGATACAACCGGTACCGCAATTTTGATTCCATTACAGGTTATGGCAGAAATTATGACAGGGTATGCAAGTCAAACCGGTAATTACATTGCTGATTTTTCATGGACAGTATGGGCTAATGATGGTTGGGATGAAGTACAAGCTAGCAACGGCCCACGGACAATAACTGTTGATGTTGGCTGGTATCTTGGCATGAATGACGAAACTATCATTCCAGATGCTTTTGCTCTGCACCAGAACTATCCGAACCCTTTCAACCCGGTAACTACGATCCGTTATGATATTCCGGAACAAGCTCTTGTGCGGATAGATATCTATAACATACTGGGTCAGAAAGTAGCAGTTCTGGCAGAAGGCCTTCATGAGCCCGGCTTCCACGCTGTACGTTGGAATGGAACCAATATGTATGGGAACGCACTGTCCTCAGGTATGTATTTCTATCATATCAAGGCTGGTGATTTCCGTAACGTGAAGAAATTGTTACTGGTGAAATAATTATAATTATTTCATCTGGTAAACCATGAAAATTGAGGCGGGGAATAAAAAACCCGCCTCTTTTTTTGCACGTTATTCACTTGGTTTTTAAACAAAAGAAACATTATTATTTCGCTACTCTAAGAGGAGGGTCTAACAGTGATTCGTTTTATTATTAAACCACTATTTATTTTATTATTAATTATTGTACCAGTGTTTGCGCAGGATGTCTGTCCGCCGAGCAACTTGACTGTTACACCTGGGGTTGGTACGCTCAATGTTACTTGGGAAAACCCCGGTTTCTATTATGGTACTCACACGGTCTATCCGCAAAATGCAAATTACCACACGGGAACCGTTCAATCTGGTTCCGGCTTTACTGAAACCAGCAGGATTAAGAGTATCAGCCAATCGGTTGGTTGGGCCATGTTTAATATTGCCAGTTTGCCACCAGGCCAAGAACCATTAACCGTAGATTTTAACTTTTACGTTTACGGTACCAATTATCCTTACTGGTCTGTGACTCCAGTTACGTCTAATCCATTGACCACGGGATATCAAACACTTTATGCTGATATTGTTGAAGGAGCGTCAGGTGATGGTGACTATGGTAATTTTACCGAAGAGGCAGATTACAGCCCAGGTCATTATACCTATCCATTAGTAGGTTCTATTTTTGAGGATATTGCCAACGCTAGCGAATCACAAAACTGGTTCACTATCGGTATTGTTGATTACGACTTCAGTGATCAATATTATATTTATTTAGAAGGCTGGGCTCAGGCGAATCCGCCTTCATTGACTGTCACTTATGGAGAGGGTGAGCGATACATAGTACCGGCCATACCATACCCTGGAGCAGACGCTGCAGATATTGCTGAATACAAGCAAGCAGTCAGTAATGGCCTGCAGGAAGAGGTGGAAACAGAACACGCCCAAGTTGTAGTTAACAACGATCGTAACAATGCCCGCGATTGCTATGGTGCGGTGGGTTATTACATTTTTATGGATGGCGACACATTATTATACAGTTCCCGCTATGAATTTGAAATGGACGGAACCATTGGTCAGGAATATTGCTTTTATGCAACCTCTGAAGTGGACGTTCCTGATTCCACAACAGTAATCAGTTCCGATACAACAGAGGTAACTAATAGCGACCTGTTTTTCTCTGAATATGCGGAAGGCAGTAGCAACAATAAATATCTAGAAATCTATAATGGCACCGGCGCAGACGTTGATTTAAGCGCCTATTCAATTTCCACCTGCACCAATGGTTGTGATGATACCACATCAGCGGGATTATATAAGTGGGATTTTCCCAATAGATTGACCTTTTCAGCGGGTACCGTTATAGCTGATGATTCTGTGTATGTGATTTATCATGGGAGCGCTAGCGATGATATTGAGGATCAAGGTGATACGACTTTTACTTATATGAGCAATGGTGATGATGTTATGGCCCTTACGGTTGCAGGCGCAACTGATTCAGTGTTTACTATTGTTGATATAATTGGTGAAATGGGCCCCGACCCTGGTAGCGGTTGGGACGTTGCGGGTGTTACCAACGCCACGAAGGACCACACCCTGGTAAGGAAAAGCACAATCACTAGTGGAGACACCAGCTGGACAACATCGGCAGGAACAAACACTGCAGATTCAGAGTGGATAGTTCATGACCAAAACACCTGGTCCTATCTGGGGTCACATACAATGTATGCTGTTACTTGGGATACAACCTATGATATAACATGGCATACGGAATACTCAGCGCCATCAGATACTGTATGCGGAACGCCAGTAGAACAACTTTTATGTTCTGTGACAAATTATAATAGTATTTCTTCTTATACAGAATTAAACCTTAATTGGACAGCGCCTTTTAGGCCTGGCCATGTAGAGGCCTGGGGATATTTTTATCAAGGCGCTGTGGCTCCAGAGATAGAAAATGTTACTAAAATTTCAGCCGGCTGGGAACATGGTCTTTTTCTGAAAAGCGATAGTACTGTTTTTAATTGGCCAATAGGGGGTTATCTAGATATACCAGAAAATGTAAACTATGATTTTATAGATATAGCAGCGGGTTGGTATTTCAATATTGGACTACGTAGTGACGGAACCTTGTATGGCTGGTGGTACAGCGAACAAGGTCAGGGCGAACCGCCTGACAGTGTAACAGATGCGGTGGCCATTGCTGCAGGTAATACCCACGCCATGGCCTTGCGGAGCGACAGCACTGTAGTTGCCTGGGGTTCGAATGACTTTGGTGAATCCGATGTGCCGGCAGGATTGAATAACGTGATTCAGATTGACGCAGGAGACGACTACAGCGCCGCGCTTAAATCGGATGGTACAGTGGTCGCCTGGGGTTCAAACGCTTTTGATCAAACCTTCGTTCCAGGTGATTTGACTGATGTTGTAGAAATTGCCTGTGGAGGATACCATATGGTGGCCTTAAAAAGTGATGGTTCGATCGTTGCCTGGGGGCGGAATAACTATGGCCAGACCGGAACCCCCACAACCCTTGGTACAGTTGAAAAAATTGCTGCTGGCGGCCAACATACTATGGTTTTGCAAACTAACGGAGTATTGCTTGCCTGGGGAGATAACGATAACGAACAGACCACTATTCCGGGAGTTTATGATGACATTGCTCAGATTGCTTGTGGTTGGCAAAGCACACTTCTTTTGCTGACTGACGCTGGGGAGGATTGTGGTACGCTAAATGGTTATACAGTTTATGAGGACGGTGATTCCATTGACTTTACTACGGCATCCAACTATACAGTTACAACATTGGAATGGGAAGAAGAAGCCTGCTATAATGTTGCCGTTAATTATACCGAAGGTTATTCATCCTGGACTGATACAATATGCGCTTCATTGATAACGCCGACATTTTGTAATACAGACACACTGGTAGCAGAAAGCAACTATGATGAGATAGAATTGTTCTGGCCCAACAGAATAGGATATGATTGCGGTACCCTTATCGGCTATTGCGTCTATCAGGATGGTATACCGATTGACACCCTGAGTGGTGCTACGTATACAATTAGCGACGCTGCTTATGATGTCGATTATTGTTACTATGTTACCTCTCTTTATGAAGAGGGAGAATCAGTAGCCACAGATACAGTTTGTATATCACTGATAACCCCGCAATTTTGCCTGGTGGATAGCATAAGCGCAGAACCGGGGGACAATGAGGCCACTGTTTCATGGCAGGAACCTTATATATTTTCCAGAAACAGAGCTAATTCACAGATAGAGCTGAGAAACACCATTACACCACTATCTATAACCAAAGAGGAAGATCAAGGCGGCAACCAAGAGGAAATACAACTATCCATACCGCCACTGCAGAGCAGGGATGAAGACTGCGGAACCTTTTTGGGGTATACTGTTTATCAGGATGGTGATTCCATCGCTTTTGTAAGCGATAGCAGCATTAGTTTTACCGCTACTGGCCTTGATAATGGTACGGAATACTGTTTCTCGATTAACGCTGTTTATGCTCAAGGCCTTTCAGCAAGTACAGCTGAAGTTTGTACTATTCCTTTTGCTGTTCGCCGGGATCATAATACTGATGTTGTGCAAGCGACCATTACAAACGAAGGCAACGTTGGTTATACCCACTGGAAAAATCCGATTGATAGCTTGGGAATAGATTCTATCGGCTTGGGGTTTGTTTATACTGGAAATAATTATTTATTTGAAGCAGGGTTGATGGTTGGCACCAGTCAAAATCAAATATCTGATTGTGTTCGTAATGAAACCGGTTGGGCCCAGGATGAGGATTTTATAGAAGAGGAAGAAACGTACATGCACATTGATTCTCCAGGATCGATTACTACCGAGGAAGGTACGGTAATATTAAATGATTCTGGTGCGGACAACCCCCTTGGCATACGTATCATTCAAAAAAGTTATGCTGACGCTTCTTTTGAAACCAGAAATGGAGTGGTTTTTCATTACACCATAGTTAATGAGAGCGGTTCTGATTTATCAGGATTGTATGCAGGACTTTTCTTTGATTGGGACATAGTAGACCCCCTAGTTAACAGCGCCCATTATAACGCTGACTACCAGATGGTTTATGCACAAAACCTGCCAGAGAACCCCACTCACCTTGCTGGGACCATGCTGTTGAATCTTGGTTTGGGTGCAAATATAGACGCGATGCATGATTGGGGTGACGATATTTATTCTTATAGTGATGAAACAAAGTGGTCCCACATGACCGGCGGTGTAAATGATGAATCTGCATTCAACGTGAACGTGTCTACCTATACTGGAATCGGGCCTGTTGATATTGCCGCTGGTGATTCCATATCATTTGGTATTGCCGCACTTGCAGCCAGTAGTATTTATGAGCTTGAGTATGTGGCTAGTGAAATCAGGAATTTTTGGGATACGCACTTTCCAGAAGAACTGGGCAATGGAAATGAGGAGACTCTTCCAGGTGTATTCGCCTTACATCAAGGTTACCCGAACCCCTTTAATCCGGTGACCAGTATCCGCTACGATATTCCTGAGGCAGCCAATGTACAGGTGAGCGTTTATAGCTTGTTAGGTCAAAAGGTTAAAACACTGGTTAACGGTGCGCATCAGCCCGGCTTCTATGCGGTGCAGTGGAACGGCACTAATGACCAAGGTAGCCCAGTAGCCTCTGGCATGTATATCTGTAGAATTCATGCCGATCGGTTCAATGCCGTAAAGAAGTTGATTCTGATGAAATAAACGCGACTTTTTAAATAAAATAAAAAAGGGGCCATGTGCCCCTTTTTGTTTTCCCATATAAGTCTTTATCTAACCAATACCATTTTTTTTGTATGTATATATGTTGGAGTCTGCAGTTGATAAAAATACAGCCCTGCCCCAATGGGCAAGCCACTTTCGTTTTTGCCATTCCAGGTTATAACTTTATACCCAGGCCCTTGCACTGCATCTACAAGCTTTACTACTTTTCTTCCAAGGAGATCAAAAATGGTGATTGTAACGTGCCCTTGGATGGGAATTTCATATTGAATTACCGTCCGGGGGTTGAATGGATTGGGATAATTTTGATGCAACATATAATGCATAGGAACCGGAAAAATGTTGTTGGTTGTAAGCCCCTGGTAGACGCTGTTTTCAGTACCTGGCGTGCCATACGGTTCGTTTGAATAATTCCAACTTTCAGGTAAGGAATTATCAAAATTTGGGTTGATCAGCTCCAGGGTTGGTCCATCGCCATCTGCTTCATCCGGCCAAGGATCACTATCGTCATACAATACCTGGTCTATAAGCACACCATTCCCGTTATACAGCCTGATTAATTCACCACCACCACTGAGGCCAAAATCAAGATTGCCTATTACAGCACCAGATTCAGGGTAAAATCCGTTGAATACGGCGGTGTCTTCTGCCAGGATAATAAAGGCCCCATTTTCCAGAATAGTTTGTTCCGGTATTATAAAAATATGGCTGTCATTTTCATCCTTAAACTCCCACCCGGATAAATTAATTGCACTGCTGCCATTATTTGTAAGCTCTACCCAATCTTTGGTATCATAGTCGTCTGCCGAGTTATAGTTTATCTCATTGATAACAATGTCCGCTGAATCGCTAATCGCCGGTTCAAAAATAGCAGTAAGGGTCGTATTAATAGCTGAGGTTACAGTTATACTATCACTTGTGGTGTTTAGCTCGGCCCACCCAACAAACTGGAATCCCGGGGCTGGAACTGCCTGAATCTGTATTGGTATTTGATCGAAATACAGCCCCTGCCAGGGGAAATTATACGCCTTAATTGAATTG
>Ga0315338_1003081_pt1 | contig 15133 bp, 11 predicted proteins | sample ASW8metaG_FD_204518 | JGI IMG/M metagenome (GOLD analysis project Ga0315338, IMG submission 204518) | Ammonia-oxidizing marine archaeal communities from Monterey Bay, California, United States - ASW #8 | ecosystem: Environmental > Aquatic > Marine > Coastal | place: USA: California | collected... | reverse complement strand
GGCGATCCAAATGGCGCAAAACCTTCGGGAATACGATTTGACGTGGCTCGAGGAACCGGTGTACCCGGCGGATGATTTCGATGCGTTGGCGCGGGTTCGGCGTGACGGCGGCATCCCTGTGGCCGCTGGGGAAAACCTCGGCACGTTCAACGACCTCTGCCGCATGGTGAGTGCCGGCGCGGTGGATTTTGTCCAGCCCGACGTTACCAAGTTTGGCGGCATCACCGAGATGTGGAAGGCGGTTCAGTTTACCGCCGACCGGGCAGTGGCCTTTGAACCCCATTCACCACTCTACGGTCCCGGATTGATCGCGACACAGCACATTGTGGCCGCGATGACAGCGGATGCCATGTGCGAATTCTATTTCTGCGACCTCGGCGCCAGCCCGATGGGTGATGCGATCCGGTCGGCGGACGGGTTTATGGAAGTCCCGCAAGGCCCTGGTCTCGGCTTTGACGTGGACGAGCAGGTGATCGAACAATACCGGATCGGCTGAGCGGGCTCACCATTCGCCGGTGTTGGACATGGAAGCCCAGGGTTCGGCCGGCGGCAGTGCATCGCCGTTTTGCAGCAGCTCGATGGAGATGCCGTCGGGCGAGCGCACGAAGGCCATGTGGCCGTCGCGCGGTGGGCGGCTGATGGTGACGCCGCCGTCAGCCAGGCGCTGGCACAACCCGTAGATATCATCGACGCTGTAGGCGAGATGGCCGAAGTTCCGACCACCGGGATAATTTTCGGGGTCCCAATTGTAGGTCAGTTCGATAGTTGGCCTTTGGGTCTCTTTTGCCGCAGCCGAGTCGCCGGGGGCGGCGAGGAATACAAGCGTGAAGCGGCCTTTCTCATGCTCCCGTCGCCTGACCTCCACGAGCCCCAGCAGGCTGCAGAAAAAATTGAGCGATGCGTCGAGGTCCGTGACGCGGACCATGGTGTGCAGATATTCCATCAACCAGCTCCTTGGCGTGGCGGTACAGTTCCACTCCCAGAATATTTCAGTCTTCGCGGTCTGACCATCCGGTGACGGGCACAAATTTCAGGATGGCGGAATCGCACCGGCCGTCGAGCGATGGAGATAAATTTTGGGTAGGGGGGCTTCTCTCGCCTCGGCCGTATATTTCAGCCTAGGCCCATTTGATTAATGGTCTTTATTTTGAAGTTCGCTTTCGTATCGGGCGATCTCATTTTTAAATCCACTAATGTCGAAGAAAGCGCCAATACCGGTTACGACACGCTTGATACGATTGCATAAAGACGATGCAAATCCGCCCTATTTCTGGCTGCTTGAAGCTAGCTGTTCCATAAAATATCCATCCAGTTTTATTTTTTTTCGATAAAATTTTGTATTGGAAACGTGCTCTTTATAGTATTTGCGCGTAAAGAATTTATAAATTTCAGGCTGTGAATCCGATATAAATACACGTTCCGGAGAGTATATTTCCGTCACGTTTGTGTTGGTTTTTGAATATTTGTTGACCGCTTTTCGCGGGTATTTGGGCCTAATTGACGCTGCCAAATTGATGCTGCCGGCGAGCACCAAAAGGCGTCGGTCCTAATCAGGCCCAACCGCGATCGAACTGGCGGTCAGGTAGAAAGAGTCAGCCCCACACCTGCCAGGCCCACCAACAGGATGAATCCGAAAATTATCGCTGCGACGATTATAACGTACTTATTTTTAAACTCATGTGACTCAGACATACCGCCCGAAACCCTCCAAATTCAAATTGCTGCCACAATGTATACGATTTTTTTGTGAAACCAAACCCACTTCGTTAATACCATAAATTTCACCAGCCGGTTCGCGGCTATTGTGTTGCGTCAGAGTTGAAGATGGGCGAGCACGGGGACCGGGTACGGTCAAGTCGGGGTTTACCAATTGAAAAATTGGGTTCTGGGTTTGATGACTCGCATTATTTGTGTCGGCGGCTTGTTCGTCGCCGCCAATGCCAGATTTGGCGGCGCCATAATGTTGCCTTCCCTGATTGTTGTGCTTTTGCCTGCAGACAATGTGCAATTGTCGTGCACCGCACCCACCCTGACAACCACGGCCAGCTGTGATAATTCTCTATCATGGCATTTGCAGAAACCGACGGGATCAAGCTTTATTTTGAGGAGACCGGCACCGGAACTCCAGTCGTGTTCGTGCATGAATTCGCCGACGATTACCGCAGCTGGGAACACCAGGTCCGTTATTTTTCGCGCCGCTACCGCTGCGTAACCTACAACGCCCGCGGCTATCCACCCTCCGATGTACCAGACCATGTCTCACACTATTCCCAGACCATCGCAGCCGATGACATTGCCGCGGTGATGGATGGAGCCGGGATCGATCGCGCCCATGTGGTGGGCATTTCCATGGGCGGGTTCGCGACGCTCCATTTTGGTCTGCGCCATGCGGCACGGGCGCTTTCGCTGACCGTTGCGGCCTGCGGTTACGGTGCGGCACCTGAACAGCGAGATCAGTTCACCACCGAATCAGAAGCCATCGCCGCCAAATATGACGAGATCGGCGCTGCCGGGGTTGCTGAATTCTATGCCAACGGCGCCTACCGTGTTCAGTTCAGGGAAAAGGACCCGCGTGGCTGGAGGGAATTCAAGGACACGCTCGCACAGCATTCCGCCACGGGCGCCGCCATGACCATGCGGGGCGTGCAAAAGCAGCGGCCGTCCCTTTATGATTTGGAGGAGGGGCTGAAGGCCTTGAAAGTCCCGACCCTGATAGTCAATGGCGATGAAGACGATTGGTGTCTCGAACCAGGGTTGTTTCTCAAACGGACCATTCCGGCGGCTGGATTGTGGATTGTGCCCAAGACCGGTCACGCGGTTAATCGCGAAGAGCCGGCCATGTTCAACGCGCAACTCGCTGAATTTATCGCCATGGTAGAGGCCGAAAGATGGGCTGAACGGCAAAATACCGCCGGTGCATCGGCCCTGCTGTCCAATCTGGATGAGTAGATCGTTCTTCGTGTTGGGGATTAGAGGGAAAACAAAATGACCAAGCGCCCGAATTTTTTGTTCATCATCACCGATCAGCACCGCGCCGATTATCTCGGCTGCGGTGGGCATCCGGTCCTCAAGACACCGCATCTCGACAGCATCGCCGCGCGGGGCCAGCGTTTCGACCGGTTTTATGTTGCCAACCCGGTGTGTCAGCCCAACCGCGCCACGTTGATGACCGGCCGCATGCCGTCGCTGCATGGGGTGCGCCATAACGGGATTTCACTGTCACTGCTATCCAACACCTTTGTCGATTTGCTGCGCGCCAATGGCTACCGGACGGCGCTGCTGGGCAAGAGCCATCTGCAGAATTTTGATTCCCGTCCGCCGATCATGCAGCGCGACAATCCTCCCGAAGGATGCACCTGGCCGACTGGCGAATTCAAGGAGGCGTTGAAACCGGTGCCCAATGAGGGCCGCTACAATCAGGAGCAGCCGCCGAGCTGGCGGGACAATCCGGATTACCGGGTCGATTTGCCCTTCTACGGCTATGACCATGTCGACCTCTGTACCAAGCATGGCGATGAGGTGGGAGGCAATTACGACCACTGGTTGCGCGAACGCCATGAAAATGCCGACGCACTCCGTGGTCCGGACAATAGTCTGCCCCATGATTATATCTGTCCACAGGCGTGGCGCACGGCGATACCGGAAGCGCTCTACCCGACAAGTTATGTGGCTGACATGACGGTGGATTTTCTAGATCGCACCGTCGCGGATGGGGATGATTCACCGTTTTTCGCCGCCATGTCGTTTCCCGATCCGCACCATCCGTTCACCCCGCCCGGCAAGTACTGGGACATGTACAGCCCGGACGATATGTCGCTGCCGGCATCGTTTCATCCCAGCAACCATCCGGTACCGCCGCATGTGGCCTGGGCGCAGGCGGCGCGTGACGAGGGCACCGCAATTGTCAATTCACAGAACGCCTTCGCGGTGCGCGAACGCGAGACGCTGGAGGCCATGGCGCTTACCTGCGGCATGATCACCATGGTGGACGACGCCATCGGCCGGGCGCTGGCGAAACTCGAGGAACTGGGTCTGGCGGACAATACCGTTGTGATCTTCACCGCCGATCACGGCGATTTCCTGGGCGATCACGGGTTGATGCTCAAGGGGCCAGCCCACTACGAAGGCGTCACCCGCGTCCCCTTCCTGTGGGCCGACACGAAAGAAGAGGCGAAACCGGGCATTTGTTCTGCATTGGCCGGTACCATCGATATCGGGGCAACCGTGCTCGATAGGGCCGGCCTTGCGCCCTACAATGGCTACCAGGGGCAAAGCCTGCTGCCGCTCACCAACGGCGGGGCGGAGGCAATCCAGGAGTCGGTGCTGATCGAAGATGACCAGCAGCGGTCCTATTTCGGCTATGACAGTCCGCCGCGGATCCGCACCCTAATTACCGAACGTTGGCGCATGACTATGAGCCACGGCGTCACCTGGGGTGAGCTTTATGATCTGGAGAACGATCCCCATGAGATGAACAATCTATGGGATGATTCTGCCCATGGTTCGGTCCGGGCCGAGATGACCGAGATCCTGGCGCGCCGTCAGATGGAACTGGTCGATCGTTCTCCATTGCCGACCGCGGTGGCATGAACGCCAGCGATCTTCCCCCACTTCGCATCGAGACCTGCATTCCGGAGCGGCGGGAACCGGGCACGATGGTGTTCAATGTCCGGCCCGGCGGTGGCGCCGAACTGATCGGTGCAGATGGCTGGTTCATCGGTGTGGATCGAGAGGGAAATTTTCCGCTTAACCTGAAATTCGACGACCCGGCGCAGGATAGCTGCGCTCTGGCCAACGGCAATATCATGTTTTCGCTGACCGGGGCCGGTCTGATCCTGGAGGTCACGCGGTCGGGCGAGGCGGTTCGGCAATGGCATATCGCCGGCAAATGGCATGATAAAACACCGCCCGCCGGCAGTATCGAAATTGATGTGCCCTTGACCCACCACCGGATCAACATGTTTCCCAACGGCAATCTTCTGCTGATGACCGCGGAGGTGCGTGAGATAGCCGACTGGCCCATGCGCGACGATGACCCCGCTGCGCCGCGCGGCACGGCCCGCGTGGTCGGCGATATTATTCTCGAGGTTGCTCCCGAGGGCGATATCCTCAACCGATGGGTCATGCTCGATATGCTGGATCCCCATCGTCTCAGCTATGGCGGCTGTTCCGCCTATTGGCATCAACGGGGAATCCCAGACAGCAACGACTGGTGTCACGCCAACGCCGTGTTCCATGATGCCTCGGATGACACCATCATGGTTTCGTTCCGCACTCAGGATTGCATCGTGAAGTTCAGCCGTGAAACCGGCCATATCAAATGGATTCTGGGCGATCCCGGCAATTGGCGGGCGCCGTGGTCGGATAAGCTGCTGACGCCCATGGGTGATCTCGCCTGGCAATACCACCAGCATGATTGTTCGGTGACGCCGACTGGTACGATTCTCTGTTTTGACAACGGTAATAATCGCGCCACGCCGTTCGATACGAAAATGCCCGATTCGGAGAGCTATAGCCGGATCGTCGAATTCGCTGTTGATGATTCAGCGATGGAAGTACGACAGGTATGGTCCTATGGGGATGGCGCCGGCGAAAAGCTTTACGGCTGTTATCAGGGCGGCGCCTACCGGCTGCCGCAAACCGGCAATACCTTTATGAATTATGGTGGGGTCTGCACCATCGATGGCGTACCCACAAGTGACAACCGAAAAGGCTTCTGCCGGGCGCGGCTGATGGAAGTGACGCCTGATAAGGAAGTCGTCTTCGACATGTGGATAGACGGCAGCAAAGAAGATCCGCCCCTGTCGCTGTCTTCGTTCCGGTCGGAATTTCTGCCTGAATAACGGAACGTCAGGACCAGACCGCGAAGGCCATGCCGCATCCGGTGCCGGCCGCCGACCGGTAGCACGGCACATATTCCTGCCACTGGGTTGTCAAATGTTCGGCGGCGCCGGCGGTCGCAATCCAGTTGCGGGTCTCCGAACTGCCCGAATTCAGCTTTTCGGCGGGTAGGTCGCACAGCGTCTGTTTGTCGCCAGCGCGGCAGGCATCGAGTATCTGACGGTCAAGATTTTCGTCGATGGTAAAGTGGCTGAGCCCGCCTGACGCCAAAATACCAACGCGGCTGGGGTCCGGCCATGTCTCGATTGCCGACCGGATGGACTCTCCCAGCGCATAGCAGCGCCGCGGGGTTGGCTGGTTTGGCGGATAATAGGTGTTCAGGACGACCGGCACGATGGGGATGTGGGTGTCGCCAAATAGCCGGCGATGGACGAACCCGAATGCGTGGCCTTCGCCGTGATCCCGTGGCAAATTTTCGCTGTAGCTGATATCGAAATCTTGCCCGATCAGATATTCTACCATGTGCCGCGCCAGCCCCGCGGCAACCGGATAGTCGCGTGTCGTTTTTTCCTCGTGATATTGCGCCCGGGCTCGCTGCCACCAGCCGGGCGCGTCGGCAGGAAGCTGCAGCACATTGTTCCAGATGGTCGCTCCGCCATAGATCAGCATCGCCGGCAGATTATCGTCGAGAAATTGCTCGTGCTGATCATCGCCGACGATAATCAGCGCATCGAGGGCTGCATCAGCGATGGTCGCCTTGAGCCGCTCGATCGCCGCCTGGCATTGCGCCACCCGCTCGGCGATGACGTCTTCGGCTATCAGATCCGCGATATGGGGATCGGCCCGGCTTAGCAACGCGTCATAGGTCGCCGGCTGCCCGTCCTTATCGAGCAGCGTCCGTTTCCAGTCACTTTTGCCCTGGTCGATTTCGGCATGGCGAAGGTGGTCCTCGGCCAGGCTGTTCAGCATTGGGCTGTGGGATGTGCCGATCGCCAGGACAATATTTGCCATTGCTTGTCCGCTATTCGGGCAGGATCGGCGCGTCGGCATCGAACTTTTCGCCCGCACGCAGGCAAAAGGACGGTGTCAGGCGCCGGTCGGCTTTGATCGTTACCTGTCCGTTGTCGCGCAGTTCCCAGTCGCCGGTCTCGTTATTGAGCACCGAAATATCGGCGGTTCGGCCCACCGCCAGCGATCCCAGCTCGTCTTCCATGCCCAGCATCACGGCACAGTTGGATGTCACCATCGGGATGATGTCTTCAATCGACACGCCCATGGCCAACAGCTCGGTCATGGCCCGGCACAGGCTAAATTTGTCCTGGCCGGCAAACGGATTCATGTCATCATCGGGATGCTCGCCGGGTGTGCCTGCTTCGGGCGGCACATAGGTGTTATAGCCATGCAAATCCGCACCGACCGTGTTTGGCAGCACACCGGCATCGAGCACGCGGCGCGCCATATCGAAGCTGAAATGCGATCCGCGTCCAATATCAATCAGCAGCCCCTTGTCGATGGCTTCGCGGATAATCGGGTGCAGCTTGCCTTCCTTGTTCACGAACCCGCCGGGGTGGCGCGTAAAGGGATGGGCCAGAATATCGCCCTTATCCAGCAGCGCGACGATCTCCGGCAATTGCTCATCCATGTCGATCTCGGCATCCCCTTCGAGCGGCCACAGCTGACCGAGATGGATATAAACCGGCAACCCTGATTCATGGGACGCCTGCTTGGCGAGTTTGAGTGTCTCGAGCCCCCAGCGGGATATGCCGCTTGGCTCCGCATGGGCCTTGATCCCCTTGACTATATCCTTGTTGGCGTCCGCCGCCCGCACACAGGCCTCCACATCGATGCCACTGGGACTATAAAGATAGGGGTAGTAATGCCCTTCCAGCCCGCCCACAGTGTAAATCGAAATATAGGCGAGCACGTTGCTGGTGGCTGGTTCGACGATGAATTTACGGAAACCGGGGAAGGTCATGCAACTCGGTCCGCCCAGATCGATGACCGTGGTGACGCCCGATCGTACGCCGACCAAATCCGGGTTAAGCCCGAATCGGCCGCTGACATATTGATAGACATGCGCGTGGGTGTCGATCATGCCGGGGATGATAAGCTGGCCTGCCGCATCGATCTCATCCGATCCATTGGCCAGTCCTTCGCCGATGGCGGCGATCTTGCCGCCGCTAACTGCGACATCCTGCACGCCATCCAATCCGCTGGCTGGGTCGATCACGCGGCCGCCCGTTATCACGAGGTCAAACTGTTCCGCCATATGTTTTTCTTCCCCGGATGACATTCTGGTTCTAGATACCGATAATGGGCCTCCTGAAACCAGTGATCAACCCGCGGGCAATCCCCATGCTACCAGTGCTATCCGGCGGTGTCGGCCAATCGGTCCGACGCAAGGAAGATAACCGGTTCCTCCGGGGGCAGGGCGAGTTCGTCGCCGACATCAAGCGGTTTGGCCTGCGCGAGGTGGCGTTTCTGCGCAGCCCGATCGCCCATGGGCGCATCAAGAGCATCACAAAACCGCATGGCTGCGAAAGTGATGTCTATATCGCTTCTGATCTCGACGGGATTTCTCCGATCCGCGCTGATTCCGCGCTGCCCGGATTCAAATCTTCCGTTCAGCCCGTGCTGGCGTCCGGCAAGGTTCGCTATGTGGGGGAAATCATAGCCGCCTGTGTCGCCGGGACACGGGCCGACGCGGAAGATCTGGTTGAGGCCGTCGAGATCGAGTTCGATGAACTGCCGGTCGTCTCCGATATGCTGCAGGCGCGCGCGGCGGACGCAGCGTTGCTCCACGACCACTGGGGAGACAATGTGTTTCTCGAAACATTCGTCGAGGGCGATGAAGATATCGAGGCGCTCAAGGCCGGTGCCACCGCCTCGGTCAGCCGGATTTTCCGCACCGCGCGGCAATCCATGGCCCCCATCGAAGGACGCGGCGTGGTCGCCGAATGGGACCGGCGGCTTGAACTCCTGACGCTGAATACGGCGACCCAGATGCCCCATATCGTGCGCTCCGGTCTCGCCGAATGTCTCGGGCTGGACGAAGGCCGGATACGTGTTATAGCGCCCGATGTGGGTGGCGGGTTCGGCTATAAGGGGATCCTGCTCGTCGAGGAAGTAGCGCTCGCCTGGATCGCCATCAGGACCGGCCAACCGGTCTGCTGGATCGAGGACCGGCGCGAACAGTTGGCGGCCAACGCCAATTGCCGCGAACATCATTATGAGATCACCGCCTATGCCAGCGCCGACGGCAAACTGCTGGCCGTGGAATGCGAAGCGACGGTCGATGCGGGTGCCTATTCGGCCTATCCGTTTTCCGCCTGTCTCGAAGCCGCCCAGGTGGCGAGCATCCTGCCGGGCCCTTACGATTTCCCCGGTTTTCGCTGCCGTACCTGGTCGTCCGCCACCAACAAGCCACCAATCCTGCCCTACCGTGGCGTGGCGCGGACCGGGGTGTGTTTCGCGCTGGAGACCCTGCTCGATCCGCTGGCCCGCCAAATCGGGATGGAGCCACATGAGTTCCGCCTGCGCAATTTGGCGGGGCCGGAACGGATGCCGTTTGAAAACGTCACCAAGAAACACTTCGATTCCGGCGACTACCCGCAATGTCTCAACCGCGCCGCCGCCGCCATTGACGTGGCGTCTGTGAGGCACAGGCAGGAAACGGGTGAGGCCGACGGCAAACGCATCGGCATCGGATTTTCCATCTTCTGCGAACAGGCAGCGCACGGCACATCGGTCTATTCCGGCTGGGGTATACCCATGGTGCCGGGTTTTGAACAGGCGTATTTGCGGATGACGCCCGATGGTGGGCTCGAAGTCCGGGTTGGGGTTCATTCCCATGGTCAGAGCCTTGAAACCACCCTGGCGCAGGTGGCCCACGAAATTCTCGGGATCGAGGTGGATGCAGTCAAAGTGGTCCATGGCGACACCGCCTATACGCCTTATTCCACCGGCACCTGGGGCTCGCGCTGCGCGGTGATGGCGGGCGGCGCCGTGGCGGCGGCGTGTGAGACGCTGGCTGGTCGGTTGACCGCCATCGGCGCGCATCTTTTGCAAAGCGATGAGGCGTCGGTAAAGTTGGCGGACGGCGCCGTGCGCGGACCCAACGGCGCGGTCCGGGTCGCCGATATCGCGCGCACCTGGTACCGCCGGCCGCAGGATCTGCCTTCCGAGGTCGCGCCGGCGGGGCTTGAGGTTACCGAGGGCTACAAGCCGGTGCGGGACAGCGGCACGTTTTCATACGCCACCCATGCCTGTATCGTCGCGGTGGATATGGAAATCGGCCGTGTGGAGATCCTCGATTATGTGATAGTCGAAGATGGCGGCGTGCTGATAAACCCCATGGTGGTCGATGGCCAGGTGTTTGGCGGCATGGCGCAGGGCCTCGGCACCGCGCTCTATGAAGAGATGATCTATGATAGAAACGGCCAGCCACTGGCCACCACGCTGGGCGATTATCTGTTGCCAAGCGCCGCGGAAATGCCGGCGATCCGCCTGCAACACATGGAAACCCCGTCCCCCTACACACGGTTTGGCCAGAAGGGGCTGGGCGAGGGCGGCGCGATCGGCCCGCCGGCGGCCATCGCCAACGCGGTCAATGACGCGTTAAAAGATTTAGGGGTGGTGGTCGACCGGCTGCCCCTGTCGCCGGCGAGGTTGTTCGATCTCATTCGCAACGCGGAAGGCGCACCATGAACGCAGCCGATACAGAAGCCATGGAAAAACTGCTGGCGGTGGCGCCGGCATGGAGCCGGGTGGCGATCGCGGGGGAGGCGATCGGGTTTTCCGGCCGGACATTGCTGCATTGCGGTCCGCCGGCCGACTCACCCAGGGATTTGATCATCCCGATCCTGAATACAGCGGCGGTCGCCTGTGTCTATGAAGACTGGGCGAAAACGCTTGAGGACGCGACCGAACTGATTGCCTCGGGCGAAATCGCGTTTGAGCCGGCGCAGGATCGCAACGTGGCGGTACCCATGGCGGCGGTGGTTTCGCCTTCCATGAAAATCCTCGAATTCACCGACCTAAACCAGCCGTCGCATCGCGCCTGGGCGCCGCTCAATGGCGGCGGCACGGGCGCCGACCCGGTGCCCCGCTATGGCAAAAAATCGCAGGCCGCGCTTGATTTCCTGTATTTTCTCAATGACCAAGTCGGTCCGGCGATCATGGCAGCGCCGGCCGATCCCATCCCGTGGCTGCCGATCATCGATGACGCCCTGACACGCGGCGATGACGGCCATCTGCGCCATGTGGAAGCCCATAAAATCCTGGTTGAAATTTTGCGCGGCCGTTTGGGTAAAGGTTTTGCCGGATCGGACATCGATGGGTTTATAGAAAAATGGCCGTTCTTCCATCTCAACTACTGGATGGCGGGCTCGAAGCTGATCCTGTCGGCGGCGGCGGGGACCGACGGCAGTGCGATTATCACCGCCTTCGGCGGCAACGGGACCGATTTCGGTCTGCAGGTGGCTGGCCTGCCGGGACGCTGGTTCACGACGCCGGCCACACCCCCCATAGGTACTATCCGCGAACCCCATTCGTTGGCGACAGTCGCCGGCGCCTTTGGCGATAGCGCGGTCGCGGAGGGGCTGGGGTTGGGTGCGTTGGCTCATTCCTACAGTCCCGACATGCAGGCGTTGCACAGGGGCTTCATCCCCGATGACATGCTCGATCTGCCGGATAGCCTGTTGATGGCGGTGCATCCAGGTTTCCCGAAATCCAAAGCCCGTGTCGGCCTGTCGGCCCGCGCCGTGGCGGATCTGAAGACCACACCGGTGCTGGAGCTTGGCATCGCCGATAAGGCCGGAATCGATGGCGGCCTCGGCGCCGGTCTCTACCGCCCGCCTATCGAGCCCTTTGCCGCAGTCTGCGCGGCGCTGGATTGAATTATGTACAACATTACGCCCCTGACAGGGCCAGTAATGTCCGATACGCTGTATGACCAATAGACCGGATCGATAAAATGAGGGTGGTATGACCGACCAGAGCCTGCGTGGTTTTCTTGACATGGTGGAAAAGGATTTTCCCGCCGAATTCGTGCGCATCAAGGATCCGGTTCGGCGCGAACTCGACATCACCTCGACCGTGTTCGAGTTCGAACGCAACGGCAAAAGCCCGGTATTGGTGTTCGAGGATGTGGAGGGGTTCGACAATCCAGTGGTTACCAACACCACCGGCAACCGGCAATTGCTGGCGGCCGCGGTCGGTGTGCCGCCCGACGATCTGCCGCTGGCCTATCGCGAACGCAGTCAGAACTACACACCGGTGGAGCTGGTGGGTGATGCGCCGTGGCAGGATGTGGTGCTGGAGGGCGACGCTGTGGATCTGACCAAACTGCCCATTCCGCTGCATTTTCAGGTGGATGCCGCGCCCTATATCACCGCCGGCCAGATTACCGCGCGCGACCCGGAAACCGGTGTGGATACGGTGGGTTTTCACCGTCTCATGCTCAAGGGGAAGAACCGGCTTGGGCTATCGCTCCATTCACGCCGCCGCATGTACGAATTCCACCGCCGGGCCGAGGCGCGCGGCGAAGCGCTGCCGGCGACCATCGTGATCGGCATCCATCCAATCCATTACATGGGGTCGATGGCCTATCACTACCCGCCGAGCGTCCGCAAATACGAAATCATCGGTGCGTTGTTTGGGGAGCCCTACCGCGTCGCCAGATGCGGCACCGCCGATCTGGAAGTGCCGTACGGGGCCGAGATCGTGATCGAAGGCGAGATCCTGGCGGATACCCGCGAGCCTGAAGGCCCGTTCGGCGAATTCACTGGCTACGCTTCCTACCGCTCCACCGAAAACGTGTTTGTCGCCAAGCGCATTCAGATGCGCAGGGACGCCATCTTCCACAGTGTGGCGTCGGGCACGGCGGGGGATCACATCCTGGTGTCGTCGATCAGCCGCGAGGCGGAGATTCTCAACGCGCTGCGCCGCAACCTGCCCAATGTGACCGCGGTCCACGTGCCGCTTTGTACCGTGGGCGCGTTGATGGCCATCATCCAGATGAAGAAGACGGCGGAGGGCCAGCCCAAGCAGGCCATCATGGCGGCCTTGGGGACCGAGTTTTATGTGAAGACCATCGTGGTGGTGGATGAGGATGTCGATATCTTCAATCTGTCCGATGTGATGTGGGCGGTCAGCACCCGGGCGCGGGCCGACAGGGACATCACGCTGATCCATGGCGCCATGGGGGCGATCCTCGATCCCACGTCAGATCCGGAGGATCACACGCTCACCAAGGTGGGCATCGACGCCACCAAACCCAGCGGCCGCGATTTTGCCGAACGCCTGACCATCGCCGACGAGCAGCGCGCCCGTGTTCAGCAATTACTCAAGGGCGCTGGGATTACTTTCTGATAGGAGATAGGGATGGCGGACAAAAACGGGCTGTTCCGGTCGCCGGCGCCACTGCTCGACGCTAAATCCATCGCTATCGTCGGCGCGTCCGAACGGGGCGAATGGCCATCGGCCATATATTACAATCTCAAGGAACAGGGTTTCGGCGGCGCCGTCTATCCCATCAATCCGGGCCGCGAGGAAATCTGGGGCCAGCACTGCTACCCGGATTTTGCTTCGCTGCCGGAGCCGGTCGATCTGGCCCTGGTGATTGTTCCCGGCGCCGCTGTCCTCCCGGTGCTGGAAGAGGGCACGGTGAACGGGCTGAAATCGGCGGTGGTGTTCGCGGCCAGAATCGGCGAGGGCGATGATCCGGAGAGTATCGCGCGCGGCCAGGCGCTGAGCGATTTGTGCGAGCGGACGGGCCTGCGCGCCTGTGGCCCCAACTGTATGGGTTTGGTCTCTCCCCATACCAAGGTTTTTGCCTATCCCAACAAGGCGCTGTGCCGTCTACCGGCGGGTAATGTGGCGGCGGTCTTCCAGAGCGGCGGGGCCATGATGCATTGGGCGGCGGCGGCCGGCGCGCGCGGCATCCGCTTCAGCCATATGATCACCAGCGGTAATGAGATAGATCTGGTTATGGCCGACTATGTCGACTATCTGGTCGATGATCCCCATACCGACATCATCGTGCTGCTGGTCGAAGCGATCCGCCGGCCCGACGCCTTCATGCAGGCCGCAATCCGCGCCCTGGCGGCGCGCAAACCCATCATCGCGTTGAAGACTGGCCGCAATGAAGCGTCCCAGCAATCGGCTCTGTCTCACACCGGCGCGATCTGCGGCAATTTCGACGCCTATCTGGCCATGTGCGAGCGTCTCGGGATCGTCAACTGCCCGACCTATGAGGCCCTGATTGAAACCGTGCTGGCCTTTCAGGGTGGGCGCTATCCTAAAGGCGGTTGCATCGGCTTCATGACCATATCGGGCGGGGTGGTCGATATGTTGCACGATTATATCGAGCAGCACGGCGCCCAGGTGCCCGACTTCACCCCCCAGACCAGGGAAGCGCTCGCCGATCTCGTGAACCCGGGGATGATAGTGCGCAATCCGCTCGATGGCGGCGGCGGCGCGGGGTTCGGGCCGGCCCAAGCGGCGCGGGTCTGCGGAATCGCGGCGGACGATCCCAATATCGACATGGTCGCCTGGACCATGCGATTGCCCAGCGATCGCGTTAAATTTAGGCAAACGGCGCCACTGCTGGACATGCTGAGCCGAACCGACAAGCCCATTCTCGCCTTTGAACGGGCGCCCTATACGCCAACCGCAGATGATCTCGACTTCCAGATTGAGACCGGTATTCCCTTCCTGCAGGGGCTAGAAGCAACTGTCGGCGCGCTGACCCGGTTGGGTTTCTATGGCGAACGCGTCAACCGGCCGTTGGAGACGGTGTCAGGTCCCGTGCCGCAGGCCACCGTATTAGATGATGCAGCCATCGCGGCGGCCTTGGCCAATGCCGGGGTTTTGGGCCCGGCCAGCGCCGAGGTCGCGACGCCGGAAGAAGCTGCCGGCGCGGCGCAAAAAATCGGTTTCCCGGTGGCACTCAAGATCCGCTCGGGCCAAATCCTGCACAAGACCGAGGCCGGCGGCGTCAGGCTGCATCTGTCCTCACTGGAGGACGTTAGGCGTGCTGCGCACGACATGGCCGACGCCGCGCGCCGTGCTGTGCCCGACGCCCAAATTGACGGTTATGCCGTACAGGAGATGGTCAGCGGCGTTGAAGTTCTGGTCGGCTGCCGGACCGATCCGTTCTACGGACCGCTGATCGCGGTCGGCGCTGGGGGCGTCCTGGTCGAGCTGTTCAGGGATGTGGCGTTCCGCCTGTTGCCGGTCACGCCTGCCATTGTCGAGGCCATGCTGGGTGAGGTGAAATCGGCGGCTTTGC
>Ga0315338_1003080_pt1 | contig 15133 bp, 10 predicted proteins | sample ASW8metaG_FD_204518 | JGI IMG/M metagenome (GOLD analysis project Ga0315338, IMG submission 204518) | Ammonia-oxidizing marine archaeal communities from Monterey Bay, California, United States - ASW #8 | ecosystem: Environmental > Aquatic > Marine > Coastal | place: USA: California | collected... | reverse complement strand
AGGAGCCATCGTTGGTGCCGTTCTCGCTTTCTGCGGCATCGCCGTCCATCGAATGGATCGACGCCCGCACGTCGAACGCGGTTCCCGGATTCGTACTGCCGCGCTTGCCACCATCTTGCTTGGTGTGATCCTCCTGAGCGCGACGACGTATCTGGCGGTTCGTGGAGGGCTCCAACCGATCGTCCTGCTGCGATGCAGTGGGCTGCTCTATTTCGCATCCTGGGTCGTCTTCGGGTTCGACCGCGCCGCCTCAGTTCCCTCGAGATTTCTGCGCTCCGTGCTGGGCTTGTCGCTTCTCTTCTTTCTTCTGGCCACGCCACAGATTTCCGCGACAGGCGTCCACTGGGGGCCAAGGATTCTCCTTTCCTTACTTCCGGGCGCTGCCTGGCTGTCGGCCGCTGGATTAGCCGCGCAATGGCGTCGCTCGGTCGGCCACGGTGCGGATCGGTCGTTGCTTCTGCGGGTGGTGCCCGGAGGGCTGGGGGGAATCGCCCTTGTGACTATGGCTGTCCTTCAGCTCTATGGGCTTGCCGTGCAGCGTCGCTCGGTCGAGGGGATTACGGCGATGCACGAACAGACCCGACGGGCGATCGCGGGCTCCCTGGCTGTCGCGCCTTCGGACAGCCTTGCGAATACGATTCCGATCGTGACCCATCTCTGGTGGTACGGGCAGCTCTTTGGACCTCTCTCCCTGGATCGTCCTATCTATCAGATTCGATCGACCGAAGACTTCGCTGCCTGGTTCGAAACTTTTGCGGAAGCGGGCCCGCGAAGATTCTACCTCGCTACGGCCGCCCCTGATTTCGAGATCCTCCGCGGTCTGCCCTTACGTGCTCGTCCATTGGGGGAGATCGTCGACTCTCGGCAGCCCACCCTCCGCCATCGATTGCTAGAAGTGGTGCGCGCTCCAACTCTTCCGTAGAGGCGACGGCGCAATCACTTCCCGTTCCAATCGGTGGCGTCAGAGTTTCCCGCTACTGATTCCCACGCTACCCGCGGCGGTCGGCAACAGCTCGCTCTTCATGAATCATGAATTCAAGGGCGACGAGGATGAGGATGTTGAGGACGAGCCCGACCATCGCGGAAAGCTGCTCCCGGTAGAACATGAAGACTTGGGTAAGGAGGATCGAAACCAGGATGGAACGTTGAAACCAATTGTATGCCGCGAGACGAGAGCGTTTCGTCTGGACGACACCGATCAGAACGAACAGAGCCGACAAGAGAGAGGAAGCAAGTTCGGCTGAACTCGCCACGGGCAGTTCCGAGAGTCGGCCGAGTAGATCTTCCACGATTCGTGAATCGGCCAGCGTCTCGAACCCCCACCCGTAGAGGAGCAGAACGGCTGCGCCCTGGTAGAGTTTGATAGCCAGTTGGATGATAAAGAACGTCATCAAGGTCTGGGCAAATCCAGGGAATCGAATGACGCGCTGATAGGCTCCGCGAAGCCGGTTCTTGATCCGGATGGAAAACGGTGGATCGTTGACCGGCACGAGTTCGGCAGATCGGAGAAGAGCTCCGATCGGTTGGACGAGGGGATTGTTCGGATCGGCCTGGCCGAGAAAGTGGAGAGCGCGTTCTTTTTCTTTGCTGTCGAGATCGGACACCGCCAGCTCTTCGAGTCCCTGGAGCGCGTTGACCAGATACTCATGTTCGGTAAACGCACGTCCCCGCAGAATGCGCTGAACGACCAGGTAGGTCAGGACGAAAATTATGTGCATGAGAGACACGGCTGGTTGGTAGAAGTAGTCGTTGTCGTTCGTGACGAACTTCCCGATCTCATCGATAAACGTACCGAAGCCGATTCCCCCGAGAATGGCCGCCGTCCACTGGGCGCCCTTCCCGATGAACGAGAGCAGCAGGATGATGGCCGCGAGCATGAAGAGGCCGCCCCAGAGCATGTGGGCGATATGGAGAGACTCGCCGCCGATCTGCGGGTACCCGGAAACACTCAACGAGAAGCGAATCGCCAGGACGGAAAACACAGCCGCGATGAGGAAAGCCTCGATCCGATCGGCGGCTCCCATGTTGCGAATGAGAGGGCGACGGTGCTTTGGGGAAGGAGCGGAGACGGTCACGGCTGTCGTTCCGCGCCGTCGCTCATGTCTTGAGTTTGTACCAACGGCGCTTTCCCATCCGGATGACCGTCAGGGGAGTTGGGTCGAACGTAGAGCTGGCATCGGTTACCGCATCGCCTTCGACGTAGAACCCGCCTTGGCTCATCAGTCGTCGCACTTCGCCCTTACTCTTAGCGAGGTTCAACTCCGTAAGGAGGTCCGGCCAGGTCATGGCGCCGGACTTGGCCAGGTCAGGTACAGGAATCTCCTCGATGTCGTCGGGCATTCCCTTCCCCTGAATGACCTGGAGGAACTGTTCGGAGGCGCGCTCGGCCGCTTCGATTCCGTGGTACTGCTGCGTGATGTTGAAGGCGACCCGTTTCTTGATCTCCATCGGATTCATCCCCGGTTGGATAAGCTCGGCTTTGAGAGCATTTGCCTCGGGTCCGGTAAAATCCGTCGTCAGATCGATGTAGCTCGGAAGGAGGTCGTCGGAAATCCGCATCGACTTCCCGAACATGTCCTCGGCGGTGTCCCGCACGTTGACCGTGTTCGAGAATGACTTCGACATCTTGCGCCCGTCCGTTCCCATCAGTAGCGGTACGGTCCAGGGAATGTGTGGCTTCTTCCCAAAGTGCTCCTGAATCCAACGACCGGCCAGCATGTTGAGGTACTGGTCGTATCCCCCAACTTGAATGTCGCAGTCGAGAGCATGGGCGTCATAGCCCTGCATGAGACAGTAGAGGGTTTCATGCAGCCTGAGGGACTCACCCTTGTCCAGTCGTGCTTTGAAGTCGTGTCGGCTCACGACCCACTTGACCGGGAAGATAGAGGCCAGCTCGATGAGATCGACGAACTTCAGCTTCGAGAGCCACTCACTGTTGTAGCGGACTTCGGTCTTGCTCTGATCGAGGATTTGAAACGCCTGCGCGGCGTAGTCTTCAGCCATAGCCCGCAGTTCGTCGTGTTCGAATGATTTACGCTCAGACGCCTGCCCAGTCGGATCACCGATCAGCCCGGTGTAGTCCCCGATCAGGAAAACGACCTGGTGGCCAAGCTCCTGAAAAGCGCGGAGCTTTTGCACCGGGACGAGATGCCCGATGTGCAGGCTCGTGGCGGTTGGGTCGACCCCGATGTAAACACGAAGGGGGCGTCCTTCCTGGAGCCGTAGACGTAGCTCCTGGGTCATCTGAGCGCGCAGGCCTCGGGGCGCATCGTCTTCTTTGGCTTCGTCACCAGAATCGCCGGCCGGGGCCGAACCGAGGCTGTCGGCAGTGAATTCTCCGAGACCATCGTTGGTCGTCGTGCTCTCGTCGGGAAAGTGAGTTCCCCGTAGGAGGATCTCGAGTTGTTCGTCGATGGATTTCTCTACCACGCGTATGCCTCCGGTGCCTGATTTCCCGGGCCTGGCCATATTTCGTCGAGTTTTTCGATCGCGCTTGGATCGAGTTCGATCTCGAGAGCGGATCTTGCTTCCTCGAGTTGAGCGAGGGTGCGGGGTCCAATAATGGGTGCCGTAACGGTCGGATTGGCCAGGAGCCAAGCCAGCGCAACTTGTCCGGGCGGTGTCTCCAAATCGCGGCAGAGCGCCTCGTAGGCTTCGATCTGGGGACGAAACGATTCGAGTCGGGCCTGGACCATTTTGGTGGCGCGCCGTCCACCATCCGTCTTCTCGAGGATCCCACCGAGCATTCCTCCGTTGAGCGGGCTCCAGGGGAGAACGCCCAAGCCGAGGTTTGCGCAACAGGGGATGACCTCCAGCTCGATCATCCGAGCGGCAAGGTTGTACAGACTCTGTTCGGAAACGAGGCCAAGGAAGTTGCGATGGGAGGCAACACCGTTGGCCTGGGCGATATTCCAAGCGGCGAAATTGCTGCTGCCCACGTAGAGAACCTTTCCTTCACGAACCAGGGTCTCCATCGCCTGCCAGATCTCCTCCCAGGGCGTGTCACGATCAATGTGGTGCATTTGGTAGAGATCAATATGGTCGGTCTTCAGACGACGCAAACTAGCGTGACAGGCCGAGCGGATGTGATAGGCCGAGAGCTTGCCGTCGTTCTTTCCGTCACCCATCGAACCGTACACTTTCGTGGCAAGTACGATCTTCTCGCGGCGCTCCCCGCCCTGGGCCAGCCAGCGACCGACGAGCTCTTCGGTCGCACCATTGCCGAGCTTGCCGCCGTAGACGTCGGCGGTGTCGAAGAAGTTGATTCCCTGTTCGAGAGCACCGTCCATGATCGAGAAGCTGTCCGCTTCTGAGGTCAGAGGTCCAAAGTTCATCGTACCGAGGCAGAGTCGACTGACCTTGAGCCCGGTTCTGCCAAGATGGCGATACTGCATTTCCATTCCTTCGCGCTAAAACCACGAGTATGCCAGGGAGGATGAAACGATGTCGAGATGGACTCGAATTGTGGGGCAAAAAGCGAATCGAACAACCGGCCCGTTCTTTCAGGTGGTCGCTCGATCGTCGCTTGGTGGTGGGTCCGAATTCACTCACCGACTCGACAGGGCTGGCGAGTGAGTAACGGTTCGAAGGAGAAATCGGGGCCAGACCCCTCAGCCGGCCCCGAAAATGCTCCATCGGAGAACCGAATGCGGCCCCAAGAGGAATTGCGGGCTCCCCAAGGTGTTCTTCGGTCCACCTCTCAGGACGGGCTGGACATGGTTGGTGAGTCCCGTCCTGAGATCTCGGCTCCGACGGTCATGAAAGAACCAAACCGTCACAACCTTACAGGTATGTTCGTTTATGAAACTTCCGTGCCGGGGAAGCATCGGGGCTCGCTTCTGCCTTCCACTCTATGGGCTTGAAACGTGGGGGCTATGTAACTTGTTTGAAAGGAATTGGTTAGCGCCGGGGGCAGCTCGCCGAAATCAGAACGCCTCCCTGCCTCGAGGCCACCGAAGCGAGCCGTTGTGCTGACGAAAGCGTAGGATTTTTTTACAGATTCACGCATCTCGTCCTGGAGTCGGTTCGGTCGGCCTGACGCAGACAACGCGATTCTGTCAGCCGATCCAACCACTCAGGAATGCCTGAATCAGTCCGATCGCGAATCCGAGCACCCCGCCAAAGAAGGTGATGTGCTTGAATTGCTTGCTGGAGAAGCCAAGAATCAGGATCTCCATCTGCCCAATATCCATCGAGTTGATCTTGTCCTCGATCCGCTTCCCGATGTCGAACTCGCCTCCTTGAGAGATCGCCGTCGTCGCCATCTCTTCCATTCCCAAGAGGATCTTCTCCACGATGATCGGCTTGAATCCGCGGGCCATGGCCCCCATCGGACCGAGGCCGGCCAGGAGGTCCTCTACTTTCTCGTCCACAGTTGCCTGTGCTTTGGGACCGGTGAGGAAGGCATGAAGTTCGTCACCATGGAACAATTGCTGCTCGAAGGTCTCTGCGATGTTCTTCGCGATGACATGCCGTTGGGCCGGGATTACGCCGGGAGTCAGGGGAAGGCGCCACCGGCCCAGGAAAACAGGCTTGTGAGGGTGAAAGAGCATCTTGATTGCGATCTGATTGGTCAGGGCTCCGATCGTGGCACCGATGAGCGGGAAGGCAAGATAGCGAGGGTCCATGTTCCAACTTTCTTCTTCGAGTCGAGTCGTGATCGAAACCGCTGGTCAGACAGTCAACCAGGCACGGGTAAGGTGCAAGAGAAGATCCTCCCGGGCAACCGAGGTCCAATAGGAACGATCGTTCGCGTAAAGTGTTGGCCGGGATCCGCCGATGAAATGAGGGAAGGCGGAGCCGATGCGCAGGCTCGCTCGAACTGATTCGCGGCCCGGACTCAATTGGCCGCGATATTTTTTGGGGTTTGCCTAAACGACACGAATCGTTACATTTGCGACGAGGGTTGGTTAGGGAAGCCGAGTTCTTCAAATGGAATTTGAAGAACGCCTTAGGTCAGAGACCTAGCGAAGGAGGACGCGGGCCATGAAGCTTCCGATGCTGCTTCGGCACGGCATCGGGCTGGGACTACTTGCCATTTTTTTGGTTTCCGGACCGACCCAATCGGCAAGTCTCCGAGGTTCCCGAGAGTCGATGATGCGACAGAATCGAGTCGCGCATCAGCATGACTACACGTTTCTGAAGACGACGAAACACGTCAACAAGTTCATCGATCTGGGTCTGCTCGTGAAGCTGCCCGGAAGTCGAGACTACGAACTGGACGGCGTGTCGTTTCCGTACGCCCGGCCGGCCGTAAAGACGTTCATCGAGCGCCTGTCCGACCAGTTTCGCGCGGCGACCGGAGAGAAGCTCGTCGTGACGAGTCTGACGCGGCCCCGCTCGCGGCAGCCGCACAACGCATCCGCGCTTTCCGTCCACCCGACCGGGATGGCGATCGACATTCGGATCAGTCGCAATCGTGCGGCCCGACGCTGGATCGAGAATGTCTTTTTGGAACTCGAAAAGAAGAATCTCATCGAGGCAACCAAAGAGCGCCGCCCGCCTCACTACCACGTGGCCGTGTTCCCGAATGCGTACAAGGCCTACGTCAAGCAGCTCGAGCGATCGCAAAAGCGAAACATGGTCACTCACAGCGTTGCGCGGGGTGACACGCTCTGGCACATCGCTCGTCACTACAAGACGAGCGTCGCCCAACTCCGGGTGCTTAATGATCTGGGTGGCTCTGAAATCTACGTCGGGCAGACTCTCAGGGTCCGCTAGCAAACCGAGCTACTTCGAATCCGGATCGTTTGCCGCGTCGGCGGTGCCGTCATTCGCTTCTTCGCGTTCGACCCGTTCCGCCGTCTCCGATTCGTGCCCCTGGCATTGCCAGACCGGTAGGGGTGGATACTTCCGAAATCTTGGATCGTGTTCCGAAAGCAGACAGAGGAAGAAGACGGATCCACGCTGAGTGGAGACTCGTTTCACATGGCGGCACGTTTCGCATAGACCCGCGTTCACTTTCCTAAACGCTCCCGGCCCGCTGGCGTTCGACTAGGATGGCGTCTCACTTGCCGGGATGTAGAACTTCTCGGTGTACTCCCGGACCATCCGATCGGTGTTGAATTGAGGAGTCAGCGAGGCCATCGCTTCTTTCATCTTGCCGATCCATCCGAGGGGAATGCCGTCGGTGCGGTCGTAGAAGAGTGTCGCGATCTCGTGTTCGAGGATGTGATAGAAGGACTCCGCGTCTTCGTGATCCTGCGCTTCGGTGTCGGTGTAGTCCTGCTCGCGCCCCAGGGCCCATCCGTGGCTCGGGTCGAATCCTTCACTCCACCATCCATCAAGAACGGAGAAGTTGAGGACTCCGTTCATGGCCGCTTTCATTCCGCTGGTTCCACTCGCTTCGAGGGGACGACGTGGATTGTTCAGCCACATGTCCACGCCCTGCACGAGATAGCGTGCGGTGCGCATGTCATAGTCTTCGAGAAAGAGAATTCGATGCTCGAAGTCCGGTGATTGGGAGAACTCGAAGATGTTACGGATGAGATCCTGTCCCGGCCGATCGGCAGGATGGGCCTTTCCCGAGAAGAGGATCTGCACCGGCCGATCGGCATGACAGAGGATGTTCCGCAAGCGGTCCATGTCCCGAAAAATGAGAGCAGCTCGTTTGTAGGTGGCGAAGCGTCGCGCAAAGCCGACCGTGAGAACATCTTCGTCGAGCAGGTGATCGACACTTCGGAGTGCGTCGGGAGACTGTCCATGGCGAGCAAACTGATGGCGTACGCGCCGCCGGACGGCATGGATGAGTCGGTGTTTTTGATCCTTGTGGGCTTGCCAGATTTCCGCGTCAGGGACCTTTCGGACGGCGTCGGCAAATTCCGGGCTATCCAGGTTGTGCTGGAAACCCGAGCCAAGGTGGCTGCGCAGCACCGATGAAATCTCCGGTCCGAGCCAGGTCGGTCCGTGAACGCCGTTCGTGACGCTGTCGACGGCAGAGTTTTCGCCCTTCGCAGCCGTCAGGTGGTTCCAGAGACCCTTCGCCACTTCGCCATGCAGCTTACTCACCCCATTGACAAATCGACTCGCTCGAATGGCCAGGGCCGTGAGGTTGAATTCGATGAGACCTTCGGGCGGGGTGCCATCCGATCCATTGGACGATCCATCCGCTGGGCTCGTGTCTCCGGACTGAGAATCCCCAGACGCCGAGTCAGCCGTCGCTGCATCCGGCGAGGAATTGTGTTCGACGGAACCCGGGATGGGATCGCCCGGCGATCCGGGATTGCCCAGAGCACGGAATCGCTCCGGATCGATATTCCATCGTGCGACACGCTCGGAGAAGTAGCGATGCATCAGATCACCGGCGAACGACTCATTGCCGGCGGGCACCGGAGTATGCGTCGTAAAGACCGTGTTTCGCGCTGTTTCGGCCAAAGCGTCAGAGAAGTTGACCGAACCGCCCTCCATGAGATCTTCGATCCGCTGAAGCGCAAGGAGGGCGGAGTGCCCTTCATTCATGTGCCACGCCCCTGGCCGTATGCCCAGAGCATTTAGCGCCAGTACGCCGCCCAGTCCCAAGAGAATCTCCTGGCACAAACGCATCTCGCGTCCCCGAATGTAAAGGATCGAGGTGATGGCTCGATCCGCACCGTGATTGGAGCGAACGTCTGAGTCGAGCAGGAGCACGGGGGCGCGTCCCACTTGAGCCTTCCAGATGCGCACGTCGACCGATCGGCCGGGGAAGGGAACGGAGACCGTGACGGGATGTCCGCTCGGTGTGGTCACGGGCAGAACGGGCAGACGGCGGAAGTCGTGGGTATGGTAGTGGTGTTGTTGATAGCCGTCCGCGTCGATCGTCTGATGAAAGTATCCCTGTTGGTACATAAGTCCGACGCCGACGAACGGGACACCGAGATCGCTCACCGACTTGCAATGATCCCCGGCGAGAATACCGAGTCCTCCCGAATAGATACTGAGACTCTCGTGCCAACCAAACTCGGTGGAAAAGTACGCGATCGGCCCGCGGTCGAAATCGGGATACTTCGTACTGAACCAGGATGTTTCGTGGCCATCCATGTAGTCGCGAAACTTGGCCATGACCTTGTGGTACTCGGACTCGAACTCGCCGTCGTCGAGGAGAGTGTCCCAGCGATTCGGCGTTACGTTGATGAGGAGTTCGACGGGACTGTGGTAGGTGTGCCAACGAGCAGAGTCGATTCGCTCGAAGAGATGGACGGCGCGCTGATTCCAGGTCCACCAGAAGTTGTAGGCGAGGTCGTAGAGGCCCTGATACTCGACTGGAAGTTGGATGTCGGCGGCCGCTGTCGTCCGCACGTCGGGGTAGTGCTGCATCATTCTCCAAAATTCGAAATGCCCCACGGGAGGGACGCTATGCCCATCGAAGGGGCGCTTTGTCCCACTGGAGGGACGCTGTTGTCTTATTTGGGGCTGGTTGCGATCGTGTCGTGCTCCGACAACTCAGCTCGGTCTGGAACGTGGTCGACGAATCGCCGATACAGCTCCTCTATCCTCCGAACATATCGAACCGTTTCCGACCCGCGACAGTACCCGAATCTGGCCTTTTCATAGTAGGTGGGTTTTTGCAGCAAAAGCATGGCCCGCTCGACATTGCCGAACCAGAGATCGGGGTCCCAGTTCTGCTTTCGGGCCAAAAGGCGAGCGTCTTGAACGTGACCGGCCCCCGCGTTGTAGGAAGCGAGGGCAAAACGGATTCGATTCTCCAGCTTCAGGTCTGTTTCGAAGCGGTTGAGCATTTGACGGAGGTACGTAGCACCGGCCCGGACTGATTCTCCCGGATCGTCCAGATCGGTGATTCCGAGTTCTGCCGCCGTTTGGGGCATAACCTGGGTTAAGCCCCGGGCGCCGGCCCAGCTCTCGGCCGTCGGATCGAATCCTGATTCCTGGAACATCAAAGCGACGAGCAGTCGCCAATCGAGCTCGTGGCGCTCGGCGTAGACCTGGGCGAGCTGATCGTAAGGGGAAATCCGCCCACTGATATCGGAACGATAGTCGTCCCGGGACATTTCGATGTATTTTTGCTCATCGAAGTAGCGACGGTGGGCCATGTTATAGAAAAGTCCGCGGTATTCCTGGTTGAGATAGCTATCGAGCGCGGTCTGGAGGGCAGGGTTGGTAGGCCGTACTCCCCATCCCAGGTCGGTTTCTCGAACGGAAAAGGCAGCTCGCAGTTCCCTGCCGTAAGTCTGTTCGATCTCGAGGATGTGGGAGTCGCAGATCGTGGCGTCGAGGACCCCCGATTCGACGAGAGCCAGGATGCGCTCGGTCTCCATCGTTTCTGGAGTGAAGAGGATCGAGACCCCGTCGAGCTCGTCGGTCAGGGCCTTGAGCGTCTCATGAAAAGCGCTGGTCTTACGAATCGCGATGGTCATGCCACGCAGGCCTTCCCAGCTCGTTATCTCGGGCTGATTCGCCCGGGTCACTACGACCTGGTCTACGGATAGATACCGCCGGGTGAAGCCGATCGTCTTCTGCCGTTCAGGCGTAATCGTGAGCGCCGCAGCGATCACATCCCCTTTGCCCTGGAGGAGCCAGGGAATCAACTCCGCTGAGCTGGGAGGGATGACGATTTCGAGGAAGAGGTCGTGTTTTCGGGCGAATCGCTCGAGGAGTTCGTATTCGAATCCGAGTTGGGTTCCGCGATGGAGGAAGTAGGTCGTCGCGTTGTTTCGGGTCAGCACACGGAGTCGTTTGCGATCCTTCAGGCCTTGGAGATCGTCCACATAGATCTCTTCCCGTTCGCCGGTCAATGCGTGGAAAATGAGGTACTCGTTTACCCGGGTGCGAAGGTCGTCGGAGTCCGGGTGAAGGGCCAGGGCGACGGGGCGATCTTCGATCACGGCGAAGGGGGCCGAGAGTTCCTCCCGAAACGGGGCGATCGCTGACCAATAGTGGGAGTCGAGGAGCGTACCCGAGAACCGACCGTCTGCGACGGCATCGAGGATCTGTTCCGCCCCCATCTCTTCCGGGACGATCTGGATCCGGATGTCAATGCGCTCCTGGAGCTCGCTGAGGGTGTCGTAGAACGGACTCGACTCCTTCACCGCGAGTTCGCATCCGACGAGATCCGCGACGGTCTCCAGGGATGCCGCCGTCGTGCTCGGGACGATCAGGAGTTCATCGACGTTCAGATAGGGAAGAGAAAACTCGACCTCGGCTGTTCGCGGCTCGGTCACCGCAAGATTGCCGGCGATGACATCAGCTTCGCCCGCGCGAAGGGTCCGGACCATCTCGGGGTAGCTATCCAGAACGATCCACTCCAGGTCCCGCCCGAGGTACTCGGCGAGGCCGACGGCGATTTTTCGATCGAGTTCGACCGGATAGCCGCTGCGGGGAAGAAATGAGATTGGATCCGCCGGGACGATGACCCGGAGGGGGGCCGGCGGTTCTGGGACGGGCGATTTAGAGGTCGAGTCCGGACCGCACCCAAAAGCGAGACAGGAAAAAAGGAACCACCCAATCGGGAGGAACATCTTGCCGAGATTCGGCCGGGCTCTGTCGATGCGTGGGTACCGGCTGCGGCCCATACGTTTCCTCGACTGTGACACCGTCATCGGTCGGTGCGAATTTCCCTCTGGCCTTATCTTCCGATTCTGCCATCGCTTAGGGTACGTGTTTCCCTCTGTCTCCGGCAAGGAGGTGGAGCTGCGATCACGGCTCGATTCATTGACCACAGTCCATTAGTATCGGCCGATGGATCAAAAAACTCCCCCCGCTTTGCAGCTGGAGCGACCCATCGTGAGCCTCGATCTCGAGGCGACCGGGGTCGATTTCGACTTCGATCGGATCGTCGAGATAGGCCTCGTGCGGGTCTCACCGAACGGGGCGGAGCATGAGTACCGCTCTCTGATCAATCCTCGTATACCCATCCCGATCGAGACGACGGAGATTCACGGAATCACCGACGATGACGTCCGAGGCGCTCCGACCTTTGCCGATGTCGCCCTCGATGTCCGTGATTTTCTGGCCGGGGCGGACCTGGTTGGATACAACCATCAGCGCTTCGATGTGCCAATGCTCCGGCGGGAGTTCAGCCGCGCTGATGTGGCCTGGGATGTGTCGGACTGCCGTCTGATCGACGTCAATCGCATCTTTCACGCGATGGAGCCGCGCACTCTCTCGGCCGCCGTTCGCTTCTTTTGTGGTCATGATCTCGAGGGGGCACATGGGGCACTGGCCGACAGTCGCGCGACACTCGAGGTACTCCGTGCCCAACTCGAACGTTATCCGGATTTGCCGCGATCGATCGAGGACCTGGACAAGCGTTTCAACGCACCCGATCCCAATTTTGTGGACCGGACCCGGCGTTTTCGCTGGCGACACCGCGAACCTCACTTTGCATTTGGGGAGTTCCGCGGTCGTGCGCTCGCGGCGGTTGCGGCCGAACGACCCGAGGCTATCGACCGGATGCTCCGGGGGAGTTTTCCTCGCGAAGTGAAACAGTTACTCGAAGGAGCGCTCCGTGGCGAAGTACCCAGGAGACCGGAGAAGAGCTAAGGCGGAAGCGAAAAGGGAGAGAGATGGATATCTACGAGAGGTCGCTGTTCAGGCATCGTGAGTGTCGAGGCAAGGTCGAAATCCGGTCGCGGATGCGGCTCGAATCCCAGGAGGATCTGAGTCTTGCCTACACTCCGGGAGTGGCCCGGCCGTGCGAAGTGATCGCGAATGATCCGTCCGCAGCCTGGGATCTGACCTGGAAAGGCCGGACCGTTGCGGTCGTTTCGGATGGTTCCGCCGTGCTGGGCCTCGGAAATATTGGCCCGATGGCCTCGCTCCCTGTCATGGAAGGCAAGGCCGCTCTCTTTCGTGAGTTTGGCGGCATCGATGCGGTTCCCGTGGTACTTGACGCAACCTCTCCGGACGAGATCGTCTCCATCGTCAAAGCGATCGCTCCGAGCTATGGTGGGATCAACCTGGAGGACATCTCCGCACCCCGCGCGTTTGAGATCGAGGATCGGCTTCAGGACATCGGAATACCCGTTTTGCACGATGATCAGCATGGCACTGCGATCGTCCTCCTGGCCGCGATGACCAATGCGGCCCGGGTGGTTGGGAAGACTCTCGGCCAGATGTCGGTCGTCGTCAGTGGGGCGGGAGCGGCGGGACGCGCCATCGCCCATCTCCTCACCTGCCGGGAGAGCGACGAGCGTTGCATTCCGGTTGGGAAGATCCGCGTCTGCGATTCAAAGGGCATCATTGCGCCGGGCAGGGAGAGACAGGATCCCGTCAAAGAGGAGTTGGCCCTGCTGACGAATCCGGATGGAGAGACCGGGTCCCTGCAGGATGCCTTGCGTGGAGCGAACGTGTTCATCGGTGTGAGTCGCGGCGGAATCGTCTCCGGAGAGGATGTTCGAACGATGGCCCCAGACCCGATCGTTCTCGCCATGGCCAATCCGATTCCGGAGGTAGACCCGGATGAGGCCCGAGCGGCCGGGGCGGCCGTCATCGGGACGGGACGAAGCGACTTTCCCAATCAGGTGAACAACGTGCTCGCGTTTCCCGGGTTGTTCCGGGGCGCCCTGCATTCCCGCGCGACGAGGTTCAATCACGCCATGAAACTCGCGGCGATGGACGCACTCGTCGGCGCGATAGAAGAACCCACCCCAAACCGGATTCTGCCCTCGCCGTTCAATCGGTCCGTGGCGGTGGCGGTGGCCGACGCAGTGGCAGCTGCGGCGAAGCGGACTGGGGTCTGCCACCAGACCGAGCCCGATCCGAAACACTCCTGAGCAGCCCGGCAAACCGATCCCGTGAACCGAGGATGTCCTTCCGAGGGGCGGGTTTCCGAGGAAGGCCTGCTTCTACTTTTTCGGTGGTTTGAGATCCGCGGCCGCGATGACATGAGTCCAGACTGTCTCACCGTCCATGCTCATCGCCTTGAGGGTGAGGACACGCTCCGTGCGAGGACCCGTCACCTCGAGAACTCCGTAGTTGTGTTTGCCGCTGTACAAGGTGCCATCGACCCGGAGTGGATTGTTAAACTCCGGGTCATCCTTCTTTCGTTCCCGAGCGCCGGCCGTAAGGGGAGAAGAGGTGAATTCGTAGAGAGGGTAGAACCCCTCGCGCTCGAGTTTGAGAAGCTCGGTGTGATGCCGGTCCCCACTCAAAAACACTACGCCCTGAATACCCTGGTCTTTGATGAAGTCCAGGAGCTCATCCAATTCAGTCTCGTAATTGGTCATAGACTCGAAGCGCCCGGCCGTGTTGAGCATCTGGCTTCCGCCAACGATGATCTTGAAGGGGGCGCGCGAACCGAGAAGTGAAGCCTTGAGCCACTGCATTTGTTGCGGACCGAGGTAGGTCTTGTCCCTGCCCTCTGGCCAATTGGGAGGCATACGATACGTGCGACAATCGGTCAAGAAAAACTCGATGTCGTTATAGGTGAGGTGCTGATATACGCCGGGCGCGCCTGGGATCCCGTAGGCTGGCGCCGGCCAATAGGTCTCGAAGAGGCTCTGGGACGTTTCCTTCAATGGATAGTAGCGGTCGCTGTTGTTGGGACCGTAGTCGTGGTCGTCCCAGGTTGCGATGTGCCCCATCTTCGCGAAGAACGGTTGGAGGACCTCCTGACCGCGATCGATCTTGTATCGACGGGCAAGCCCCTCCGGCGAGTAGAAGTCGACCTCTCGCGTGTAGAGGTTGTCCCCCATCCAAACCATGAGAGCAGCATCTTCCCTGGCCATCGTATCGAAGATTTCGTGATCGCTACCGTAGGGCTTCCCGGGACGATCGTAGACGGGTTCGTTGAAGTAGGTGCAGGAGCCGATCAGGACGCGAAACGGCGGCGGATCGGTTCGGTACTGCCAGAGTGGTTGGGTAGAGAACTCGAGGGGATAGGGGCGTTCGATGAGCTCACCATCGATGTAGAGCTCGTACTTGTAGCGGATTCCCGGTTCGAGATCGGCGAGACGGAAGTCGAGCGAAAACTGATCTTCGACGTTCGGGATTCGGGCCGAGGTCAGGCGCGCCTGCTCCGGGGCGTCGGCGGGGAAGTAGCGGAGCTGGACGGTGGCGGCCCGTGTCGTCTGAACCCAGATGCTGGTCGTCTTCAATTCGGAGAAACCGAGCATGGGCCCGGCATGAAGGAGGTCGGCGGTCGTCGAACCGGCCGCCGTGCCCGCGACGCAGATTATCAAGGTGACCGCGGCAAGGGCGC
>Ga0315338_1003079_pt1 | contig 15136 bp, 10 predicted proteins | sample ASW8metaG_FD_204518 | JGI IMG/M metagenome (GOLD analysis project Ga0315338, IMG submission 204518) | Ammonia-oxidizing marine archaeal communities from Monterey Bay, California, United States - ASW #8 | ecosystem: Environmental > Aquatic > Marine > Coastal | place: USA: California | collected... | reverse complement strand
CTGTCCTTGACCTTGAATATTAACCCTCTGTATCGCTGGCTCAAAGCCAGTAATTGCCAGATTCTCCTTCATTTTTTCCGCGATTGACTGTTTGCTGTACGACCCCACCTGGAGCATGTAATAACCATCGCTATCCTGGTTCTTGACTGATTGCTTGACAGGCTCTTTGCTAAGTTGTTGTTGCGGCATGGTCTCTTCGACAGACACCACTCGTTCGACATCGGGCAGCACCGTGTAAAATTCAAAGCTGGCGCGAACGGGATCGGTTGATGTAGCTCTCTTGCTGGCCTCATTGGCAACCCCACTCTCCTGCGAATCTATAAACAGGTCTTTCAGTCCAGCACCCATTCGGTCCGGCTCGCCCGATACCTGCCCTTTAAATTGTAAGGACCTATTTCCTCCTGTCCCAGTTATCACAAACAATTGCATTGATATCAGTGCCAAAAATATTGACCCGACAACCGCACCGCCTAGGACACCTGGTCCAAACATCGGTCTAAAAAGCCAGTCGATTACGCGAGGCCGAGATTTACTTGCCGACTGTTTTGCCTCTAGATTATCTTCGGGCGATGCTTGAACAGTACTCATACTTGGTGGGCTAGCATCTACAAGGTTCTCGAATTCTGGTTCAATGTTTCTAAAGTGAATTTCGGAGGCCTGGCTATCCGTTTGTTGCCCAAGAGCGACTGGGTCGAATTGTCCGGCCGCCAACTCCATTTCGATCTCTTTATTACTATCGCCAATCTTTTCTGCAGCCAAGGACATAATTGATGCGACGGTATCAGCTGAACAATCCGTTGGTGCACCAATGAACATTAATTCATCTAAATTATCAGTTTCCCTAGATGGATCGATAGGGGATCGGTCAGATTGATGATCTTTATCAGTCATCGTCATTTATCCATGGAGAGGCGTATTCCCCCATACAAACTACTAGAGACTTTTTTGCATGTTTCACATGGGTAGCCACGGTATCTTGTACGATTTTAGTGTGTTCCGCGATCTCGTCTCTTGACAGCTGAAGCTCTCTAGCGAGCCGCCAGACATGGCATTGCTTTTCTGGAAGTTCTAATAGACAGTCGACATATTTGTTCCAGGACAACCTTGCCCAAACATCTCGAACAACATCTACTCCATGTTTTTCTAATGGGTGAAGAATAATCGTTCGACCTGTTTTCCTACTACTAAATTTTCCCTCTTGGCTAACTCTATCCTCTTTAAGCTGAGTATCTCGAAACTCTTTCAGTTGCGACCTCGTGACTGCGTACACGAACCCCGCAAACTTGCCCATTGGTGTAAATGAGTTACATTTTTTCCATAGTGACAGAATAGCTTCCGCTGCCACATCATGTGCGGTTTCTTCAGCTAATCCTTTTCTTAGGAGGAAAGAGTATATAACTGGAGTCCATTTTACCCAGAGGACATTTCGGGCGCTCTTGTTACCCTCGCAATGCGCAAGATAAAGATCATCATCATCCCAATCCTCATAGTCCAATGTTTGTGTCATCATCTAAACTATCTGCAGCGCTATCGAATATGCAAGTGCCCAGTACTTCTCAATACCTTCTAATGTATTGTAAATTGTCAGTCACGTGTCGACTCAATTATTTAATTTATCGATCTGTTTAGCTTGAACTTGAGTAAATTTCACTGGATATCGCATTAGTTCTAAGACAACTTCTATGTCCCTGGTAAGCAAAATTAAGTCTCGGTCACTTATCAGCTTGGTGGTCGTTGTTTTTATCGTTATTGCCGGACTCATCGTCAGATATCAAGATAATTTGACCAGCACCTCTACGGTGGCAAGCTGTGAAGCCCCGCCAATCCCAAAATCATTAGAGGCGAAACTGAGTAATCCGACTATTTTGTCGGCTATTAGCGAAGGTTCCGAGAATTTTGAGTCTGTATCCGGACAAGTTGAAGATTTACTGAACGCCTACGTTGTTGACAGAAATTTTGATGAGCTCGAACTCATCCTTTATCAACTGGCACATCAATATGGTTGTGACAATAGTTTTCCAACTAGAGAAGTTATTGAATCTGTGGATAGCGTGGCTACAAATAGAACCAACAATAATCTTTTTGGCGAAGCCCTGAATCTAAACGATACTTACCTAAGGATTACGGCCCAACACGAAAACAAGACGCTGTACTATGAAATATTGTTGTACAGATCCTGGTATTTACAGAGGGCCGGTTCAAGCCCTATGGCCGACGATAATCTATTAACAGAAGCTCTAACTCTGATCGACCAAGTAATCGAGCACAAGCAAAGCGAACACGAACAAATTACTACTCAGCTAGCTAGACTAGATGAGCAGCACGACGAACTATTCGCCAGTAAACAGTTTGACAAGCTATTAGAGTTGATAACTGAAAGACGCTCATTCGAGCTCGAAAGTATGGATAGACTCTCATCTTCATACGATATCGGACACGCGCTCTGGATCAAAACAACCATTCTCACAAAACTCGGGTCTATAGAACTCGCACTGTCGACACTTAAAAATGCCGCCGAGGAATCGACAACGGCAAGCGAACGACTAAGAAATTATGGACAAATTGCCGGGTTGGCCGCGAAAACAGGTGACATTGAAACCTGGAAATTTGCGTTAAAACGAGCCTTACGTGCAGCTAGATCACAAGATGAAGAGTGGAATTATCCTGGCAATGTACTGACAACTCTCGACCAGACTTACTTGAACCATAGTTACTGGGCAAGTGAGGCGACCAAACTGATTCGGCTTCCGGTCACGTCAATCACCAATCCTAGGCATAAAAAAAATCTTGTATGGTTCCTAAAAACAGCTGGAACTCATTTTCTACGGCAGGGTGATCTCAAAACTGTTACTGATATCCTGGAAAAAATTGATGAGATAAAGGATGAAGGCCATTTCACTATGGAACAGGAAATCGACTTTATTGTTTCAGTCGATTTGCCGACCAAGTTAATTGGAAACCGACAAGGAGAGTCATTTGCACGCCTACTTGAAATTGCTAAAGCTACCTATGAATACGAAACACCATCAGATCAGGATATTAGCAACTTCCAAACGATATTCAGCAGCTTCTCACTCTATGGTCGTGCATCCGAAATAATGCCAATTACAAATACATTTATAGACAAGATTCCGATCGATCAGAAAGCCACTGTTTCTTACATCCTATTACTTTCTAATCTTGGAAAATATATATTTAATGCCGGCGAGCAAGAACTTGGACTGCGATTCTTGCGAAAATCCGCTCGTCTTTCCAAAGAAAAAGATTTTCCAGGCTATGAACTAGTCAGTGTAATGACCAACCTTAGTCACGCGTACAAAGAACTAGAAATGTACCAAGAATTCGAAATCGTTTCTAGCACACTCCTAGAAAAACTAATAAACAAAATTGATGCTTCTCCTCGGTCGTCACAAGCTAACGTACTATTTGCGCTCGAACATTGTGAGGCGCTTATTTTTCACTATGTCAGTACAAACTACAACGTTCAGTTATTGCGAAAATACATAAACATCGCAAGGACTTTGTTTTCTCAAATCAACTTCGACCAGATACCCGCTGCTCCTCCCTCTATGAATATGGAGAAATTTCAACATTCTTCTGAATTAGAATTAATATGGTTAGACCTTATCGAGATGGCGGTCGATAAGGCTAACTATCGAGGCCCAGATCCAACCGTTCTCTTGGATAGGCTAAATGCTCTCAAGGACAAGCTAAGAGCAGGCCGCAGCCTATATCTTGCTGGATTGCTCGCGCTTGCTCTAGGCGACTTTGATGCAGCCAAATGGTTCTGGACGTTAGCAACTAAGACAAACATGAAAGACTCGGGACACAATGCGCTCGCTATGCTCTCACTTGTAGCGAAAGATTATGACAATATCATTCGAATCTTAACTGATGGAGCAAATAGCGATAGCCAAGAAGATACCCTATTAACTGCCATCTGGAATTCAAAGAGTCAGCGAACATCCTACACCGATGATGTTGCGAAGGCATTTCTTATGGCCCAACGTAACCATGACGTTGGACTGATTAGTAACTCGCTCAAAGAAACACTTGCTCGTTCATTATCAACTCAACCAGAACTAGTTCAACATCACCGTTTCCTAGAGAGGCAAAAAGCCAATCTAGAATTTGTCCTAGATACCTACCTCTCTGACAACCAGAATGAGCTAAAGATCGCTACATCAATTCAAGACCAAATATTAGAGATCGGAAAGGAGTTGGCAACGTCTGAAACTCGCCTTAGAAACGTTGAACCAGAATACTGGAACCTTGTGCATTCTAGCCCACCAAGTATGAGTACTGTTCAAACATTGCTTGAAGATAATGAAGCTTTGGTTTTCTTCAGACTTTACGAAAACGACCCTTTTGATCTGAACCTAAAAACACTACCTGGTGTTCAAAAAATTGAAGACTCTGTTTACCCAGGGTTTGTGTGGGTGATCACAAGCGAAGAAATTACCTTACAACCATTACCCCAGTCAGCTAAGTACGAGCTACCTGAGATGATTTACGAACTACGTAGCACTCTCGACAAATCTGTAGCAACGATAGGGGACATATCTCATTATGATACACAGCTTGCACATCAACTATATCAAACAGTTCTTGGAGATGTAGCTGGCAGCATAACTGACAAAAGTCGACTAATTGTTGTACCTAGTGGGGTGCTATTCAGTCTTCCATTTGCCGCTTTAGTCACTAAACACCCAGAAACAACACCAGAAACATTTGAAGACTACCGAGAGATTTCTTGGTTAGCAAATAAATATGCCATCTCAATCATGCCATCCGTTCAAGCATTGGTGGCTGCCCGGTCTGTGCGCCACCGACAATCAACACATCAAACTTTTTTTGGCATTGGCAATCCGAAACTCGTTGGTAACAGCGTGGCAGAAGGTTTAGGCAGTATCGCATCTATTTTTAAAGGTAGTCTTGAGGTTGATGTAGACGCTATTAATCGACTTCCACGATTGCCACAGAGTCGTCAAGAACTTGAGTTGTTGTCAAACGTATTTGGCGAAGAACAATCGACGATTTTCTCAGGAAAGGAAGCAACAGAAACTAACCTAAAAGCCCTTGACTTAACTCAATTTCGGACAATAGCATTCTCGACTCACGCATTGGTAACCGGACAGCTAAAGGGACTAGAAGAACCGGCATTAGTACTGACTCCTCCAAAGAAACCTTCGGATTTAGATGACGGACTTCTTGTCTCTTCAGAGGTTATGGAACTTCAGTTGAACGCCGATCTGATAATTTTGTCAGCCTGCCGTACTGCAGCTGATGACGGGACGGCCTACGCAAAACCTCTATCAGGCTTAGCGCATGCGTTTATGTATGCCGGGGCAAAGGCGTTGTTAGTAACTCATTGGGCAGCAGAATCTGAGGCCTCTAGTCGATTAACAACAAAGTTTGGCTACTATTCGACTCTACCTGGAATTGACGCTTCAGTTGCACTAAAGAAAGCACGGCAAGACCTGATTTACTCTGATGAACCGATGTATGCACACCCGATGTTCTGGGCTGTATTTTTCTTAGTAGGCGATATCGGAGGGTCCACCGAGCCGTAGTCGACACTGGTTTGCCATAGAGAATGAGGTGTTCCTTTCTGTTTAATAATAGTGTGCCCAAATTAGGCCCACAAATAGTCCACTCTACTTCGTTTGAATGGATCGTTCTCGATTATCTGACTTAAAGGAGGAAAGATCGTTCCACAATAAAAGGGCATCAATCTTCAAACACGACTACGGCAAGTTCTTGTCGTACCCTATCTAGCCAGTCGCCCTTATGAACGATCTTCCTATACTGACCGGAACAATACTCTCGAATCTCTTTCTTCGTATAGAGCACTTGGTCCATCCAATCATTTTTGTACAGCATATATACAGCGTTCCCTTCAACTGGGCAGTCCAGAATAACTTTCTCAAATTTTGAGAACTCATAAACTGAATACCCAAAGAATCCGCCACTTCCCCAATACCTCTTATCAGGCTGTAATTTGTAAATCTCTTTTATTCGATCGTAATCAATAGAATATTTCCATCGAGTGACGATAGCTCGTTCATTTTTTTTATAGTGCTCAATAGTGTTTTCAAGTGTCCATTCACTAGGAGGCAGAATCTCGAAATTGACAAGCTCGACTGAATTGGCCTCCATATTGTCACTTCTTTTAGTTGTCGGTTTACTCCGTGGCTGATTCTGGTCTATCCATGCGAACGCCTCCCTCAAACTCATGCTGTGGTGTTGAATCCAGTGAGCCTCCATCACTCGCACCTGGTCCTCTTGATCTGACTGATTCGAAGTGAACTTCCCTATCACCATGCGTTTACACTTTGGGCAGCTATATTTAATCTCCTTGTTGAGGGGCTTTGATCTCGCAGACTTTAAACCAGTTCGAGACCCGAAAGCTTTTTCCATTTTTTCGCTTTCAGTTTGTCTGGTAAGCAACAAATCTCTACGCATCCACCCTGCCTGAGGCAAATGGAACTTTCGCGTATTTCTTTTACGCTGCACCTGTCGTTGTGCTTGTTCCGATCTTGTAGGACGTTTCATCTATTGCCTTATGTTCTTTACTTGGTTCGGTTAACGTAGGGGGGTAGTCTCATCTGCTACTTTTTGAACCTCTGCACAAGTCGGAAACATGTCATACCACGACATTTTAATGCTGTTACGTCGACGCTATCAAAAAGGTCATTACCCCCACCCTAAACAAGGGACGATCGTATAGGGCAACGTGAATATCTGATTGATCGCTATTCATATAGCGGTCCGCATCATTCTCTGCGCGCTACCAGATCAGGTAGTGTCCACCTAGCTTCTGTTGGTACAAATGAGTCAATTACCTCGATCGAGTGAATTTGTGTAGGAGCGATCGGGGTCTTTACAAAAAATGCTGAACAGAACTTTGTTCTGTAGCGACCGTTGATCACCGCTCTATTCCTTAGATGCCCCTTGATAACAGCGGGGTCATCACTAGCTAGGTCACATAGTGCAATGCGGTAGTCCTGTTGGCTACGATCCGACATCCACGCAGCCTCAACGTAGCGCCCTATCTCTTCACCGAAACAATCGATGACTGCCTCGCGTGCCTTCGCAGGTTTACCTATTTGGAACAATGTACAGAGAAAATCTCTCGCATCGATCCTTAAGCTGAGAAAATTAACCTCAAGCTCGATAACTAAAGAGCAATCATGCTCTTTGGTACGATTATGGCTATAAGCATAATATCGCGCTCCTTGTTTTTCGCCGCAAGCGCAGATATATAACTCTTCATCCCCCTCCGGACGAGTGTCAGAGGTTGAGAGGTCGGCCTTTCGGAACATCTTCTCACGGTAGGAATCTGAAAATGGCGGTTCGAGTAAAAATTTACAATTCGAGGCCTCCGTGTACGCAAGGCCCTTGGCCTCAATTTCCTGAATTACAGACTCTTTCTGTTCCCACGGCACAGCAATGCCACGGTAAAGTTTAGGCATAGAGTATTCGAATTATCATTAGCTAGAAATGCAAGTGAGTCACGCTAGCTATCTTACTCCCTTGAAATAGCAATGGGGTATTCGCGGTTTAACATCGAGAGGAAAACGTCTGTTTCTGGATGCTTCATTTCATTGTTGTACAACGATTTGAGCGTACCCAACTCGTCGGGGAAACTCGCCGCAAAATGGGTGACAACAAAGTCGGTGCGATTAATAGCATAGTCAACCAATAGCGATGCCCCCGCAACTTCTTTGTAAAACGGGACTAAATAAACCGCATCAACACGATTTCTCCCAAGTACAGAGGCCACCAGTTCATCCTCTTCAATGGTCAAAAACCAAGAATAGGCTTCTAATTCGATATTACCGGCCCCAGCTGTTGAGATGCGCATATTGTTGAGTGGTAACTCCTCTGGCACTTGTGAGTGAGCCGTGACCCAGAGAATGCCGAAACCGTTCATTGCACCATATTCTTCAGAATTTCTCGGGTACGCCATGTCGAATTGAGCGTTTCTGATCAGGGGCCCAATTTCCTTAAACTGTTCTGCAGTAGCAATTAGCCGTTGCTGCATGCCAAGCGTGGAAAGCTTTTCATAACCGCCCCCACCTTCACTTGCTACGTGAAGACCATCTGCTTTCCCATCAGCATGGGTATAAACGCCATCGCTATGCTCAGTGTCGTCCTTCCATTCCCCAGAATATATCTCTCCATCCGAATAGGTCATCACACCCTGACCATGCCTTCTCCCATGCTTGTATTCACCGACATACTTATCTCCACTGGCAAAGGTATAAGTGCCTTGGCCATGCGGTCGCCCATACTTGGATTCCCCGACATACTGCGCTCCACTGGCATATATGTAGGTGCCCTGACCATGCTCTTTGCCATCCTTCCATTCACCGGTGTACATCTCGCCATCGGTCCATGTACGGGCACCTTGGCCATGCGGTAGGTCGTCCTTATATTCGCCGACGTATTTCGTTCCCTCGACCCACGTATAGATACCTTGGCCATGGCGATCGCCGTCCTGGTATTGTCCGACGTGCTTGTCTCCATCGGACCATGTGTAGGTGCCATGGCCGTGAAAATTGCCGCCCTTCCATTCACCGATGTACTTGTCTCCGTTAGCATAGTTAGTGGTGCCGAAGCCATCTGATTTGCCGTTAATCACATCACCTTCGTATGTCCATGTGATCTCATCAGTCACCCCAGTAAGGGTCTCGGCATGAGCACAAGAAACCACTAACAAAAACGTAATCAGTAAGGGGGCAAGTACGCGTTTCATAGTGCCCTTCTCCTACAGTAGAGGCAGTTGATTGAGAAATTCATTTCTCACACAATTCATGAGTTATTGATTTGTCTTCAGATCAATACTATGAACATAGAGAGTGGCAAGAATCTGGCAGAAAGGTGGGATACTTGGGTACTATCGGCCTACCTGTGTCGTATCAATATGCGTCTCAGACCTAGCCCGGGGTTATACCCTATGACCTACTAAACCCCGGTCCGCACATCTCAACTGGCCGCTATCACCTTCGGCCGGCGAGCTATATCTCCCACGCGGAACCTTCTTTTCAGCGGACTGCCAGTAACTAATCATTAGACGCGGAGATCTATCCACTGGGGGCAACTCTGGGGGCAATTACTATTCTAAGTAGGACTTAGCTAGCAATAATTCAATGAGTTAGATCAACTATGTGATTGCCCTCGGCTCCACCAATTGTTACCCAAACCTCAATGGGTTACGAGCTTCCCGTTGTTGAAGCCCTAAAGGAATCTATCGCACATATCTAATGAATCGTGCAGCATTATGAATCCATTGTATTCCATTGACAAAACTCTTAAATTGTTCGACACAATTAGTTAACCAATCCATAAATTTCCATAGTCGTTTTTCCCAATAAGAAATAGAAATGTTATTCAACATTCTACGTTCACCACGCAAACGAAAATAATTTAGTTGATGCGGTGTTTTAATGAGCCACGAATACGTCTCACGAAGGGCCAACTCTATATTGGTAAAATCAATACTTAATTCGTTATTGGCGTTAGTAGTGTCTAGAACTTCATCTCTTTCGGGCCAATCTATAAGGATACCAGCGTGGCGCTTTTTCGTCATTATCTCAACCTCACTGAGTTCGTCTAGGCTATCGACATAACGGAATATTGGACTCGTCGAGCAGATTTCACCACACAAGGCCGCCAGTCGACTTAGTGTTAATGATTCATCCCCTGCTAAGTTATAGGTCTTGCCATAAGTTGCTGGATTATTTATTACTAAAGTCGTCGCCCTAATAAGATCATACACATAAAGAAAGCCACAGTGTGTGTTATGAACTTTCGGAAATACAATTGGTAATTTATTAGTTAATCGATAAAAGATTTGTCCAATTTGACAAGTATCATATGGTCCAAACACTCCCTGCGGTCGAAAAATTGTTATTGGAAATTGATGCCTTTCAAAATAATCTTTCAGGACATTCTCACAAAGTGCTTTATTACCACCATAAGTATTTTTATCTAACGTCTGGGAATCTTGTTCATTAAACGGTGCCGTAGATTCCTCGCTGTACACTGTTGGACTGCTTATAAATATATATTGTCCTATACGACTACGAAAACGATCCAAAATCGGATAGATGTGATTAGGAATATATCCAGAAAGATCAATAACGACATCATAATTAATTTGGAACAACCGTTCGATATCTTTGATACTATTTCTATCTCCACGGAAAAACTTTGTTTCTCTGGGAAAACGATCTGGCGGATTTCTTTTTTGCCTATTGAAAATTGTAACGTCGTAGCCATCGCGCAGTAACTCGCACAACATGAGGTACCCGATAAATCTAGAGCCCCCAAGTATTAGAATTCTTTTGTTCTTCATCGGACATACATTGTATTGATCGTTTAATTAGCATATATGACTTGCTTGTGAATCAGTAATTCAGTGTGGTTCCCTACAAAAAGTGTGATGGCCTAACTCCTTGATTAATTGATGGGCCCTGCAGGGTTCGTGCCTACCAAGACCAGATTAGAAGTCAGATACTCTAAATACGATTTCATTGCGACAACATCAGTGTGCCCGAATTGTGCCCAACACCAGTCCACTCCAGTCCATTTGAGTCACTTCCAGTCACATTCACGCGGGATCGGTGTGCGTAAGTGATTGATTATATGTGACTGCTAGAATGCAAAGGTCGGGGCATTGAGACCGAAGTTGAATTCAAGTCGTGAGATAAGGTTAACGCCGTATTTTCGACCAAGGCCGTTCTTCCGGCGGGATTTCATGCTTCCGTTCGGCAAGTCCTCAGGGAAGTGCAGATTTGGCGGCAGCCCGACCGGCAATACGCCCGAAAACTGCACCCGAGGTCAGACCCGACCCACCGGGATAGTTGTGATGGAACAGACCCCCAACCATCTCCCCACAGGTGTACAGTCCCTCGATAGGCGTCCAATCGCTGGCCAGCACCTGCGCGTTCTGATTGATTCGCAGCCCACCGAAGGTGAACGTGATTCCGCCGGTCACCGGGTAGGCCCGAAAAGGTGGGGTATCAAGGGCCTGCGCCCAGTTGCTTTTACTTGGTGTGAGTCCTTTAGTTTCCAACCCATCGTGCACTGTCGGGTCAAAGGAAACTTCACCAACAGCAGCGTTGTAGGCGATCAGAGATTCTTTCAACCGGGTCTTAGCAACCGGCAGCTTGTAGATCAGTTCGTCAAGCGTATCAGCCTCCAAAGGATTACCCGTCACGTAGCGGGGCTCGAGCAGACTGGCGACTTTTGCGTCAAAAATCTGATAAGCAACATTGCCAGGCTGCTGTAAGATCGCTCCTCCGGTCTTGGCATAGGTATAGAGTTGAAAGTCCTCACCTTCGTCGATGAACCGATCACCATCGGTATTCACCATCACTCCCAGTGGATACGATAACCGGTTGGTCTTATCTGTCAGATGACGGTCGCCGAACGGCGGCGCATCGGCATCAATCGGCGTGCCGTGGTTACCGCTCCACTGCCCGAACGGCAGGGCGCCCAGTTCCAGCGCCATACGCAATCCATCGCCCGTGTTGTAGGCTGTACCGCGCACCCGCGCCATGTCCCACGGTCGCTGCAGGTATCTGGCTCGCCACTCGGGGTTTGCTTCGAAACCGCCACAGGCTAGAACCACGCTTCCCGCATCGAACTGACTAATACCATCGGGGTCACGGACTACCACGCCACTGATCCTGCCGGAACGATCTTGAACCAGCCGCTGCGCCCCAGTCTGGTAACGCAAGACAATACCTCGCCTGCTGGCAACCTCGAACCACATTCTGGACAATCCAACTCCTTCATCCACGGTCCTGACAACGGCTCCCGATGGCCACTTGACCACGCCATCAAACTCGATCGCCGCGAGTGACACGGCCGCCTCCATGCGAATCCCCTGTCCGACCATCCAGCAGGCGGTATCGAAAGAACGTGATACCAGCAGTTCCCCAAGATCAGGATCGATCCCACCGCGTGTTACCCGGCGGAGATCAGACCAAAATGCTTCGGCTGGGTAAGGCGCCACACCTGCCAGGAAATCAGGGACCTCGGTCTGAACATCAGGGATCAACCGCAGCAGTGCATCCGGGGTGTCGAAAGCAAGCCGTAACAATCCTCCACTGTAATGGGTGTTACCACCGCGTAGGTCCTCGGGCGCTTTTTCGAGCATCAACACACGCTCCGCACCACTCTCACAAGCGGACACTGCGGCCGCGTGAGCCGCGTTCCCAGCACCAACCACAATCACGTCCCAGTACCCTTTTCTCTTAGTCACTATTTAATTACTCACAATAATGTTATTGACGTTAGACCGACACTGGATCGCCGAAGAGTCGGTCCTTTCTTGCACTGAACTCGCCGAACGAGTACGTTTGACACGGTGGATCAATTATAAGCAGGCGCTATACGCAAAATAGACATTAATTCGCTGACAGACCATGATCATTTATCCCGACATCGAGATTCAGGACGGACGCTCCGTCAGCCTTCCTCGAGGACGCAAAGAAGAAGCGACTGTCTTTGAAATCTCCCCACTTAAGGCTGCAGAAAATTTCCAGCTAGCCGGTGCGGAGTGGTTGCAGGTCGTCGATATCGACGGAGTCTTCCAGGGAGGTCGATTCAACTCGGGCATGATCTGCGAGATCATCGACGAAGCAGACATTCCAGTCCAGGTTGCCGGTGGCATACGTACCGAACAGCACGTGAACTGGTGGTTTGAACATGGCGCCTCCCGGATCGTACTGGGTACTGCAGCAATTAAGGACCATCAGCTACTGCGCCACGTCTGCCATCTGTATCCTGACAGGATCGTCGTCAGCATTGATGTGAGAGCCGGCTATGTCCTGATCGACGGCTGGCAGACCCGGACCTCATTCGATCCCATCACGCTGGGCAGGAGTTTCTGTGACCTTGGCGTCGCCGCGGTTGTCTACACCGACATCGACCGTTTTGAGAACCATCCGGAGAGCAGCCTTGCTGGCACCTCTGAAATGGGCACAGAACTCGATCTTCCAATTATCTCGTCCGGTACGGTACGGACATTGGATGACATCTCATTCCTCAGCCTGTTGCCCAACATACACGGCGTAATCACCGGCCGGGCGCTGTTCTCCGGGGCAGTCGACCTTAAGGAGGCGATTGCACTCGCTAGAGAACCCGGCGTCGACCCATCGCTTGCCGGGGAGGGTGTCCGCCCTCAGCAGGCCTCACCGACACCGACCGGGCAAACCTTACCATCCGACTACACGACCATGGGACAGGAACTGCTGGACCTGCACCGAGCCCATACTGAAGGCGCTGTCTCGGCGGAGGAGTATCAGACCGCGCGGCAGAAAATTCTCACCCGTTTCGATAAATAACATCCCGAACTGCGGGTTCATCTTTTACCCGCCCCACGTTCTTTTTAGGCGCAATAATAACGGTCCAGCAGGTCTATAGTTATCAATCTCTTGCAAAGGTCATTCACTTTGGTGTCTTGCCTCAAGATAGTTTTCGATCAAATCAAACCAGTCAATAACAAGGTCGGGAAACTCCTCCGCTTCTGAAATCTCTGAAAGCATGTCTACAACCGCAGCGGTAGACAGTTCACCCAAGTAGTTATGGATGGTTTTTATTGTTTCCTCTCTGATATGCCCCGCCACGCCGCCGGTGCCATCCGCCCCATACAGGATAGTCATCGCATCAGTTGCCATTACTTATCCTCCTCTATTGGTCAGTTCCTATCATACCCAATGCACCTAAAGAGTTAACCAGTTAACACCATAAATTGGCTAATTAACGCACAACACAGCGCTAGAAAAGTTATAGTTTCAGCGGTGTTAATGGTACCCTTTCCACACGCCCACGCGCTTGCAGATGCTTCTGCCAAACAAGACGTAGTTACCAACAGGCCCGACTATTCAGGTTGAATTCGCTCGGTAATTAATTCAACCTTGTGCTACATCACAGATCACCCTATAAATTCTGAACTTACTATTAGACTCTACCAAGCGGTAGGGTACGTCATAGGTTTATCCTGGTCGCTTATCAAATGCCGTCATGTCTTCAGGAATATGATGATAATCCTGTTTATCGCAGGTATAGATTGCGGCAGCCGGTTTGAAAATTGACGGGTCATCGAATGTACCAACCTTCATAACGATCGACCCCGGTCTATTTGGGGTTTCTGATGCGACTCCAGTCCCACAGTTCTCACAAAAATGCCGCGTCACGGGACGTTCAAGGTCAGAGCGACGAAATTGCTTCATTTCACCAGAGGTAAGCTGAAAACTTACAAGAGGAAATAGCATCAGCGCTGCTGGATTCCCTCCACTTATGTACTGACACTCTCGACAATGACACTGAAGGGACACTTGCGGTTCACCGTCAATTTCGTAACGAACTGCACCGCAGTAACAACCTCCGTTTATCTTCATGTTATGCGTCTCTCCAAGTGGGGTATTTCAGTCAACGATTATAAATAGTCTTTTGAGAGGCAACCAGACGTTTCATTCCGGTATCGTAAACCCAAATAATAATGTTGCTATGCAAGCAAAACAGGATCAAAAAGGACTTTAAATACACCGTATTAAAAGTCAGATGCACAAATGTGCGTTTGACACTTGTATTGTAGTGTAATCCGCACTTCGTGTATCCCAATCAAATTTTATTTTCGAGTCTTTTCGCTCTTTTGTTTCAGTTATCAACCTGTTTTATGGGATGAGATTTTCAGGATGTGTGAACCAGAGGAATGTGTAGATATGTTTCACACCGCTATCTTAAACCAGAATCTTAGGTGGCACGATTGGGTTGAGTGTGTGCGGGGTATACATCCGTATACCCCACCTTATTACAGCTGTTGTTGTCGACCTATTCACACCATGCTACTGAATTCAATTTTCCCGGATGACCTACCCCAGGAAACTCAATCTCATTTAACGCGATCTTTGCTTCCCACCAGTAGTAGACACCGTCTTTGAATCGAGGTGCTCCTCTGACCTTACATCTGGCCGACCCCACATCCGTATCCTGCCAACCATCTTTGTAACAGGTGTCGTTTTCTGCACATACTCTAAAACAGTCCCGAAGGCCATCGTAACCGGGGTTGTCTCCCTTTCCTACTATCCAAGGATTCTCATTATTCGTCCATACTGGA
>Ga0315338_1003077_pt1 | contig 15143 bp, 15 predicted proteins | sample ASW8metaG_FD_204518 | JGI IMG/M metagenome (GOLD analysis project Ga0315338, IMG submission 204518) | Ammonia-oxidizing marine archaeal communities from Monterey Bay, California, United States - ASW #8 | ecosystem: Environmental > Aquatic > Marine > Coastal | place: USA: California | collected... | reverse complement strand
TCATTGGGCGTACAACTTTGCAGTAAGTGAGCCAAGCAAAGTCGGCTTACGAAAAAGCCTGCAGTTTTTTGATAAATCCGGGCAAGTAATCCATAAAATCTACGTCACCAATAAATCCAATGAGGCAGCTTATGATGATCTGGTTGCAAAGCATCGACATACTTCGCAGACATCGACAATTGAAGTTGAGCATTATGCGCCAAAAACGGCGGAAAAGTCGGATACAGAAATTGACTGGGATAAATTCGGAGCCGAGTGGGAAGGACTTAAAGACGTCCACGACTTCTTCCCTTTGCTTAGGAAATTCAAAGTCGATCGCGAACAGGCCTTTCGGAATGTCGGATCCCATCTGGCGTTAGAGTTGGAAAACGGCGCGGCCCGAAATGTACTTGAACTCGCCGTGAAGGCGGATTGTGAAATCATGGTTTTTGTCGGTAATCGCGGATGTATTCAGATACATACGGGACCCGTCAAAAAACTGGTGGAACATGGTTCATGGTACAATGTACTGGACCCTAAATTCAATTTGCATCTGAATGAAGAAGATATTGCACGAAGTTGGGTCACGCGAAAGCCGACAGAAGACGGCATTGTGACTGCCGTTGAAATATTCAATTCAGACGGAGAGCTGATTGTCACGTTCTTTGGCAAGCGTATACCCGGAGATCCTGAACTGGAGCTTTGGCGCGAGATCGTCGCACAACTAACTCCCAAGGAAGTTGCCAATGTCGCTTGATGGCATTGAATTGGCGGTATTGCCGGGCTGGTTTTCCCAACTCGGCCTGATGGGCTGGCCACTTATGGCCTGTTCCCTAATCGCCCTGACCATTGGGTTTGAGAGATTGGTTTTTGTTCTGAAGGCGATGGTAAAATCGAAAGCTGAACTTGGGCGCCTTGTGGATAGTCTGAAAGCAAATCGAAACCAACCTAAAGCCGTACGGGATGAATTGGCCGGGATTATGCTCAATGAGCTGCATCGGTCATATTTCAGCGGATTAAAATTACTGAGGATGATCGGAACTATCAGCCCGATCCTGGGACTTCTTGGAACGATCCTTGGTATTATCGCTGCTTTTCAGGTTATTGCTGTGCAGACGGGTCCAGTTTCCCCCGCTCTCATCGCGGACGGTTTGTGGGAGGCCATGCTGACGACAGCCGTTGGTTTGCTGATCGCGCTTTCAGCACTAATAATGGCCCATTTTTTCAGCGGATATAGTGAGCGACAGCTGGGAAAGTTCTGCCTTGAACTGAACCGGCTCTCCTTATCATTTGAATTGGAAAATGCAGATCAGGCGCCCGAAGTCGTTGATTTCAATATAGGTGCGAGACGTAAATGATCAGGCTACAAACGGAGGACCCTCATAGTGGGACCTTGCGGGACCTGGCACCCGATTTAACGCCAATGCTGGATATTCTTTTTATCCTGCTCGTGTTTTTTCTTCTCACCGCTGGTGCAGTGTTTCAGTCACTGGATCTTAAACTGCCGTCTAGCGTTGAAGAAGAAGTTAATTTGGTAAATGCCCCTCGGCACATCATGCTCGAAATTCGTAAAGGTTCCTACGCTGTTGATGGCGAGGCCATCAGTGACTTCGAGGAGCTTAAATCTTCGCTCAAAACGACGCTAATAGACAAACCAGACCATGAACTGATCGTCGCTGGCGATAAGCGTATTGCGATCGAAGAACTACTCAAAGTGCTGACATACCTGCAATCCCAAGGGATTGAGGCAGCAAATATTCTTATGCGAAAGGAAACACAGGAATGATCAAAGTTCTGTTTAGCCTGGTACTTGTTCTCGTATCCTCGGCGGCATTGGCGGAAAATCCGAAACGCATCGTCGCTGTTGGTGGTGCCTTGACGGAAATTGTCTATGGTCTCGGTGCGGGGGATCTTCTTGTCGGGGCCGACACCACAAGCTATTTCCCTGAGCAAGCTGCACAGCTTCCAAAAGTTGGTTATCAACGCGCTTTATCGGCCGAAGGTATTTTATCACTAACGCCAGATCTCGTAATTTTGTCTGAAGAAGCGGGACCACCTGCAGTCCTGGCGCAGTTAAAGACTGCTGGAGTAAGTGTCTTGCAAGTCCAGGCGGGGCGTTCTCTGTCTGATGTAAAAGAGAGCATTCAGATAATTGGGTCCGCGCTGGGCAAATCTGAGCAGTCCAGTGCCTTGATATCAAATCTGGAATCGGCATCTACTAAATTGAACAAGACAATCGCGGAGCAAAAAGACAAAAAGCGCATTATGTTTATCCTGCAACATAGTGGCGGAGCGCCAATGGTTGCGGGCATGGATACCGCCGCCAGCAGTGTGATTGAACTTTCCGGTGCTGAGAATGCCGTTAAGGAATATAACGGATATAAGCCATTATCTCCAGAATCAGCGATAGCAATTGCTCCCGATATCATTTTGGTAACGACGCAGGGTCTTGAACAAGCTGGCGGTATAGCCTCACTTTTGAATAAGCCGGGCATTAATCTGACACCGGCTGCAAAGCAGGGCAACGTTATTGCAATGGACACTTTATTGCTGCTTGGATTTGGTCCACGTACAGCCGAAGCCGCGACGGAGCTTAATCGTCGGACTAAAGGTTTATGAGCCTTTTGACTAAACAGGTAACGGTTTCGCTGCCTTTCCTAAGATTTAGGTTCCCGGCATTGGGACTCCTGGGCTTGTTGCTCTTATTGGCTTTAGTTCTGGCCATATCCATTGGCGCCGTATCCATTCCTCTTTCAAAGTTAATTACCTCTGATCTTACGGCACAGCAGCAAGCGGTTCTGTTTTCAATCCGCTTCCCAAGAGTTCTGTTAGCCATAGTTGTTGGCGTTGCTCTTGCAGTTTCCGGTGCAGCTTTGCAGGGGCTTTTTCGAAATCCATTGGCAGACCCTGGCTTAATCGGTATTTCGACTAGCTCCGCGCTCGCGGTCGCAATTGTCATTGTTTTGGCGGGGCCCCTTACGGGCCTGTTGGGACTCTATAGCTTGAGCATCGCCGCATTTCTGGGAGCAACGATAGCCTGCCTTGTTATTTTCCGCTTTGCCAAACTTACCGGACAATTTTCTGTAACATATCTTTTGCTCATCGGAATTGCCCTCAACGCGCTCTGTGCGGCGGGTGTTGGTTTTTTGACTTTCCTAAGTAACGACGAGCAGCTAAGGACGTTGACTTTCTGGACAATGGGCAGCCTTGGTGGTGCGTTATGGCCGTCCGTCATCGTCGCATCTACGATTGTGGTGCCCGCCAGTTTTGTTCTGATCCGAAGCGCCCGTGAGTTGAACCTTCTATTACTGGGGGAAAACGAGGCAAGGTACCTAGGCGTAGACGAGAATAAACTGAAGCGAAGAATTATTATCGCGACTGCCCTGACGGTAGGCGCGGGGATAGCTGTCAGCGGAATTATAGGCTTCGTCGGACTCGTCGTCCCTCATCTGGTGCGGTTACTTTTGGGGCCAGACCATAGATTGTTAATTCCAGCTTCCGCCATATTGGGAGCCTCCTTGCTTTTGGTCGCAGATACCCTTGCCCGAACAATTGTTGCTCCTACAGAAATGCCCGTGGGTATTTTGACAAGTCTCATTGGGGGGCCCTTTTTCCTCTGGCTTCTTGTTAAGCAATATTCTGGAAGGTTTGGTTTATGATAGCTGTCAGTAATTTAAGCTACAGCGCGGGTAGACAGCTTATACTCGAGGATATTAGCGCGACGTTTGAAGCGGGAAAAGTGAGCGCCATACTTGGGCCAAATGGAGCAGGGAAATCTACGCTCCTTAAATGCATTACAGGTTCGCTGACCCCGGACCGCGGAACTATTTCAATGAATGGGCGAAGGCTAGAAGAATATTCCCTAACAGAGCTTTCGGTGAAGAGAGCCGTACTATCACAAAATACGCCCGTAAATTTCCCCTTTACCGCCGAGGAAATTGTTCTTTTAGGACGAAATCCATACGCGCCGAATAAAAACAGTGCGATGGACATTGATATTGTTCATGAAACATTGGAATTAATGGATGCTTGGCACCTCCGAGGGCGGTCCTTTCCAACATTGTCCGGGGGTGAGCAGCAGCGAGTTCAGTTCGCGCGAGTACTCTCTCAGATCTGGGATCAAGAAAATGCATATCTATTTTTGGATGAACCCACTTCGGCGCTGGATCTAAAGCATCAATATCAAGTCATGGAATTAATCCAAAAGCAATGTGCCGACAAATATTGGTCAGTCATCATTGTTATGCACGATCTAAATATTGCATATCAAAGTACGGACAAAAGCTATTTTATTAAAGATGGCCATGTTCATACTTTCGGCGACAGCAAAGATGTAATTAGTGCAGATGCTCTTTCCGAGATTTACAGCCTACCGATAGATTATGCAGCTCGACATATAAACTTTCACGCCATCCAGACCGACTAGACGGTATCGGCATTGTCACATTAACTTGGAATGGATGCAGAGAAATCCCAGTGAAAATATTTTGGCCGCCGCGCTTGCAGTCGTCCAAACGCCAAAAACTTTGGCAAGACATTGCTTGAGGTGAGGTCGGTTGATTAGATGGCGTTGAAAGTAAAAGCTATTATACGTGGCGGAGTGAATATTGAGGAATTTCTGAGCGGGTCCCGGTGACTTAAACTTCTGTATTTTTCGTTCTCTTCGCCTGACGGGTAGATGTGAGTTTTCTGCCCTATTGTTAGATCGCTTGTTGTCAATATGCTCAGCGTTCAAGCGCAAAGTTTGAAATGCCCTGTGATCGGATTTCAGTTTATCTGTGACGATTTGCGTTGGTGCAAAACTCTGTTTCTTCAGTATACGGCTTCTAGTTCGGCTTTGTGCCAACAGCGGTTATCGCGAACAGCCGGTGCCGTGGGTCCTACCCACGGCGCCGGTCATTGTTAGCTGCCTGAAGCGTGGGGCAGGTCATCGGCACTGCCCCATTCTGCCCACGAGCGGTCATAGACCCTGACCTGTGGGTAACCGAGTAGCCGTAGCGCCACATAGCTGTGCGCTGAGGCGAGCCCAGTCTGGCAGTGAATCACCACTTTTTTGTCCGGCGTTACCCCCGCATCTACGAACCGTTCTCTGAGGTCTTTTGCGGATTTGAACGTCATGTCGTCGTTGAGGTTGGCTTTCCACGGCAGACTGAGTGCCCAGGGGATATGGCCCGCTGCGTAAGCCTTAACCGGACGGACATCAATCACAACTGTTTCCGGATCATCCGCATGTGCCATAATGTAATCCGCTGTCGCGTGACGTCGCGGGGCAGGCGCAGCAGTGAAACTTCCCTTTGTTGGCTTCGATGCAACCTCGCTCATGGGCAGACCTGCCTCTTGCCAGGACTGGACCCCGCCGTTCAGAATAGCCACGTTGCGATGCCCTAAATATTCCGCTAGCCAGAACATCCGCGCAGCGTGAAAACCTCCCTTGTCATCATAGAAAACCAGCTGTTGTTCCTTTGTGACACCCAACGCCTCAAGCATCGCGACGAGGTCTGTTTGTGATCGAAGCGCACCTGTGATTGGCGCGTCTGGATCCGCAACAGCATCAGGTGCTAGATGAAGGGCACCGGGAAGATGTCCTTCCGCATAGTTCTCGGCAGGTCGGATATCGACCAGGATGAGATCGGATTCAACAGATGCCAGTTCATCTGCTTGCATTGACCTATTCAGGTCATGAATAGACATCAGGAGATGGGCGTTCGGGTAGGTTTGCTGCGCCTGGGCGGACACACACAAAAGCAGGGTCGCGCCTATCGTGGCAATAAATGGTTTAAGTCTCATGTGATTATTCCTTGTAATCGTTTCGAATTGCGTCAGTTCGGTTGTCCGACGATCCGCATATAAGGTTTGGGAGCACGCCATCCGTCAGGAAAGCGTTCGCGTGCTTCGGCGTCTGACACCGACGGCAGGATCATCACTTCACCGCCGTTCTTCCACCCCGCAGGTGTCCCGACCTTGTGGTGTGCCGTCAATTGCACCGAGTCGATCACCCGCAATAGTTCGTCGAAACTGCGCCCCGTACTCATGGGGTAAGCTGCCAGCATCTTGATCGTCTTGTCCGGGCCAATAACAAAGACATTGCGGACCGTTTGATTATCCATCGCCGTCCGTCCGGCGGATTTGTTGCCAGCGTCTTCCGGAAGCATATCGAGCAACTTCGAGATCTTCAGGTCAGTGTCAGCGATAATTGGATAGGAGGGCGCCGCGCCCTGGGTCTCTGCAATGTCCTTTGACCAATCGACATGATCCTGGACAGAATCGACACCGAGCCCAATAACCTTTACCCCGCGCTTTTCAAATTCCGGGATAAGATGTGCCATGGCACCAAGTTCGGTGGTGCAGACCGGTGTAAAGTCCTTGGGGTGTGAGAATAACACACACCAGCTCCCTTCAATGAAGGCATGAAAATCTATCGACCCTGTAGTGGTTTTCGCGTCGAAGTTGGGAATAGTTTGTCCTAGTCTCATTTTTATTTCCTTTGATGGTGTTTATTTTAAGATCGCGAGGCATTTTGGCCCTGCGCATTGACGATATAGCGAGGATCGGACATCATCTGAATGATCGTCTGACCGGGATGCATGATCAATCCGCCAAGTTTGCGTGAGAGAGGCAAGATGGATGCTTTATCAGAAATTTTACGGATGGCCCGCCTTTCGAGTGGGGTGTTTCTGCGCGGCGAATTTTCTGAACCGTGGTGCCTGACTTCCCGGCTAAAAGCCTCTGATTGCAGCGCTTATCTGGGCCCGTCCGATCATCTCATCTTGTTCCACTTTGTTCTTGAAGGAACACTCGCCGTCGAAACGGTCGATGGGCAACGCGCGGAATTCACTGCGGGTGAGGCTGTGATCTTGCCCAGAAATGATCCGCATCAGCTGGTGGGGCGCGGCATCACCAACTCTGTGTTGGCGCAGGATGTTCTAAGGATACCTGGTCCCGGTGAATTGATGGCTATTGAACATGGCGGCGGCGGCGAGCGAACGCGAATTATATGCGGGTTTCTGGGCGGAAAAGGGCTCAAAGGCGATCCTCTGTTGGAGGCACTTCCCACGATTTTTAAATACGACAGCACCATTGCCCGCTCTGGGGCACTCGTCGCAGCCACGCTGAAAACGGCGGATCGGGAAGTGCGCGAAGGGCGGCCGGGGTCAGAGGCTATCTTGGCCCGCATCTCTGAATTGGTTTTCGTCGAGGCCGTACGACACCATTTGGAACAATTGTCTGAGGATAACGGCGGATGGCTTGGTGCGTTGCGCGACAACGCGGTCAGCAAGGCACTCGCATTGATGTACAGAAACCCGCAAGAGAACTGGACGGTCGAGCGTTTGGGCCTAGAGGTTGGCGCATCGCGATCATCTCTGTCTTCAAAATTCGTCCGCTACCTCGGCCTTGGGCCGGGAGATTGTTTAACCAAACTGCGGATGCAGTTCGCCGCACGCGACCTTGAACTCAGCCGCCATGGCATTGCAGAGATCGCTGAGCGCGTTGGCTATGGCTCTGAGGAGGCGTTTAGCCGAGCATTCAAACGCCAATACGGCATAGCGCCGTCATTCTGGCGCGCCAAATTGATCAAAGAGTAGTGGTAGAAATGTTCTTTTTTGACAGGTGCCAGGAGCACTCGTGCATGAAAATATACGAAAGGAATGCTTCAGATAAGACTGAAATTGGATGCTAGGGTCAGGACCCCTTAATTTACTCCATTCTGCGCGTCGCCTATGAGTGCTGGCCAGGCACGACTTCGCAGGAAACCCGGCGGGTTTTCAAGAAGGCGTAACGCCGCCAGCGGCCATAGACGACACGTCCGAAGGGTTTGTAGAGGAGGCGAAATCTGCCACACAAACCGGCCTTGAATATGCGTAAACATGTCCTGCGCCCACTTTCCTTGCATCTTTCACCTCCTCTACAAACAGAATTGCAGTAAATTAAGGGGTCCTGACCCTAGCCTTCGCCGCCGTTTAAAAATCCGGTTCCTGCGCAATGACCTTGTTTTTACTGGCGGTTCGGATGTTAATGATGCCGACGCCAATAAGGGTCAAAGCCCCCCCAAATATAAACTTCACGGTAATCGGCTCCGAAAAGAGCACCACGCCGAAGGCGACACCGAAGATTGGCGCCAGCAGACCAAAGGGCGTCAGAGCTGAGATTTCATAGCGCTGGAGCAGATAATACCAGCCCCCATGACCGACAATTGTGGTTGCAACGACGATAAACGCTAACGCTCCGGCCGCTTCCCAACCGATATTTATGAAAGACGTCCACTGCCCCTGCTCTAGCAAAAAGGACATAAGCAGCAACGGCGGCGCCGAAATTACACCGATCCAAGCCTGCATGGCCATGGTACCGACATTCTTTATCTGGCGCATCAGAATAAGGCCAACGGACATAAACAGGCCCGCAATCGCGACCAGAATAATACCTTCGATCTGATCAAAAATAACCGGATCAAAGCCGATCACCATCACGCCGCCAAAGGCCATAATGATGCCCAGAATCCGTCGCCAGCCAATAGTTTCCTTCAGGAAAACGACAGCAAGAATAAGTGAAAAAGGGGCTATTAATTGCGTCGCGATGGCAACAGCAGTCACCCCGCCAGCGACCTTGATTCCGAAATACAGGAAAGTAAAATGGAATATCCCAACGGTCACTGCGATCCAGGCCACCATCTTCATGCTGCCCTTTACGGGTTTCAGGAACGGGAATAATATTAACGCCACAAACAGAAACCTGAGCGCTGTAAAGAAGAACGGCGTGAAATGGTCCAGCCCCACCTTGGAGGCAACAAATGCAAAACCCCAAATAGCGCTGATCAGCAGGACGAGGGCGATATGGGGCAGTTTCATTAATCAGCTTTCGATGCCGGGAATCCCGTTTTTTGGGCGGACGTGTTTTTTGTTTGTTTTGGATAAAAGTCTGACGCGACTTGTATTCTTGCCGTGGAGTACGACTTTACGTGACTGTTATCACAGGTTCATGACGAAAATACAATTCGGAAAAGCGCATATCTATGGTATTTGCGGAGCTAGGACCGTTCGGCAAGATCAAGGACAGAAATGGATTCAGTAACTCAGTTTGTTCTTGGCGCCAGCATCTCCGGTGCAATTCTTGGGCCCCGTATCGGCGCGAAGTCGCTATTTATAGGCGGGCTGGTCGCCACTATTCCCGATCTCGACAGTTTTATCCCCTTTGATAATCCCATCGATAGCATGACCCACCACCGTGGGTTCAGCCATTCCCTTATTGTCCAGACTCTGGTCAGTCCAATAATCGCCTTCATCATCGGGAAAATCGTTCCAACAGCATGGGAAGATAAAAAACGGCTGTTCCTGGCTGTCTGGCTGATCCTGATTACTCATAGTCTGCTGGATTCGCTCACCACCTATGGCACACAGATTTTCTGGCCGCTCAATATCGGTCCCCCCGTCGCTTTGCCGGCTATTTTCATCATTGATCCCATTTATACACTGTTATTACTGGCCGGGGTCCTGACCATGCTCTTTGCCCGCAAAACCGTTGGACGCGGCCTCCGGGCCAATCGTATCCTGCTAGCGCTGTCTTGCGGCTATCTTACCATCGGACTGACCGGCAATGCGATTGTCTCGTCCCGCACGATGGCCTCGCCTGCGTTCGAAGGCATGCGGGTCCATGTGCAGCCGACGCCCTTTAATTTGCTGGTTTGGCAAGTCACTGGCGTCTCGGAAGATAAAATGGCGACAGGCTTTACCAGTCTTGCCCATGATTGCGGCATTCAGCACGTTGTCACGGCGGACCGCGGTGCAAGCCCCAAGGGCCTGAATGAAACGCCACCGGCCGTCGCACGCCTTGAATGGTTTACCGACGGCTTCTATTCCTATGGGTTTGAGGGCAATAAGCAGGTGATTTCAGATTTACGCATTGGGTTTTATCCCAGCTATGCGTTTTCGTTCCGCTTTGCCAACGGCACGGAAACCGACGTAACACCTATTCCGCCAGAGAAAATTGACGTGTCCTATGAAGATCGCGCCGATGATATCTTCGGCTTGATCGGCGACACCCTGAACGGCTGCTAGGGCGGGCAGCAGAATATGGAAATAGAGCGCAAGTTTTTGGTGGAGGGGGACAGCTGGAAGGCAGAGGTGCAATCTGTCTCCAAGATCGCGCAATTTTACCTAACCGGATTAGATCAGTCACCGACGGTGCGCCTTCGGCTTGAAGACGGTAAGGGTATACTGGCGCTGAAATATCCCTCTATCTCCGATCAGGTTCTGGCTCGTGACGAGTTTGAATATCCCGTTCCGGCTGCGGATATCGAGGCACAGCGCCGGCGCGCCACCGGCGCCGTTATCGAGAAAAAACGCCATCGTGTGATGGGGCCGGATCGGAAAATCTGGGAAGTTGACGTTTTCTCCAGCCCCATCGACACACTCGTCCTCGCAGAAATTGAGCTGGATGACATAAACGAAGACTTCGTCCGTCCGGACTGGCTTGGTGAAGAGGTTACCCAGGATCCCAGCTACAGCAACCTTTCACTTTCATTTTCATTTTCATCCTAATTCACGCCACTCCCCGTATCTTGTTGAGTGTTTTTTAAAATGCTGCTAACGAATGTATGGCGCGCATCTTGAGGCAGATTCCTAGCCTTATCCAAGCAGTATGTAATTAAGAATAATGGCTCTAGTTGCACAGGGCAGAATGACGGACGGCATTATGTTTTCAATTCTCGGACTGGGTTTTCTTATCGGTATGCAGCATGCATTGGAGGCCGATCATGTGGCCGCCGTCGCCAGCCTTGCAACCCGCAGCAAATCCGGCAGGCAAACCGTGCGCCAGGGGATGATTTGGGGAGCTGGCCATAGTCTTTCGCTGCTTGCCGTCGGGATTGCCGTTATTCTGCTGGACACCGTCCTGCCCGCAACGGCAGCCCATTGGCTGGAATTTACTGTAGGTATCATGCTGGTTTTTCTAGGCGCAGATGTTCTGCGGCGCATGGTCAAGCGGCGGGTGCATTTTCATCTTCATAGTCATGGAAATGCCAAGCGTCATATTCATGCCCATTCTCACCAAGGTGAAGGCGCCCATATCAAATCAAACCATCAACATGACCATCCCAGGAGCATGCCCCTCAGAATACTAGCGGTTGGGATTATGCATGGCCTCGCGGGTTCGGCGGCGTTGATGCTGCTGGTCGCGGGCTCTATCGAAGACCCAATGATCGGGCTTCTCTATATTCTCTTGTTCGGGCTTGGATCCATTGTTGGCATGGCAGCGCTGTCGGCGGCGATCGCTGTTCCCCTTCGCTATTCAGACAGCTTCGTCACCTGGTCCTATAACGGCCTGCAGGCCATTATCGGTGTGGCTACTATGACGTTAGGCGCTTACACGATGTATTCCCTTGGGATCGCCTGATCGGCCTGCGATGACATCTCAAAACCACCAGATCGCTTCCTTCTATCCGCATTTAGCATTGCTGTTGGCTGTGACCGTCATGGGCCTTTCTTTTGTTGGCGTTCGGGTCATTATGATGGACAATGATGGTCCCTTAACCTTGTCCGCATTACGATATGGACTAGGCGCAATTTTATTACTGCCATTTATCCCCTGGTCACGGATGCCCCAGCTAACGTTAAAAATCGTTGCCTTTATTGTTTTTCTTGGAATAATTCAATTCGGACTGTTTCAGATTTTCGTCAATACGGCTCTGCAAGATATTCCAGCCTCTCGCGGGGCGGTAATTTTTGCACTTATGCCAATCCTCACAATGCTGATCGCCGCCATTGCAGGTCGGGATACATTGACAGGGCTCAAATTTCTGGCAGCCTTACTCTCCTTCACCGGCGTTGCTCTTGCCATTGGGGAAAAGGCCCTGGTCGAGGAAATTGCTGAGATAAGTTGGACCGGTGAAGTTCTCTTTCTGCTCGCCGTATGCTGCGGGGCAACATATAACGCCTTTTCACCCAGATTGCTGCAAAATCGCTCCCTGCCGTTGGTGACGGTGATCGGGATGGCGGCAGGCTCAATAGCTGTCCTGCCTTTCGCATTGAGCGAAGATATACCGATGGTCATTCGAAGTTATGATACGAACGACTGGTTCTGGTTTTTTTATCTGGCAGTCGCCGCCTCCGCTTTCAGCATTGTCCTGTTTAACTGGGGCTTAAAAAAATTAAGCCCGTCAAAGGCCTCAATTTACGTGCCTATCATGCCCATTGCCGCCGCGGCGTTCGGGGCGTTGATCCTGGACGAACATCTCTCCAGCCTTTTTCTGCTAGGCCTCACCTGCGCCGTCGCTGGCCCCGCGCTGATGAGTTTCCAACGTAATTGACACGAGCGTGTTACAAAAATTGCATACTCCGTGAATAGGTTTTCCTACAGAGTTCGCCTTCCATTCGATATCAGAGGAACATTCCCCATGAATGCATGCAAAATACTGAACAAGGTTAGTCTCTCTATTTGTTCAGCATTAGCGACCGCAATGCTTTTAAAAATGCCATTTGCTTCAGCTGCAGATGTGACCGTTCATCTCGGCCCCCGCCCCCTGCATCTGATCGATGACTTGCCGAGCGGGGTGCTGAAAGACAAATTACTGCAATGTCAGGCGGGGCCCTTCACCGCAACTGATTTCTCCATTGGTCATCGCGGCGCGGCGCTGCAATTCCCAGAACACACGCGCGAATCCTACGTGGCCGCGGCACGCATGGGCGCAGGTATTGTTGAATGTGATGCCACTTTTACCAAGGACAAAGAACTGGTGTGCCGCCATTCTCAAAATGATTTGGCACAGACGACAGATATTCTGTTGCGACCGGCGCTTGCTACAAAATGCTCTGAGCCCTTTATGCCAGCCAACCCAGGCAAGGGCATAAAAGCGAGCGCCAAATGCCTGACGACTGATATTACTCTTGCCGAGTTCAAGACCCTAAAGGGCAAAATGGAGGGTGCCAATCCTGCAGCTAAAACGGTTGACGAATATGTGAAAGGGACGGCTGACTGGCGGACAGATCTGTATGCAAACACGGGTACCCTCATGACCCACGCTGAAAGCATCAAATTACTGGATAATCTTGGGCTAAAATTTACGCCCGAATTGAAAGCAGCCTCTGTTTCCATGCCGTTTGGGGGCAGCTATAACCAGCGGAATTACGCTCAAGCGCTCATCGAAGAATATAAATCCGCCGGAATTTCACCTGATCGTGTTTTCCCACAGTCCTTTAATTTAGAGGACGTGCTGTACTGGATCAAAAATGAACCTGAATTCGGCAAACAAGCTGTTTATCTGGATGGCCGTTATGGGGATAAAACCTTCAATCCGCGCGAGCCCAAGACCTTCTCGCCGAGCATGCAGAAACTGGCAGATATGGGGGTAAAAATCATTGCCCCGCCGCTCTGGGTACTGCTGGATCTGGATGCGAATACCAAGATGGTCCCGTCTGCCTATGCACGCGAAGCCAAAAACGCCGGCCTGGACATCATTACCTGGACACTGGAGCGCTCAGGCCCTCTCAATGCAGGGGGAGGGTGGTATTATCAGACGATAACCGACGCTATAAAATCCGATGGAGATATGATGACGGCTTTACATGTTCTGGCGCAAGATGTCGGAGTGCGCGGCGTCTTTTCAGACTGGCCGGCAACAACGACATATTACGCCAATTGCATGGGCATTAAGTAGGGCGCCGTATCAGGCCTCGTTGGCGGCAAGTAAGGTGGCATTTCCGCCAGATGCTGTTGTATCAATACAAAGCGCCCGTTCAGCCACATAATTTTGCCAATGGTTGCTGCGAGTGATTAGCGGCAGAATGGCTCCGTCCCGACCTGCGAGGGCCTGGCGGATAACCCGTAAATCTGCATCTGCAGCAGTTGTTGCCACCCCGGCAATGCTGGGGAGAGTCGACACCAGATCCGCCGACAGCGACGCGGCGGAGATCTTGACCAAATCCGTTGGCATCTTGGCTTTTTTGAGGGCTGCTAGAAAATCCACCGCCTCTTTCGGCGCATCAATCAGCACGGCCCCATTGCCAGTCAGGATTGCCGTGGCTGCGAGGCCAAGCGCTTGCTTTCCATGACAGAGAATTACGCCGCGGCCATGCATTGAGAGCCGGTTGCTTTCTCCGGTGGGGCCGATAAGTTCCTTGGACGCCGGAGCATAATCACTCGCATTCTCAAGGGCTGCCGAAATCGCGGCAGCCACCGCGCCCTTTGATTTTGAAGCAATTGCCGCCAAAATCGCTGCTCTTTCTTCCTGCCGATCCCATTTGCCCTGGACCTTTGCGGCGAGTGTGACAAGAGCTGCCGTTTTCTCGGGCTTCTCAGCTGCGCCAGATGCTGGTGTGGCGTCGACGCTCTGGTCAGTAGGCGCCTCTGTCCCTTTCATAAAGCGGCGAAGATAAAGCGGGCCACCTGCTTTCGGGCCGGTGCCGGACAGCCCCTCACCACCAAATGGCTGAACACCGACAACGGCGCCGATTTGATTACGGTTTACATAGAGATTGCCCACATGGGCCTTATCAGTAATGTCCTGCACTCGCGTATCGACCCGTGTATGTATGCCGAGGGTCAAACCAAAACCGCTTGCATTGATCTTGTCCACAACCGTCCCGACATCTTCCGCCTTGAAAGTGACAACATGCAGGATGGGTCCAAAAACCTCTTTTTTCAGCTCATCGATACCGTTCAGACGATAAGCCGCGGGGCCGACATATGTCCCTTCAATTGTTTCTTCCGCCGGATCAATCTTGCGGATCAACCGGCCTTTGGCTTCCAGATCAGCACAATGCTGATCAATGGTAGATTTGGCCGCAGTATCAATCACCGGTCCCACATCCACGGAAATATCCCACGGATTTCCAATGGCAAGCTCGTCCATGGCGCCTTCGAGCATGTTAACCAGCTTATCGGCAATGTCTTCCTGCACGAACAGCACCCGAAGCGCTGAACATCTCTGGCCCGCACTTTGAAAAGCCGAGGCAACGATATCGCGAATGGCTTGTTCGGGGAGAGCGCTGCTATCAACAATCATGGCGTTGAGACCGCCGGTTTCCGCAATGAGCGGTGCTTCCGGATCAGCATTCTCGGCCATGGCGCGATTAATCATCTGCGCCGTCCCTGTGGAGCCTGTAAAACAGACACCCTTAATCGTCGAATGAGATACCAATTGTGCACCAATGGTGCGTCCCAACCCCGGAACGAAT
>Ga0315338_1003076_pt1 | contig 15146 bp, 12 predicted proteins | sample ASW8metaG_FD_204518 | JGI IMG/M metagenome (GOLD analysis project Ga0315338, IMG submission 204518) | Ammonia-oxidizing marine archaeal communities from Monterey Bay, California, United States - ASW #8 | ecosystem: Environmental > Aquatic > Marine > Coastal | place: USA: California | collected... | reverse complement strand
CCTTCGGCACGAGGTCGACGAAGCTCGCGAGCAGTCCGCACAATTCCCGCGCGTCATAGCGCGCGCGAAGGTCCTCGACACCGACCGCGCCATGGAACTTCGAGAGCTTCTCCCCGTTCCTCTCGAGAAACAGCACGTGATGCCGATAGCTGGGCGTCGAGATTCCGAGTATACGCTGCATCGCGACCTGCAGCGTCGTCGACGCCGCGAGGTCGCGCCCACGCACGACACGATCGACGCCACTCGCCGCGTCGTCCAGGACCGAAGCGAACTGATAGGCGTAGGCTCCGTCGCGGCGACGCAGGAGCGGGTCTCCGAAGAGGGCCGACGCATCGCCCGATAGATCGAGCCCGCTCTCGTCGACGAGGGAGACGTGCTCCGAGTCGAGCTGAAGGCGTAGCGGGAGGTCGACCGTGCGTAGGTCCGCAAGCGAGACACGTCGCGCACGACAAGTGCCGGGATAGCGATAGCTGTCATCGGGCGCCCGCAGTCCTGCCGCGCGAATCTGCGCCCGACTGCATTCGCATGCATAGACGCGACCCTCCTCGACCAGCGACTCGAGCGCCGCCGCATAACGAGTCAGCGTCTCCGACTGCGCCGAACGCCCGTCCCAGTCGAGCCCGAACCAGACCAGATCCCGCTCCATCGCCTCGAGATAGCCCGGCTTCGTCCGCTCCCGGTCCAGATCCTCTAGCCGAAGGACGACCTCGAAGCCCCGAGATCGCCCATCGAGCCAACAGAGCAAAGCGGCGAGGAGCGTCCCGGGGTGGACGGGCCCCGTGGTCGATGGGGCAAAGCGCCCACGACGGTATGCTGATCGCTGTGATCCATCGGTCATCGAAACAATCTGATCCCCGTCTCTCGATTCCCGAGAGTTTTTCTCACTGTCGCAAAACGTCGCACCGAAAAGCCCTGCATGCCCGAAAGATTGTCGTCACGCGAGGCCGTCGACCGCACGATCCAGGTTCGCCTGATCGAGCGAAGCGTCGCGCCGCGAGTGCTTCCGGCCCTCGAGTCGCTTGGCTATCGGCTACTCGAGAACGGCGACGACCGTGACGCCGACTTCTGGCTCGTCGACGAGACACGACTAGACGAGGTTCCGACCTCCGACGTCGCACCGTCCGCTCGCATCCTACTGATCTCATCGCCTCGCCAGACACGCTATGACGACGAGCGCATCCTCGCCCAGTCGGCCCGCCCGACTCGACTCGCCTCGGTCTACGCGATGATCCAGAGCGCGATCGAACAACAGCCGCGCAGGTCACCGCGCATTCCGACTGAGCTTTCGGCCCGATGCATTCGAGCGGACCGTCGCGCGATCGGAGCGGTCCTCTCGCTCTCCGAGGGTGGCTGCCTGCTGCGCACCGATGAAAAACTGCGCAAGGGAACGAAGGTCGACCTCCAGTTTGCTCTGCCGGAGTATGGACTCGTCAGCACGGCCGCGCGCTGCTGCTACACGCGCCGCGGTCGGGCGGGCATGCAATTCTCGGCTCCGCCTGCAGACGTCCGGCTCTCCATCGCGCATTTTGTCACGCATCAACTCGCGTCGTCCGCAACCGACGCCCAGTTCACGAGCGCGCGCATCGGCTAGCTCGGCCCGCGCGGGCCTGCCCCCGCATCCTGCTCGGCCTACGTACGACGCTGCTCCCGATCGAGCCATTCTCCACGAAACACGACGACCTCCGGATCGCGCAGAGCCGCGAGATCCTCGAGCGGATCCGCTTCGAGGACCAGCAGGTCGGCCGAGAGGCCAGGTGCGATACGGCCCGTCGAACCCTCGATTCCAAGGGCCTTTGCCGATTCGCAGGTCGCGGCGCGAAGCACGTCCACTGGACGGATCCCCGCATAACGCTCGAAGGCGAGCAGTCCGTCGACGAGGTCCCGGTGCCGAACGCCCGGGATCCCGGCATCGGTCGACGCGATGAATCGAACGCCGTGGTCGCGCTGCAATCGCAGACATCCGGACATCCGCTCGAAGAACGCGCTCGGCTCGCCCTTGTCGTCGAGGACGCGACGACCCCAGCCCGCATTGACCGTCGCGGATACCCAGACCTCGGATCGCCCCATCTCCTGCATCAGCGACTCGTCAACCAGCGTGCCGAATCCGTCCTTCCCGGCGAAGGAGGCGTGCTCGATCGTGCGCACGCCGGCGCGTAGGGCGTCTGCGATGCCCTGCGTTCCGTGACAGTGCGCCGCGACGGAGCGATCCCGACGCGCGGCCGTGTCGACGACGCCGCGCAACTGCGCGAGGTCGAACTGGCTGTCTCTCGCACGGCTCTTCGGCGTGAAGACGCCTCCCGTCGCCATCACCTTGATCCAGTCGCTCCCGGCCTCGATCTGCAGATCGATCATGCGATCCCGTTCGAGGCGCGTCGCAACCGCGCCCCCCCAGAAGTCACAGTGGCCTCCGGGTGTCGTAATGGGCTGACCGCAACACAGCATGCGTGGACCCGGGAGTTCGCCCGCGTCGATTCGCGCCCGCAGACGATGCTCCCTATGCCGACCCCCTCCGCAGTCTCTCGCGGTCGTGATGCCAGCGAAGAGCATGTCGCGCGCGCGCCTCTGCATGGCGAAGAGAAGCGTCTCCTCGGGCACCGCCAGTTGCTCGGCCGGCGTCTTCAAGTCGGGATCCAGCTCGAGGTGGACGTGGGCGTCGATCAGGCCTGGCACCAGGACCCGCCCAGGCAAATCGATCCGACGGGTCGACTCCGGTCCAGAAAGCGCCACCTCTCCGATCGCGACGATCCGGCCGTCTCGTACGCGTACGGGCGACGAGAGAGGGGCCAGGGAGTCGTTTTCGGACTCCCATACGCGTGACCCCAGGATCAAATATTCATTCATTTTCAAATACTTACACATCGCTTGCGCGATCGCGATGCGGCTTGCCGTTGCGCTCGTGTCGATCTTGGGCATTCTCCCTCAGCGACCCGCTACATCCCGGCGGGTGATCGCCTGAAGCGAAGCAGAAGGACCCGAGCGCCGATCGAGCGATTCGGAATCACGACTGCAAACGCCATACGGAAGGACGCCTGAAAAGATGTCGGATTCGAACGAAGTGCTGGTCGTCGCCTCCAAAGTCAAGAGCTACATCAAGAGCAGTGGGGACATGAAGACCTCCGCTGGTGTGCTCCAGGTCCTGTCGGATCGCCTCCGTGCGATGTGCGACCAGGCCGTGGAAAGTGCACGGAGCGAAGGTCGCAAGACCGTCCTCGATCGAGACTTCAGCTAGTCGCAGTCTCGACAGACCGATCTGAGTGGACCCGCTGGGGGCAGCCTCGGCGAGCCAGGATGCCCCGCGTCCGTTCGAACCCGGTTGATGCGGGGGCGTGAGCCAGAGACATGAACCGATGACCAGCCAGGCCAGCGACGAGCCGGGGGCACGGGTCGAGTTCGCGTCCAGGTCCGACGTGGGGCAGGTCCGCTCCGCGAACGAAGACAGCTGCGACAGCTACGTCCGAAACGATGGCACGCGGCTCCTCGTCGTCGCGGACGGCATGGGCGGCCACCAGGGCGGCGCGACCGCGAGCCGCACCGCCGTCGCCACGATCTCCGAGATCTTCGACCAGGACACTTCGATCGATCTTCGCGAGATGATCGTTCGCGCCATCCGAGCCGCGAACACGCGCGTCTACGGGATGGCCCAGGCCGATTCCGAACTCGAGGGCATGGGGACGACGGTCGTCGCCTTCATGCTCGACGCCCGCCATCGCGCGATGGTCGCCCACGTCGGAGACAGTCGTGCCTACCGCTATCGCGTCGGCCGCATCGACCCGCTCACGACCGACCATAGTGTCGTCGCCGAGATGCATCGACGCGGCCTGATCTCGGCCGACGAAGCCGCGGTGCACCCGCGCCGGAACGAGATCCTCCGCTCGGTGGGCGTGCTTCCCGAGGTCGACGTCGAAGTCACGTCCGTCGAGGTCGCCGCCGGTGACAGCTTCATCCTCTGCTCGGATGGTCTCTCTGGCGTCGTCGCCGACGAGGAGATCGCCGGCATCATCCAGTCGGAAACCCCCGCCGCCGCGGTCGACCGTCTCGTCGACCTGGCCAACGAACGAGGCGGTCCCGACAACATCACGGTCCAGGTCCTCTCGATTCCCGCTGACGCCGACACCGGCGACCCGGAAGCGACGGCGCCGGTCGAGCTCTCCGAGGTCGGGATCCAGGCGATCGAGAACAAGCGCGCGGCGCGCCTGCGGGCACGGCGCTTCGGCCTCGCGCTGCTCATCGCGCTCGCGGGCCTCGGCGCCTACTTCCTCTTCGACACCCTGCTCGGCGCCTCGGACGCGAACCGAATCGAGCCGGCGGCAGAGTCCGAAGCGCCACGCCGCGGCATTCCGCGCTAGGCGCTACGCCCTACGCGGGATTCTCGTCTTCCAATCGCACCGCGACGCCGTCGGGCGACCGCTTCGGATCGAAGGCAATCGCGAGAAACTCGTCGGCCACGTAACGCGCGCTGTTGAAGCCATCATCCCGTTTGAGGTCGCGGAATCTTTCCACCTCGGGAAAGTCCTCTTCCGAGGAGGCGCGGATCAGCGACTGCATCGACGTATCGACCACCCCTGGCGCGACCGAATACGCGCGCAGCCCGGCGTCGGCCTCTTCGACCGCGATCACCTCGGTCAGCCTCTCGACACCGGACTTCCCCGCGCAATAGGCGCCCCAGCCGGCATACGGCTTCCATGCCGCACCCGAGGAGACGTTGATCAGCACACCACCACGCCCGAGACGTCGGAGCTGGCGGACGTAGGTCCGGGAGCCCATGAACACGCCGGTCAGGTTGATGTCGAGATGTTCGCGAAAGTCCTCGACCGAGACATCGCGGATCGGGCGGATCGGGTCGAGGACGCCGGCGTTGTTGACCCAGAGATCGATCCCGCCGAAGCGACCCTCTGCTTCCTCGACGAGTGACTGGAGCCCGTCTTCGTCACGCACATCGAGTTCCCGCGCGATCACGTCGTCCCCGGGTGCCATCGCGGGTTCGGTCCGCGAGCAGAGCACGAGTCGCATCCCGACCTCCGCGAAGCGCTCCGCCATCCCGGCTCCGAGACCTCGGCTCGCGCCACTCACGAACGCGACCTTTCCCTCGAGCGAGCCCATCGTCATCTCTCCTCCTCCTGCCGGCTCGTCCCCGCTGAACCCGGGTCCTGGCCGCGCACGTCCTGCCAGCGCGAAAAGTCAGCCCCGCTCGGCTCCTGGAAAACCCGCAGGCCGAAGGCCGGCACGATCGCCAGGATGCGGTCGAAGAGATCCGCCTGGATGCCTTCGTAGTTCACCCAGGCCGTGTCCTTCGAGAAGCAGTAGATCTCGATCGGTACTCCCTGCGGACCCGGTTCGAGCTGCCGGACGAGTAGCGTATGGCCCTCCTGGTGGATCTCCGGGTGTCGCCGCAGCAGTTCCCAGACCCATGCACGGAAGGTCCCGAGGTTCGTGAGCCGGCGAAAGTTCTGCGTGACCTGCGGGTCGTCGGGCTGTTCGGCGTTCGCGCGGGTGAGTTCCTGTCGCTTGTCACGGATGTAGTCCCGAAGGAGCGCCCAATTCTCGAAGCGGTCGAGCTCCTCTTCAGTCAGGAATCGCACTGTCTGCAGATCGAGCCGAACGGCACGCTTGATGCGGCGGCCACCCGAGAGCGACATCCCGCGCCAGTTCTTGAAGGAGTCCGAGATCAGTCGATGCGTCGGGATCGTCGTGATCGTCTTGTCCCAGTTCTGCACCTTCACCGTGTGCAGAGCGACCTCGATCACGTCGCCATCCGCGCCGAGGTCGGGCATCTCGATCCAGTCGCCCACGCGGATCATGTCATTGCTGGCGATCTGGATGCTCGCGACGAGGGAGAGGATCGTGTCGCGGAAGATCAGCAGCAGGATCGCGGTCGCCGCGCCAATACCCGAGACGAAGATCCACGGCGACTTGTTCATGAGCGCCGCCAGAACGAGGAGCCCCGCGACGAGATAGATCAGGATCGAGCCGACCTGCAGATAGCCCTTGATCGGGCGCTCGCGATATTCGGGATGGCTGTTGTAGATCGCGTCCGCGGCGGTGAGGAAGCTGGAGAGGCCGAGCGCACCGCCGATGATCATCGCCGCGACCGCGACGCGCTGGATGCCGTCCGCGATGGCGCTGGGCATCTCCGGAAAGAAACCGATTCCGTAGTACACGACGAAGGCGGGGGCGACATGGGCGATCCGCCCGAAGACGCCCGCGCTGACGAGTTCGTCATCCCAATGGGTCGACGTGCTGTCCGCGAAGCGATGACTCGCGCGAACGAGTGCCCAGCGCACCACGAAGTAGACGATCATGGCCGCCAACAGCACGACGCCGAGATCCGCCAACTCGACGAGATGCCGGCCGAGATCGAGGCCCTCGATCCATTCTTTCATCGATTTCCCTCGCTCGATGCCGCGCCCCATCGGCCGGCCGCCGCGGAGCATATCGAAAGCCGGGTCGGCTACGCGGCCCCAGTTTCCCTATTCTTGTCCGTCCCATGCCCCCCAAGAAGAAAAGCTCGAAGTCGAAGCCGCGCGCCCGAACCCGCCGTTCCAGCTCCTCACCGGGCGAACTCGACCACATCGAGATCTGCGGCGCCGAAGAACACAACCTGAAGTCGATCGACGTCGACATCCCGAAGAAGAAGCTCGTCGTGATGACGGGCGTGTCGGGCTCGGGCAAGTCTTCGCTCGCCTTCGACACACTCTACGCCGAGGGGCAGCGGCGTTACGTCGAGAGTCTCTCGGCCTACGCACGCCAGTTCCTCGGTCAGATGGAGAAGCCTCGCTACGACACGATCCGCGGGCTGTCGCCAACGATCTCGATCGAACAGAAGACGACGGGCAACAACCCGCGCTCGACCGTCGGAACGATCACCGAGATCTCCGACTATCTGCGCGTGCTCTGGGCGCGCACGGGTCGACAACATTGCCACGTCTGCGGAGACCGGGTCGAGAGCCAGACGGCCGAGCAGATCGCAAAGACCCTCGCCCGGCTCGACGCGGGCGCGAGACTCGTTCTGCTCTCGCCGCTCCTCGTGAACCGAAAGGGCGAACATCGGGAGCTGCTAGAAGAAGCCCGGCGTGCCGGCTGGACCCGGCTTCGTGTCGACGGCGAAATCCTTCTCACGGAAGATCTCGAGGCGCTCGACAAGCGAAAGAAGCATCATGTCGAAGCGGTCATCGACCGGGTCGTCGTGAAACCGAGCATCAAGAGTCGACTGACGGAATCGGTGGAGACAGCGCTGCGCATCGGGGACGGACAGCTGATCGCTGCCGTCGAAGGCCAGGACGACCAGACTTTCTCCGAGCACGCCGCCTGTGCCCGATGTCAGATCTCGTTTCCGGAGCTCACGCCCCAGGCGTTCTCCTTCAACAGTCCACAGGGCATGTGCAGCGCCTGCAATGGTCTTGGCAACCGCTTCGAGATCGACCCGGAACTGGTCGTACCCGACGACTCTCTCTCGATCGACGAAGGCGCACTCAAACCCTGGGGCGAGAACACGTCCTCTAAGGAGGGCTGGGGCAGCGGCTTCCGCAAGCAGATCCTCGCGCACCTCCGCATCGACCTCGACAAGCCGTGGCGCAAGCTATCCGCGAAGCAACACCAGCAGATCCTCTACGGAACCGGCGAGCAGCGCTTTCGAGTGAAGTGGAAGGGCAAGAGCGGCGGCGGTGGACAATTCGATACGACGTGGGAGGGCCTGATCCCGCGTCTCATGCGGCGCTTCAAGGACACGAAGTCCGAAGGCATGAAGCGCTGGTATGCGAAGTACATGGCGAACACCGCATGCACGACGTGCAACGGAACGCGGATGCGACCGGAGAGCGCGGCCGTGCGCGTGGCGAAGCGAACTCTGGTCGACGTCTCGAAGATGACCGTCGATGAAGCACACGCGTTCTTCGACACGATCGACTTGAAGGGAGCCGACCTCGAGATCGCGTCGGAGGTCCTGAAGGAGATCCGATCGCGGCTCGACTTCCTCGCCGCCGTCGGCCTCGGCTATCTCTCCCTCGACCGCGCCGGCCCGTCGCTCTCGGGCGGTGAATCCCAGCGCATCCGACTCGCGAGCCAGGTCGGCTCGGATCTGACGGGCGTGATCTACATCCTCGACGAACCATCGATCGGCCTGCATTCGCGCGACAACCGCCGTCTGCTCGAAACCCTCGAACGCATGCGCGACATCGGCAACACCGTCGTCGTCGTCGAGCACGACGAGGAGACGATCCGCGCCGCCGACCACGTGATCGACTTCGGCCCGGGCGCGGGCGTCGCCGGCGGAGAAATCATCCATGCCGGAACCCCGGCTTCGCTCGAACGCTGTCGCGCGTCGCTCACGGGCGCCTATCTGTCAGGCCGGCGAAGGATCGAAGTGCCGGACGAACGTCGCGTCGCCTCGGGCAGCATCAAGATCCATGGCGCGCAGGAGAACAACCTGCGCGACATCGACGTCGAGGTCCCGCTCGGTGTTTTCACGGCGGTGACCGGCGTATCGGGTGCGGGCAAGTCGACCCTCGTGAACGACATCCTGTATCCCGCGGCTTCGCGTGAATTGATGGGCAGCAGCGCACGCGTCGGGCGACATCGCCGCCTCTCCGGCCTCGGCCAGCTCGACAAGGTGATCGACATCGACCAGCGCCCGATCGGTCGCACCCCGCGTAGCAATCCGGTCACCTACATCAAGGTCTTCGACGAGATCCGCCGCTTCTTCGCCGAACTCCCGGAGAGTCGCGTACACGGCTACAAGCCCGGCCGCTTCTCCTTCAATGTGAAGGGCGGTCGCTGTGAAGCCTGCGAAGGGGATGGTGTCCGAAAGATCGAAATGCATTTCCTCGCGGACGTCTTCGTGCGCTGCGAAGAATGTCGCGGTCGACGTTTCAACGAGGCGACGCTCCGCATCGAGTACAAGGGCCATTCGATCGCGAGCGTCCTCGACCTGACCGTCGCCGAGGGAATCGAACTCTTCGCGGCGCACCCGAAGGTCGCCGGCCCGCTGCGACTGCTCCAGCGCGTCGGCCTCGACTACCTGCATCTCGGCCAGCCCTCGCCGACGCTCTCGGGCGGTGAGGCCCAGCGCATCAAGCTCGCGCGCGAACTCTCGAAGCGCGCGACCGGCCGCACGCTCTACATCCTCGACGAGCCGACGACGGGCCTGCATTTCGAGGACATCCGCAAGCTGCTCGAAGTCCTGAACGAACTCGTCGATGCGGGCAACAGCGTCGTCGTGATCGAACACAACCTCGACGTCGTGAAGACCGCGGACTGGATCATCGACGTCGGTCCCGAGGGCGGACCCGACGGTGGCGAAATCGTCGCCTGCGGAACACCCGAACAGATCCGGCGAACGCGCGGATCTCACACGGGGCGCAGTCTCGACCCCTCGCTGCCCGCACGCCGCGCCGCGAAGAGTCGGTCGACTACGACCAAGACGACCAAGACGACCAAGACGACCAAGCAAGTCAAGACGGCCCGATCGGCCAGGACCGTCAAAGCGGCCGGGTCGGGCAAGGCGGCTAAGGCGAAGCCGGCGCGAGCGAAGAAGGGGCGCGCTGCGGGTCGAGCCACTCGATGATGCGCGCGTTCTCTTCCCGAGGATACGTGTGCGAAAGATCCGCGATCTCTCGATAGACGAGCTCGGCGCCTGCGTCTTCGAAGACCTGCGCTGCTTCGCGAGCCAGCGAGACGGGAAACATCCAATCGAGCGCACCATGCACCAGGTAGATCGGCTTTCCGCGTGCGCGACCGACGTTTCCGTTCGCGAAGTTCATCGGATGCATGACGCCCGACACCGGGGCCAGATGCGTAAACGGAGCGTTCTCGCCCAGGCCGACCAGAAGCGTCATCGTCGCCCCATCGGACAGACCCGTCAGCAGCACGCGCTCCGCATCGACATTCCATTTCGATGCGACGAACGCCGTCATCTCGCGTAGTCCCGGACCGTCGACCTCGGGTGCATGCAGGGACCAGGTCGAATCGCGTGATGTCGGAGAGAGCAGCAGACATTTCCGCGAACGCGCTTCCCGAAGCCAGCTCCACAGGAAGTCTCCGCCGTGCCCCGAACCGCCATGAAGCGCCACGATCAGCGGCCACGCCTCGCTCCCGTCGTAACTCTCCGGCACGTAGAGCTCGAAGCCCCCTCGCTCGTCTTCTTCGCCGGTTCGAAACAAACCGACCCGAGCGTCGGAGCCTTCCGGTGCTTCGAGCGCGTCGAGGTCCCCCTGTCGAAACGGCTCCGCGAAGTACGCGGAGACGGGTGGCAGGACGTCGCGAAGTGGATAGATCTGTGCCTGTGCCCGCGCGAAATGATGCATCGCGCCTAGCGCGCGCGGCGCCGCTTCCGCAGGCGGGACGGGATCGACCAGGCCCGCGAGTGATTCCCTCGTGAGCTGCGCGCTCGAAACGAATCGATCGCGAAAGATCGCGAGCGGAGCTGGCGCCTCGACTGCTTCGAAGTCCTCAAGCGTTTCGACGAGCGCATCGCGCGCCGGGGCGAGCCCGGCGCGGATCTGGGGGAAATCCGGCGGGTGGAGCCTGCGAAGCGCCTGCTCTAGCGCGTCCAGCCCACCGAGGACGCGAGGACCGAGCCGTCCGACCGCTTCGCCAAAACGACGCTCGATCTCGGCCGGATCATCGGATTCGCTCATGGCTCTACGGTATGCTCCCGCCGGCTCGAAAGCGAGTGACCGAGCGAACGACCATCAGCCATCCGGCGCATGTGAATCCGGCGCCGCCATTGGAGAAGCCCATTGAATCCCGTCCAGAGTCGATCTCACGCATTTCGCATCTCGCTCCTCGCGACGTGCGCGGTCTTCTTCCTCGGCAGCTACGCGAACGCCCAGGGCGTGCCACAGACCGAGGATGAGAAGGCCTTCTATTCGATCGGCGTGAGCATCGCTTCGCAGCTCGAACAGGCCAAGCCGATCTCCGAGAGTGAACTCGACGTCCTCATCCAGGGCGTGCGCGATTCGATCCGCGGCAAGACCCTCGCGGTCGAACAGACCGAAGGCGCGGCGCTGGTTCGGGTGATGCTGCAGGAGCGGGCGGCCCGTTCCGTCGAAGCCGAAGCCGTCGCCGCCACCGAATTTCTCGCCGCGGAAGCGGCCAAGAAGGGTGCGCAGACGACCGAATCGGGATTGATCTACACCGAGATCAAAGCGGGAAGCGGCGCCTCGCCGGCTGCGACCGACAAGGTTCGCGTTCACTATCACGGGACGCTACGCGACGGCACGGTCTTCGACAGCTCGGTCGATCGCGGTCAGCCGTCGGAGTTCCCGTTGAATCGGGTGATTCCGTGCTGGACCGAGGGTGTCGCGATGATGAAGGTCGGAGGGAAGTCCCGGCTCGTGTGCCCTGCGGCGATCGCCTACGGCAATCGGAGTACGGGTCGGATTCCGGCGGGTGCTGCGCTGACCTTCGAGGTCGAGTTGCTCGAAGTCATGGAGTAGCCGGCGATCGCCATCCCGGGCGCCGGAGAGATCAGTTCGGGTCCCGGACCGGGTCGGATGCTCTGCAGCGGAACACTCTCGGCCGCGACGATTACGGTCGCAGACGAACCGAAGCAGAAGACGACACCGATCAGCGGCAGAAAGATTCGAAGCTCACGCCCGAGTCGACGCGAAGTGCGCTTATGTCTGCGACGCCAGGTCGCCGTGATCGCGGGGTCCATCCATCATCTCCGGTACGCACTCGAAGCCGCAGCTCGGCGCGTAAGGGTCAATCAAGACATCTGAACTCGTCCTATCGGCGGATCGTTCGAAGATCTTGATTCCCTCGAGGGATGGACGAACTAGACCTGGGACTCCCTTACGGCCGCGATGGCCTCGTCGTCGACGGCGCGGAGGGCCTGCTCGGGGTCGACACCGAGCTCTCGCGCCAGCCAGACCCAGACACGCAGCCCCGACCCGACCAGTCGAAGCGCCTCATCGCGATCGGGACCGCTCGCCGACACCTCGCGGAGCCCGCTCTCCTCGATCCGCCCAACCGCTTCGCCGAGCGCGGCGACGAGTTTTGCCCGGGCCGGCGGGCGGGGAACGCCCTCTTTGATCTGCGCCTCCGTCGCCTGCGAAGGAAGCCGGGCCAGGCGCCCGGCGAGCTTCGAAGAGCGCGCGAGCGCGGGAAGATTACGGGGGATACCCACAAACGGATCCGGTGTTCCTTCACTCTCACGGCCCGCTAGCGCCCTTTCCTCGGCCTTGATCGATTCCCAGTTCTGCACCTGGTCGGCCGCGGAACCCGGCGACGCGGCATCGCCGAAGACGTGCGGATGCCGACGAATCAGCTTGGAGGAGATGGCCTCGACGACGCCCGCGAAGTCGAAGAGGTCGCGTTCTTCGGCGATCCGTGCCTGGAAGACGACCTGGAAGAGGAGGTCGCCGAGTTCGTCTCGGAGACTCTCGGGATCACCGCTCGCAATCGCCTCATCGACCTCATAGGCCTCTTCGATCGTGTGGGGTGAAATGCTCGAGAAATCCTGCTCGAGGTCCCACGGGCAACCCCCTTCGGGGTCCCTCAAGCGCGCCATGATGTCCAGGAGTGCCTTTACGTCGTGCATGCCGCGAGTATACGCGGCCACGACGTCGCCCCGATCGGACACTGGATCGTGCGTCTGCGACTCCAGAGCGAGCCATTCGACAGTCATCGAACCGTGCGAATTTGCAACTGTTTGAATTTTATATACTTTATCGACACCCCCCCCTATAGGGGGGGGGCAATGAATGGAGAACTCGCCATGCCCTCCGCTCCACCCGAGTCTTCGGCCGCGACGACCGCGGACGACGAACCGTCGCCGCACGAGCTGCATGCCCAGCTCCACGCCGAACGCGCTCCCGAGCTGATCCGTCGGCTCAAGAGCATCGAGGGCCACGTCCGCGGGATCCAGAAAATGGTCCACGCCGACGCCTACTGCATCGACATCCTGAAGCAGGTCAAGGCGGTGAAGCAGGCGCTCGAACGCGTCGGGGCGATGACGCTCGAGACTCATCTTCAGACCTGCGTGACCCACGGACTGCGCAGCGACGACGTCGCGGAACGCGAACGCGTGATCGACGAGATCGTGGAGGTCGTGAATGCAACCGGCCGACTCTGAGAACCACGCCGCGGACCGCATTTCGCCCGACGTTTCGATCGACACCGTCCTCGACGTCAGCGGAATGCGATGCGACAACTGCGCCCGCTCGATCCGCGACGCGCTCACTGCGTTCGACGGCGTGCATGAGGCGAACGTGAGCTATGCGCTCGAAGAGGCGCGTCTCTCGATCGACCCGAATCGGATCTCGATCGAATCCCTCGTCGAAGCGATCGGCGCGGCGGGATACACGGCCTCGCCTCGCACGGACCGCGACGCCCTCGCCGAGATCGAAGCGCGCGACGCCGAGCGTCGTCGTAACCGGATGTGGATCGGCGTGGTCCTCTCGATCACCATCATGGGCCTCGGCATGGGGCCCGGCATGTTCGGCCTGCCGGACTTCCCCGGCCGCCTCTGGGTCGTCTGCGCCCTCGGCGCGATCGTCCAGTTCTACGTCGGCCTCGAGTTCCACCTCGGAACCTGGAACGCCGCGCGCCGCGGCACGACGAACATGGACACGCTCGTAACCCTGGGTTCGTCGGTCGCCTACTTCTACAGCGTCGCCGTCCTGGCCCTGGGTCTCGATGCCTCGCTCTTCCCCGTCTACTTCGAATCGGCCGCGATGATCATCACCCTCGTGATGGTCGGTAAGTTCCTCGAAGCACGGGGACGCCGCGACGCGGGCGGCGCGATCCGCGCCCTGATCGCCGAACAGCCCGATCGCGCACGCGTCGAGCGCGACGGCGAAGTCGTCCTCCTCGATGCCCGCGACGTCCGGCTGGGTGATGTGGTTCTCGTCCGTCCGGGAGAGAAGATCCCGGTCGACGGGCGAATCGAATCGGGCGAGAGCAGCATCGACGAGGCGATGCTCACGGGCGAGAGCCTGCCCGTCTCGAAGCGCGAAGGCGATCGCGTCTTCGCGGGAACCGTCAACCAGCATGGTGTCCTGCGCTTCCTCGCGGAGGCCGTCGGCGAGTCGACCGCGCTCGCCAGCATCATCCGGCTGGTGCGCGACGCCCAGGCGACTCGCGCCCCGATCCAGAGCACGGTCGACCGCGTGGCGGCGATCTTCGTGCCGACCATCATCGGACTGTCGATCCTCGTCGGCTTCACCTGGTGGGCGATCGGCGCGCCTCTCTACTTTCCCGACCTGCATCCGGTCGCGACGAGCCTGATGTTCGCGGCTTCGACGCTCTTGATCAGCTGCCCCTGCGCCATGGGTCTCGCGACACCCCTCGCGCTCATCGCGGGAACGGGAGTCGGCGCCCGTCGCGGCCTGTTGATCAAGAGCGCGAGCGCGCTCGAAGCGACGGGGACGATCGACTCGATCGTGCTCGACAAGACCGGCACGATCACTCTCGGTCGACATCGGGTCGTCTCGCAGACCAGCGCCCCCGGCTTCGGCGAAGAAGAGCTCCTGCGACTCGCCGCCGCGGTCGAAGCTTCGAGCGAGCACCCCCTGGCGCGCGCCATCGTCACCCGAGCCGAAGAGATGTCCCTCGCCGTCGCCGCGGCCGAACGCGTCGAAGCGACACCCGGGCGCGGCATCGTCGGTCACCTCGACGGCCGCGAGATCCGCATTGGCAATCGACCCTGGATGCGAGAATCGAACATCGAGTTCGCGTGCTTCGATGCGGAGGCAACGGCCGCCGCCGAGAACGGCACGTCCTCGATCTTCGTCGCGGTCGACGGGAAGCCAGCGGGCCATTTCGCGATCGGCGACGTCCCCGACCCGGCCGCCCCGGCGACCCTCACACGACTCCAGGCGCTCGGTCTACGACTCACGATGCTGACCGGCGACGAAGAGGCGAGCGCGCGCGCCATCGCGCGGAAGATCGGACTGCCCGAGTCGTCGGTCGTCGCTGGGGTGCTCCCCGGCGACAAGGGGCGCTTCGTCGAAGAGCTGCGCGCGCGGGGGGAGCGCGTCGCGATGGTCGGCGACGGGATCAACGATGCGCCGGCGCTCGCGACGGCGGATGTCGGCATCGCGATGGGCTCGGGGACGGACGTGGCGATCGAAGCCGCCGATGTCGTGCTCGTGAAGCAGGATCTCTCTCGGCTCGCCGATGCGATCGTGTTGAGCCGCCGCACGCTT
>Ga0315338_1003074_pt1 | contig 15153 bp, 11 predicted proteins | sample ASW8metaG_FD_204518 | JGI IMG/M metagenome (GOLD analysis project Ga0315338, IMG submission 204518) | Ammonia-oxidizing marine archaeal communities from Monterey Bay, California, United States - ASW #8 | ecosystem: Environmental > Aquatic > Marine > Coastal | place: USA: California | collected... | reverse complement strand
CCCAAAGGGCCGTAACCCGACGCTGGCGGTGACGGGGCAAGGCGGGGCTAGGGAGCCAACTGGGTGTGAGGAGGCCATCGGTGGTCGGGGGGAGAATGTCTGCCGTTGTTTGCTTGGGTTGGCGGGGCGGGCGCGGTGCGCAAGGGGCGTTTGATTCACGCGGTCCAGGCGGCGCAGACGGAGATCAGGCCATGACGACGCCAGCCGGTGGTCTGGAGCCAGGTGCGGGCGGTGGCCAGTGGGGGTGGCCCGAAGGTGTGCACCGCATCGGCCGGGAGCTCGCGCCAGCCGTTGAAGAAGGGGCCCGATGAGAAGCGGTCGGGCTCGGGCTTGTTGTGGGCCCCGTGCTTGTTGCCGTTCTTCAAGACGTAACGCAGGGCGTTCTTGACCTCGCGGGGCGTGCGTAGGATCCGATCGAAGTAGCGGTCGGCGAAGACCCGGCCCTTGCGGGCCCAGAGCTTGTTCAAGCCCTTGGCGATGCGGACGGCCAGGCCCTTCAAGCCCCGCGAGAGGGACTCGCGGCTCTGGGCCTCGACGATGAAGTGCAGGTGATTGCCCTGCACCGAATAGTGATTCAACCGGAACCCAAACCGATCGCACCCCGCGGCAAATGAGCGCCGCAGTATCCGATACGGATGTTTGCTCCTCATGCTCGGGAGCCCCTCGTCGAGGCGCAGCACGACATGCACCGGAAACCTCGAGGCCAAGGGCTCGCGGGTCTGATGTGACACCCCAGAGTCAGCTTGCGGTTTGCGTCCAACACGATGCCCCTCGCGCCGCGTGAATGAAAACGTTCGCTGCGGACTGAGGTGGCTACCCGGGGCCTTGCGGCGACGCTTTTTTTTCTTCGATTGCATGTAGCTCTATAGCGCACAGGCACATCGAAGTCACCGGTCAAATGTCGAATAACTACCACCAAAGGCAGCTATTCGGCAAATGGCGAATTGCGGCGGACATTCTCCCCCTGCCCACCGATGGCCTCCTCTCACCCAGCTGGGTCCCTAGCCCCGCCTTGCCCCGTCACCGCCAGCGTCGGGTTGCGGCCCTTTGGGCCCCGACGCTGGCGGTGACGGGGCAAGGCGGGGCGCCCCCCGTTTTGCTCCAGATCCCGAAGCTGAGGGGAAGCAGAACCAATGCTCCCCAACCCCTCCCATCACCCATCCCGTACAGTACCGCCATGGACATCAAACTCAGTACCGCCGAGACCATGGACGAGGCTCTGGTTATTGCCGAAGCGATCGAGAAATACGCTCTCGAGATCAGCCTCGACTATCGGGATTCCGAACCCCCCGCCGGTATCGGACGACGCTTGATCGAGCGTCACTTCAAGAGCCCCGAGACGGTCATCGCCCTTGCCCGTACCGAGAGATCGGATCCGGTCGGGATGTGTGTGACCGTTCCGTTTGAGGACCCCTTGTTCGCGGACACGCTTCCGTTTGTGGCGGTGCTGTTTGTCGACTCAGGTTTCCGGCACAGGGGGCTGGCCGGACATCTCGTTGCCTCGGTTCAGGCCACCCTGGCCGAGCGCGGGATCAAGAGCCTGGCCGGGCGGGCCGGGCACAATGACGACGCGCTGATCTCGATGGGGGAGCGCTGGGGATTCGTGCGTCAGTGGGAGTGGATGGTGCGGGACTAGCTGTCCGCCTCTACCGGAAGGCGATGTCGAACAGGCGTCGCACGGAGTCGTCCAGGTTGATGGCCTCTGCTTCCGGGCGCGTGAACCAGCGGAGATCGATCGACTCGGGGCTGATCACGGACCTGGCGCCAGGCGGCGCAATCATCAAGTAGCGCGTATCCAGGTGGTCGTGCTGGGGTTCCTCACGTCGGGCGGGAATGACGTGTATGTCGACGTCTATCGGCGCCGCACTCATTGCGGCGGGCGTGATGCCGCTCTCCTCGAGGGTCTCGCGCCATGCGACTCCGGCCAGGTTCGCATCACCGTCGCAATGGCCGCCGAGCTGTAGCCACTTTCCGAGCTTGCGGTGCAGGGTGAGCAGGACGCGCGTACGGGTCGAGTCCATCAGGAGCGCGGACGCGGTCAAGTGTCCCTGCAAGCAGCTGCGCTTGTGTGCATCGCTCGGGTGGGCATCGATCCAGGCGACCATGCGGTCCCGAGTTCGCGTCTGGGCGGCGTCTGGCGCGGCGTAGGTCGTCAGGATCTCGCGCGCGACGGTCAGCTCCGGCCGTGGAGCGAGTTCGGGGCAGTCGAGCAGCTCCACCGGCCTACTTCTTGGCGTGGTCGAATTCGCGGAAGGGGCCCTTCTTGGCCTCGATGTCGATTCCCTGGTTCTTGAGCTTCCACTCCTTGTATTCCTCGTAGTCGCCGTGGAAGAAGCGCACGGTCCCGTCCGGCTCGAACGCCAGGATGTGGGTGGCCACCCGGTTCAGGAAATAGCGATCGTGGGTCACGATGATCATCGAGCCCGGGTACTCCTGGATCGCTTCCTCGAGCACGCGCAGGGTCTCCAGGTCCAGGTCGTTGGTCGGTTCGTCCATGATGACCAGGTTGGCGGGCTCGCGCAGCATCCGGGCGAGCAGTACGCGGTTGCGCATTCCGCCGGAACACTCGCCCAGCAGGCGCTGCTGGTCCTCGCCCCTGAAATTGAAGCGCGCGACAAAGGCGCGTGCATCGAGGGTCTTGGTCCCGAACGAGATCACCTCGTTTCCGTCGGTGATGTTGTTGAACACGGTCTCCTCGTCGTTCAGCACCATCCGGCTCTGGTCCACGTAGGTCATCACGACCGTCGAGCCGATCTCCACGGCGCCCCCGCTGGGCTCCTCCGTGCCCATGATGATCTTCATGAGCGTCGTTTTTCCCAATCCGTTGGCGCCGATCACGCCCAGGATCCCGCCCGGAGGGACCTCGAATGAAAGCTCGTCGAAGAGCACTCTCTCTCCGTATGCCTTCTTCAGGTCACGTACGACGACCACCTTGTCACCCAGGCGCGGCCCCGGGGGGATGCGCAGCTCGATGGTCTCGAGCTGCTCATCGGCGCGCTGATCGACGAGTTCCTTGTAGCGACTGAGGCGCGCCTTCGAGCGCTTGTTGCGGGCCGACGGAGTCTTGCGGATCCACTCGAGTTCGCGCTTGATGACCTTCTCGCGCGACGCATCCTGGCGTCGGTTGATGTCGAGCTCCCCGGTCTTGGCCTCCAGGTACGAGCTGTAGTTGCCCTTGTAGGGGCGCGCCTTACCGCGGTCGACCTCGAGCATCCAGTTGACCACGTTGTCCAGGAAGTAACGATCGTGGGTGATCAGGATGACCATGCCCGCGTATTCATGCAGGTACTGCTCGAGCCAGCCGATCGTCTCCGCGTCAAGGTGGTTGGTGGGCTCGTCCAGAAGCAGGATGTCCGGGTGTTCGAGCAGGAGCTTGCACAGTCCGACGCGCCGCCTTTCACCGCCGGAGAGGTTCGTCACGCCGGAGTCCATGGGCGGCACCTGGAGCGCATGGGCCGCCTGCTCGAGGCGGCTGTCCAGGTTCCAGATGTCCTTGGTGTCCATGTCGTGCTGCAGCCGGTCGTATTCGGCGGTGAGCTTGTCGGCCTTTTCGCCCTCGGCCTCGCCCATGAGGTTCATCACCTCGTAGTAGCGCGCCTCGATCTCGCGCAGGTGCTCGACGGCCTCCTCGATGTTCTGCCCGACGGTCTTGTCCTCGGTCAGGGGCGGCTCCTGGGCCAGATAGCCAATCTCGAGGTCACCGATAGCCTGGGCCGTGCCCTCGAAGGCCTTGTCCTCCCCGGCGATGATCCGCAGGAGAGTCGTCTTGCCGGCGCCGTTGAGCCCGATCAGGCCAATCTTGGCGCCGTCGAAGAAAGAGAGGGTGATGCCCTTGAGTACCTCGCGCAGACCGAAGGATTTGCGCAGGTCCTGGAGCTGATAGATGATCTTTTCGGCCATAACGCGCAAAAGGATAGCGTTCGCCTCGCGGGGCGCCAGTGACTATCCTGCTCGGCTTCAATTCGACGGGACTCCAATGCCCAGCAGGTGCCCGCTTCCGGGCACTGCGGGAGCTCCTGGTGGCTACAGCAACGATCTCATCATGGATTTTCTCAAAGAGCTCGGCATCGGTGAAAAGAACTCGGGCGCCTACAACGGCGAATGGCTCCAGTGCACGGGCGAGACCCTCGTGAGTACCAGCCCGGCGACGGGTGAACCGATCGCCACGGTCACCATGGCCACGGCTGCCGAGTACGACCGCTGCGTGGAAGCGGCCAGCAAGGCATTCGACCTCTGGCGCGCAAAGCCTGCGCCCCTGCGCGGTGAGATCGTGCGACGTATGGGCAACGCCATGCGTGAGAAGAAGGACGCCCTAGGTCGTCTGATCACCCTCGAGATGGGCAAGATCGTCCAGGAGGGCTGGGGCGAGGTCCAGGAGTGCGTCGACATCGCCGACTTTGCCGTGGGTCTGTCCCGCCAGCTGTATGGCCTGACGATGCCGTCGGAACGGCCCGGGCATGTGATGCGCGAGCAGTGGCATCCCCTCGGGACCGTCGGGATCATCTCGGCATTCAATTTCCCCATGGCGGTCTGGGCCTGGAACTCGATGCTCGCCCTGACCTGCGGCGATGCATGCATCTGGAAGCCGTCCCCCAAGACTCCCCTCTGTGCCATCGGGATCACCAATGTCGTGCGACCGATCCTCGAGGAAGAGGGCCTGGGTGCCCTGCTCTCGATGGTCATCGGATCCAACGAGGACGTGGCCCAGCGCATGATCGACGACCCGCGCTTGCCGCTGGTCTCATTCACGGGCTCCTCGCAGATCGGCGGCCTGGTCGCCGGGCGCATTGCGGCGCGTTTCGGCAAGTCGATCCTGGAGTGCGGAGGCAACAACGCGATGCTCGTCATGGACGACGCGGATCTGGACATGGTCCTGCCCGCGGCGCTCTTCGGCGCAGTCGGTACAGCGGGGCAACGCTGCACCTCGACGCGCCGTATTCTCGTGCACGAGAAGGTTGCCGGCGAGCTGGAGCAACGCCTGCTGCGCGCATACGAGGACGTTCGCATCGGCGACCCGATGGACGAGAATACACTCTGCGGCCCGCTCATCGACCAGGGCGCCGTGGACACGATGCAGGCTTCACTGAAGTCCGTGCAGGCAGAGGGGGGAGAGGTCCTGCGAGGTGGCGGGATGGCCGAGGTCGAGGGGCGTGCAGGTGGCCACTATGTCGTCCCGGCCATCGTGCGTGCGGAAAACCACTACCAGACCGTCCAGGACGAGACGTTCGCGCCAATCCTGTACCTGATCCGGGTCAAGGACCTGGACGATGCGATCGAGAAGCACAACGCCGTTCCCCAGGGGCTCTCGTCGGCCATATTCACGGCCAATGTGCGCGCAGCAGAACGATTCCTGTCGGCTACCGGCTCGGACTGCGGCATCGCCAACGTCAATATCGGCACGTCGGGGGCAGAGATCGGTGGAGCCTTCGGGGGGGAGAAGGAAACTGGTGGGGGGCGCGAGTCCGGCTCGGACGCCTGGCGCGCCTACATGCGCCGCCAGACAAACACCGTCAACTGGTCGGCGGAGTTGCCCCTGGCCCAGGGAATCCAGTTCGGCTGATCTCCCGGCCATAGCATGATGACCAGGCCGGGCGGGCACAGGCCCGCCGGCTCCGCCGCGATGGACTCCAGCGAACCGAGCGCCGCTCCCCAGGCCGCGACCCCCGATCCGGGCTCGCGCCACGGGGGCGTCTGGCTCGGGCTGCTCATCGTCCTCGGGACACTGGGCGTGTACTGGCCTGTCTTGGGCTTCGACTTCGTCAGCTACGACGACCCGGAATACGTCGTCGACAATCCCCACGTCCATGGGGGCCTGACGCCCGGAAACATCGCCTGGGCCTTCCGCGAGTCCCACGCGTCCAACTGGCACCCCCTCACCTGGCTCTCGCACCAGCTCGACTGCAGCCTGTTTGGTCTGGACCCGGGGCCGCCGCACGCTATCAACCTTGCGCTGCACCTGGCGAACATCATTCTGCTCCTCGGATTCTTGCGCGCGCTCGGCATGTCCCTGTCCGCGGCGGGCTGGATCGCCGCGCTCTTCGCATTGCACCCGTTGCACGTGGAATCCGTGGCCTGGGTCTCCGAGCGAAAGGACGTGCTCAGTACCCTGTTCGGTCTACTGGCCTTGCGCGCGTATGTGAGCTATGCCCGGTCCCCAGGCGCCCTGGGTTACGTTTCGGTCTCGACGGCTCTCGTGCTCGGTCTGCTGGCCAAGCCCATGCTGGTGACCCTGCCCGTCCTTTTCCTGCTTCTCGACCACTGGCCCCTGCGCCGTCTTCAACCCACCGGGCGCGTTCTGCTCGAGAAGCTCCCCTGGCTACTGCTCGCAGTCGCCTGCGGCGCCGTCACCGTACTTGTCCAGGATTCCGCTCGTTCTGACCTGAGCGCTCTCGGATTCTCGGAGCGCTCGCGCACGGCAGTCGTCGGCCTGGCTCGCTACATGGTCAAGCTGGTCTGGCCGCTCGATACAGCTGTCCTCTATCCGCACCCGTACATGTTCGGTGCCACTCCGTACAGCCAGCTGCAGGTCATTGCATCCACGGTGCTGATAGCTGCCTCGACCACTCTGGCCGTCATCTACCGGCGGCTCGGCTGGCCCGTCCTTGGCTGGTTCTGGTTCCTCGTCGTGCTGGCACCTGTGTGCGGCATCGTGCAGGTCGGCTCCCAGGCCATCGCGGACCGCTACACCTACGTCAGCTTCGTCGGTCTATGGATCCTGATGGCCCAGCTTGGCCGTCGGTTGTCCAGGATGGGCCCGACCGCGCGCCAGACGGTTCGTGTCTTGGGCCTTGCGAGCGTCCTTGCCTGCGCAGGGCTGGCTCGTGGTGCCGTGTGGAACTGGCGCAATTCCGAGAGCCTTTTCCGGCACACCCTCGAAGTCGCCCCCGAGAACCCAATCGCCCACTACCACCTGGCCAGGGCGCTGGACCTTGCCCAGGACTTCGAGGGGGCCGAGGCTCAGTTCCGAGCTGCACTCGAGCGCTTCCCGCGCATGCCCCAGGCCCAGCTGGGCCTGGCCATGACCGTGAATCGCTCGGGGCGGCCAGGCAAGGCCATCGTCGAATTCGAACACGCGATCGAGCTCGACCCCGAGGGCGCTGGCGCCTACACCCACCTGGGATTGCTCCTCACGATCCGCGGCCAGAAGGCGAGGGGGCTGGACCTTCTGAAGCGCGCCCACAAATTGAAGCCCGGGGACGCCACGGTGCTCCGAAACCTGGGACTTGGCCACCAGGCGGTCGGTGATCTGGATCGCGCCGTGGAATTCCTCCAGCGCTCGCTCGAGGTCGATCACGATTCCCTCGCGGCCCAGACTCTCGACGCGCTCTTGCGCCAACGCTCGAACCCGAGGTGAGACCTCAGGCCCGGATGCCCGGAGCATTCGCCTGGCTGTGACGTCGCGAATCGGGCCACTGGCCAGGCCCGGCCAGTTCAGCCGGACCTGCGCAGCCCGTTTACCGCACGGGTCTACTCGATTCCGCGGTCTTCCTGGATGAGCGCGATCAGTGCGGCCATGTTGCCCAGGTTGCTGAGTCCGCTGCCCGCCATCTGGTTGAACAGGTCGCCTCCGCCAGCCATCTCCGCCGCGCGGAAGAGGAATAGCTCGTCCCCGCTGATCTCGTAGGCGTAGGCCAGGCTGGACCAGTATTGGCTGCGATCGAAGTTTGGCGAATGAGCGCCATTCGGCACGTCGCCACAATAGAGCGGCGCGTCATGGTCGTACGGACCTACCGCCATGAAGTTGTACGGAGCGTGCTCGGTCTCGCTCCAGTAGGGCGCGCGCGTATTACCGCGGGCAGAGCGCACCATGATCTGCTCGATTCGGTCGGCGCGATCCTCATCTTCGCTGCGGAAGATGGTCTCGGTCATGCTGCGCAGCATGTTCTCGGTGATGCCCGCCTCGTAGGACTGGCGCAGGCGGTACTGCCCGCCCAGGTAGTTGGATGACTGCCAGGCCTGAATGAAGCCTGAACAGTCAGACTGTCCGTCCTCGATCAGGTCCGCGACGATCTCGAACCAGGGATAGAAGCGTTCACGGAAGGCCTCATCGCCGGTGGCGTAGGCTGTGATGACCGCGTCCAGGGCCCATGACTCACCGCGACCAAAGCCGATGCCCTGGGAGGGGTACTCCTCGACGAAGAGCGTGCGTGCAAGCAGGCCGGAGTTCTGGATGTGGTTGTAATTCGAGTTCGGATACATGTGGAACCCGAGCCGGAAGAGTTCGGCCGACAGGCGCAGATCGAGCTTCGAGAGAGAGTCGTTTCCAAGCCAGATCAGGGTCTTCAGGTTGCGCGTGTAGCGCACGAAGTGCTGATAGTCGACGGGCAGGAACTGCCCGATCCGATCGGCGTACCCGGGCCTGCGGCCCATCTGAGCCACCGCCGTCGTCTGAAAGGTTGGCGCGTCGTTGAAGCCGAACGGGTCATTGTCAGGCAGCTTGGGCCGGAGCGTGAAATACATCGGCATGTACGGCCCGTTGATGCCCTCCGGGCGCAGCCAGTCCACGTCGCGCGTCGGCTCCCCATCCATGTTGAAGAGGGCTATCGGTTCGCGGTCGATGTACAGGCGTGACACCAGCTGAGCGAGGCGGTACCCGGCGTTTGACGAGGCCGCGGCGGTCTCGACTCCGTCGAAGAGCCAGATCTCGTCGCCGCCAGTCATACCTCCGTAGGGCACGCCCCAGGGCTGTGCCCAGCCGAGGACCGGCTCGGTCAGCGGATAGTTGCCGGGGCTGCCCGCCGCGACCTGGGCCGAGACCTGGTCCAGGCGATCCCGCTGCTGCTGGCGAATCGAGGCCAGACCCACGTGGTCGAGGGTCGGGAGGCGGTGATTCTGAGGGTAGTAGCGCGACGTCAGGGGGTTCCACCAGGAGTAGTTGTCAGCGCCCGTCGGAGTTGTCCCGTCGATGCAGAATGCCTGGTGGCGCTCCTCGATCACGGCCTGGGCGTGTGCCACGCGCTCCGGGCGGGTCACGATCAGGCGCCGAACGATGCGCGACTGGCGCGGCATCATGTGCATGTTGCCGTTCGACTGTGCGCGTACGATCGGGTAGATGCGGTGCGGCCCTTCGTCGCGGCCAGGCCCACTGAAGGGCGTGTCAAAGGCCTCCAGGACTCGCCACCCGAGGGGCACGCGCAGCTCCAGGCTGTCGAAAAAGATATCCATCAGCGCGTCGTCGACGGGGTTCGTCTTGTCGAGACCGCTCATGCCGTTGTGGGCGTGTAGATCGACCGTGAAGTACTCTTCGCCCTCGTAGAAGCGGATGAAGCTGTGCACGCCCATCAGGTGCGGCATCGTGCCCTCGGCGCCCTGGCTGGCAATACGCGGGAGCATGATCTCGTGGGTCATGAACTCCTTGACGAGTTCTCCCTTGCGCAGGACTTTTGCTTCGCCCGTAGAGGTGCGAACGTCGCAGAAGAGGTCCGCGGTGTAGAGGTGGCCGAACACATCGCGTGACTGCAGTACAAGCTGGTCGGGCGCGTCAAAGACGTCACGCACGACAGGCAACAGGCGCAGATCGCGCTCGGTATGCGGGTTCAGGGCGACGTCAAAGCGCAGCCGGCTGCCGGGCTGGGCATTCTGGGGTCTGCGAACCCGCGCGATGAGCTCCACCACGTCCGCGCCCTGGCGCCGGTCCGCGTAGAGGCTGACGGTCTCGACCTGGGTCGGGACCACGAGCCCATCGGTATTCAGGACGCTGAACTTCGCCTCACGGTCATCTGGATCCACCGTTCCCGGGGGGACGGGCATGGTGGCGCGCAGGATGAAACTGGTAGCGACGGGCGCCTGGAGTTCGAGCGTCGCCACAACGGGGCCGGAGGCCACGACGGACTCCTCGGTCGTCGTTTCGTCCTCTTCGCTCGTGGGTGCCGGGCCGTTGACAAGGCCCGAACTGCTGGAACTCTCGACCAGGCCTGATCCATCGGCCGCGCCGGAGCAACCGCCGAGAATCAATGTGAGCCCGAAGACCGCGCCGAGCGCGAGGGTTCGTCGAAGATCTATCGTTCGGTCCTCCGCCCCGGCTCCGCTTGGGTTGCCGTGTCGATCGAAGAGGCGCGCGCTTTGATGGGCGCCTTGCCCGGGCGTGTAGAGTGCTTCCGGTGCTTCCGTGACAACGGGAGCGTGCGATTGGACTGCCATGAATTCCCCTCAGTGTCGGCCCAATTCGGGCCGTCGGACTACCAGCGCCTCTGTTCGTCTGCTGGTAACGGTTGAGTTAAGCCTGGATGCAACTTCCTGATCGGGTATTTTCTTCCACAGCCGCGCCGCTGCGTTCGAACGGCCGGAACCCTAGCAGAGTCCCGTGATCACAGCCAAATCGGAGTACCGCCGCGCCGAAGTTTAACGAGCAGCGCCAGGCCGTCCGAGGACTACCTGGCGCCTAAACATTACGGTTACACGGCAATGCGGCCGGTTTTGGGGCCGAGCCGCGGGCTCCATCACGGGCCCGAGAAATTTTGGGCGTTCCTGACTCTTCCGTCGCCGGGAGAGGGGACGGGGCTGCCATACGGGGCCGGACGGCCGGGACCCGACACGCCGACTAGAGTCGGACGTAGTCGAAGTCGATCTCGGTCGAGTTGATTCCGCGCAATGGGGGAGCGATCCAGCCTGCGAATTTACCGGGCTCGACCACCTGGACCATGAGCGACTTCACGTAGGCCGTGTCGGCCGCGCTCGGTAGCCACTGGTCGCATCGCTGGGCGAAGGTGCTCTCGTCGATTGGATTGCCATCGACGTCGAAGTGGGCCCCGGCGAACTCGCCGATCTGCCGGTTGAAGCGCCGGTTGGGGTACTTGAAGCGGAAGTCGATACCGGCGCGTTCGCACTCCTTGTTCCAGTAGTCGACGCCCTTGAGATTGTCCTTCACGTAGGCGTCCCGAAGCACCTCGTTCATGGCATTGCGCATGGGGATCTCCTCTTGCACGAGCTTCCCATCCTTCCAGCGCTGCATGTCGTAGATCGGTTCCGTTGCGGCGTGGTCCTCGAACTTGTCCTCGTATGCGCGGCCTTTCAAGCCGGCCGCGAAGAAGTTGGCCGAGTTGCTGGAGACCTCCGCGCCGAACAGGTCCAGACTCGACGAGGCCCAGAAGTAGACGTAGCGCTGGATCAGATCGAGCGGGATGGCCCCGTACTCGGTCACGTCCGCATCCGGGTGCTCGTTCATGACCTCGCAGGTGCGCTTGATCACGCGCGCGATGCCGGTCTGACCCACGAACATGTGGTGGGCCTCTTCCGTCAGCATGAATCGACAACTTCGAGCCAGGGGATCGAAGCCGGACTCGGCCAGGGACAGCAGCTGAAATTTGCCGTCGCGGTCCGTGAACATCGTGAAGCAGAAGAAGGAGAGCCAATCACGACAGGGCTCGTTGAACGTGGTCAAGATGCGCGGGTGGTCCGGATTCCCGGAGCGCCGCTCGAGGAGTTCGTCCGCCTCCTCGCGACCATCCTTGCCGAAGTAGCTGTGCAGCAGGTAGACCATGGCCCAGAGGTGTCGCCCTTCCTCGACATTCACCTGGAACAGGTTGCGCATGTCGTAGAGCGAGGGCGCGGTGTGGGCCAGCAGTCGCTGCTGCTCGACCGACGCAGGTTCGGTGTCGGCCTGAGTTACGATCAGGCGCCTCAGCCAGTTGCGGTATTCGCCGGGCACCTGCTGCCAGGCCGGCTCGCCGTAGTGGTCTCCGAATCCGAGCGTGCGCTCGGTCTCGTTCGGTGTCAGGAAGATGCCCCAGCGATAGTCGGGCATCTTGACGTGCTCGAAGTGCGCCCAGCCGTCCCGGTCGACGCTGACCGCCGTGCGCAGATAGATCTCGTTCTCGTTGAAGTCGGTCGGTCCCGCTTCGCGCCACCATTCGAGGTAGCCAGGCTGCCAGCGCTCGAGCGCCCGCTGCAGGCGCTTGTCGGAGCCCAGGTCGACGTTGTTGGGGATCTTCTGCGAGTAGTCGATACCAGTCATTGGATCAGGTCCGTTCGGTGTTGAACTCGGGGCGCAGTGGCTTCCCGTAGCAAGTCAGGGCTCCCCGTTCGCCGACGGCGTTGGGGCGTTGGAATATCCAGTTCTGCCAGGCCGTGAGTCGGCCAAAGATCTTGGTCTCCATGGTCTCGGGGCCTGCGAAGCGCAGGTTGGCCTCCATGCCCGTCAAGGCGTCGGGCGAGAACGAAACGCGCTCCTCCACGGCCAGGCGCAGCTCGTCCTCCCAGTCGATGTCATCGGCCGCGATGCTGGCCAGGCCCAGCTCGGCAGCCGTCTCTGCATCGAACAGGCCTTCGGTTTGCAAGATGGTCTGGACGGCTTCGGGCGTTCCCAGGAAGCGCGTGTCCAGACGCGAGAGGCCGTTCGACATGGGCAAGGGACCGCCATTCAGGGCGCTGACCCCCAGGCGCACGTCGATGTCCGGGTCATTGAGCACGTAGGTGCGATCGGCCGCCAGGGCCAGTTCGAGGAACGAGCCGACGAAGGTAGTGTCCGCATCGATGATCGCGTAGAGGCTCTTGGCCGTCAGATCCAGACGCTTGAGAACGCGCTTGATCAGGTGCAGGGTCTCCTTCACGAACCAATGGTCGGAACTTGCCAGAAGGGCATCCGTGTCGAGCACCGTCTGCGCTGTTCCCACGGCTCGCATTGTGACGAGCGCGATGTGGCGGAAGTCCATGCGCAGGTGAAGGAGCGCGTCGTCGAGCTCCCGGAAGGCCTGCAGCACCCACCAGCTTGAACCCTGCTTGTAGGCTTCCTGCGCGTCAGCAGCCGCGCTCTCAGGTGCTCGGATCGTGAGCTCCGCCAGCCGATCACTCGTCTTCAGGGCCAGGGTCACGTACTCGTATTCGAGCACGCCAGCCGTTTCCTCACTCGCGACGATCGGGTCCAGGCTGACGCCCTCGGCTTCGCTGGCGGGGGTCTCGTCTGCCAGTTCACGGGCCATCGTGGAGACTGCGTCGTCCCAGCGTGAAAGAGGGGCGATCTTGTCGACGAGGTTCCACTCGACCGCGCGCTTGCCCTTGATGCCTTCTGCAACGGCGCTGAAGATGTCGGTTCGATCCCGACGCAGCTTGCGCTTGTCGGTTATTCGCGTCAGGCCTCCGGTACCGGGCAGGACTCCGAGCACGGGCACCTCCGGGAAGGAGACGGCGCTGTTGCGGTCATCGACGAGGAGAATCTTGTCGCACGCCAGGGCCAGCTCGTAACCTCCACCCGATGCAGTTCCATTGAGCGCGGCCAGGAATCGTTTGTTGGAGTTCTCGCTCGCGTCCTCGATTCCGAGCCGGGTCTCGTTGGTGTACTTGCAGAAGTTCACCTTGAACGCATGCGCGCTCGTGCGCAGCATCACGATGTTCGCTCCGGCGCAGAAGACTCGGTCCAGGTTGCCGGTCATGATCACGCAGCGCACCTGGGGGTGTTCGAATCGCAGGCGCAGGATTGCGTCCGCCAGCTCGATGTCCACTCCAAGGTCATAGGAGTTGAGCTTGAGTTCGTAGCCGTCGTTCAGCCCGCCGTCCGGGTTCACGTTCATGCGGAGCGTCGCTATGTCGTCCGCGATGGCCAGGGTCCAATGCCGGTAGCGGTCCGGGTGGGTCTGGAAATCGAGACGGGTGCTCTGTTGGGGATCAGCGGTCATCGGCACGGCGCGATCTCTCATGATGGGCCCGATCGGCCCGTTGGCGAGGAATTGGGAATTATATTGCCTGCGCGGCGTTTGGCGCGGCAGTATAATTACCGAATGGTCGCCTCGCAAGCCCTCCTTGCCGAACTCGGTCGCCGGCTACGCCAGGCGCGATTGGAGGGCGGCTACACGGTATCGGACCTGGCCCGCCGGGCTGGATTGAGCCGTCGCCACGTGGCCGAGGCCGAGGCGGGACGGGCCAACCTCAGCATCGTCAAGCTCGCCCAGCTGGCCGATGCGCTGGACGTCCCACTGGCGTGGATCTGTGATCTGCGCCACGCGCAGCGCCACGAACGGGTGGCCCTCGTCGGGCTGCGCGGGGCAGGCAAGACGACCGTCGGGCGTCGACTCGCCCTGGATCTTGAAGTGCCCTTCATCGAGCTTGATGAACGGGTCGAGCAGCTGGCCGGCCTGTCCCTGGCAGAGATTTTCGACCTGCACGGAGAGCAGACCTACAGGCGCTTCGAAGCCGAGGCCCTGGAGATGGTGCTGGCGTCCGGATCGCGTTCCATCATTGCCGCGGGCGGTTCGATCGTGACCTCGGAAGCGACCTACTCGCGCCTGCGGGGCGCGTGCCGAAGCGTCTGGCTTCGGGCTGACCCGTCAGACCATCTGGAACGTGTTCTGAGTCAGGGCGATGGGCGCCCGATGGCCGGACGACCCAGGGCGATAGACGAGTTGAAGAGCATCCTGGAGCAGCGCGGCCCGCTCTACGGGATGTGCGATACCCATATCGAGACCTCGGGCCGGAATACCGTCGACGTCACGCAGGAAATAGTCGCCTGGCTAAGAGCTGCCAGCTAGGGGAGGCGCCCGGGTTCGGGATTCCGAAGTTCAGGTTCACTCGAATGCGGTGGCGTGCCGAGGGGGGGGTAAGCGGGTCATCCTCGGCAGGGGAGAGCTCAAGACGTTGGGAGAGAGACCAGCCAGCGGTTGGAAGGGGCGGCAGCATGGAACCCAGAATTATTGGGGACGAACCGGGCACGCGAGTGACGGTCGAGGTGGATTGGGACGTGATCGAGGGCAGCCTCGAAGCAGACCTGTTCGAGGATTCAACGTTGACGGAAGGGGCCGATGATCTGCGCGCCTGGCGCGCGGGGGCCCTCCAGGGTGCGCGCCACGCACTGGACGAGGCAAGAGCCCTGCCATGCCGACTCCGCGTGACCGAGATCTACGGCGAACTGGACCAGACGAACCCGACCATCGTCGGCGCCGCCTGCGCCCACGCCGTATGGGAAGCGATCGGCTTCTGGCCATCGGAAGCACAGACCCAGATGCTCGATAATGAGGTCGCTGATAGCACTACCCGCGGCGCGATGGCGCTGCCGCGATTTGGCTGTTCGTAAGTCGGGGCCGGGTCCTGTCCGTATTGGGGTCTGGGCATGGTCCCCTCAGCTTCGGGCTCTGGAGCAAAACGGGGGCGCCCCGCCTTGCCCCGTCACCGCCAGCGTCGGGGCCCAAAGGGCCGTAACCCGACGCTGGCGGCGACGGGGCAAGG
>Ga0315338_1003073_pt1 | contig 15157 bp, 12 predicted proteins | sample ASW8metaG_FD_204518 | JGI IMG/M metagenome (GOLD analysis project Ga0315338, IMG submission 204518) | Ammonia-oxidizing marine archaeal communities from Monterey Bay, California, United States - ASW #8 | ecosystem: Environmental > Aquatic > Marine > Coastal | place: USA: California | collected... | reverse complement strand
TGGACGAGCGGCCCGCGCGCGTGAGCGCCCATTGATGTCCGACGAAACCGATTCGTTCGATCGGGGAGAGCTGGGGCAGGCGAAGCACGAGCGTTTCGGTGTTCGAGGGGTCGTGTTCGACACGGAAAAATCCGCTCTCGTTCGCGTTCGCGTAGATCCACTCGGGGTTCGAACGTCCGACCGGCACGCGATCGCGCGTCTTCGTGAGGAGGTGGCGCACCTCGCAATCCTGACCCGTACGAGCTCCGGAGCGGGTCTTGGCCGGGCCGATGCGTCCGAGCCAGGGAACGGCCCATCGAACGGGCTTCTTTGCGCGACCGCTCGTTCGCGGGGGGAGGGCGAGGAAGCGCTCCTGCGCGAGGGCGATCTGATGCGTCGCGCCCGACTTGTCCGGACGAGCGCGGAGCAGCGGATAGCCGGTCTGTAGCGTCCATGGGGAGACGATGCGTTCGACATCGACGCCGGACACTTCGCTGATCGCAGCCCAGAGATCCTCCGCGGTCGCTGCAGCTTCGGCATGTCGCCGGATGTAGAGGCGGATGCCTTCGCGGAAGACCTCGGGGCCGAGATAGCCCTCGAGCATGCGGAGCACACAGGCGCCCTTCGTATACGTGATCGCATCGAAGTTTTCGTGCGCCTCTTCGGCGCTGCGAATGCGTGGCGCGATCGGGTGGCTCGTGGCGAGTGCGTCGACTTCGAGCGCGGCCTCGCGGCGATGCGCGAAGTCGCTCCAGATCTTCCAATCGGGCTGCCAGTCGTCGATGATCACATAGGCCATCCAGGTGGCGAAGGACTCGTTCAGCCAGAGATCGTTCCACCACGCCATCGTCACGAGATTTCCGAACCACATGTGAGACAGTTCGTGCGCGATCGTCTCGCCAGCGCGCTTGCGGTCCTCGGCCGACGCCCGCGCTTCGTCGAGGAGCAGGATCGAATCGCGGAAGAAGACCGCTCCCGCGTTCTCCATCGCGCCGAACGCGAAGTCGGGCAGCGCGACGAGGTCGAGCTTGGGATAGGGATGTTCGAGGGCGAACCATTCCTCGAGTCGTGAAAGGCTCTCCCGCGCCGCCTCGGCCGCGAATGCGGCGAGTTCGAGCTTGCCCGGGACGGTCCATACGCGGATTTCCGTCGGACCGCATTGCTTCGTCGGCGATGCGACGAAGGGACCGACGGCAACGGCGACGAGGTAGGCCGAGAGGGGCGGTGTCGTCTCGAACTGGGTGCGCTCGTGCGTCGCTCCCTCGCGCGCGACCGATTCGACTGGTGAGTTCGAGATCACGGCGAGTTCGCGAGGCGCGGTGACGGCGATCCGATAGCGCATCTTGATGCCGGGCTCGTCGAAGCAAGGGAAGAAGCGCCTCGCATCCGTCGGGCAGAGCTGTGTGGCGATCCACGGCGCTTCATCGTCGACCGATCGGTACAGCCCGCGGAGATCGTTTCGGACGCGACCTCGGAATTTCAGCTCGACGCGGACTTCGCCGGTCGGAAGCAATCGATCGAAATGCAGGACGATCGTCTCCGACTCCGAATGCATTTCGATCTGTGGCTTCAGCTTCTCTTCGCCGAGCTGCACGCGCACGCCGCTCACCCGGAGATCCGCCGCGTTCAGCTCGATTCGTCGTGTCCGCTTGTCGAGCGCGAGCACGTAGGCGGCTTCGCCGCGGAAGGACGCCTTGCGAGGGTCGAGTTCGAAATGCAGGTCGATACTCGCCGGCCGGACGTGTCTCGAGAGACGGCTCGTCGATCGGCGGGTCGTACGTCGCGTCATCCGGAACCGCCGCCCTCGCGCGCGGCGTAGAAGAGGCAATCGCTCTTCGCGATCTCCGGCTGCGTCGTCATCATGATCGGAACGAAGTCGAAGGACGTCTCGAGGACGTTGTCTCGAAGGCGGAACAACTCGCGGGAGCATTCCTTTCCGTCGGGATCCCTCGCGTCGAGGGGCCATTCCGTACCCGGCCGAACCCAGCCGATCGCGGCGCCCGCCATCAAGAGTTCGAAGTTGTGTCGATCGATGTCGGCCGAGATCGTCAGTCGGGCTTCGGGATCGGCGGCGTCCGCGAAGACCAGACTGACGCCTTCGGTCACGCAGACGCGTATCGGCTCGTCGAGGATCCTCATGGCGCGTTCAGGCGCGCGCGTCTCGACGTCCGCATAGTCGAGGAAACGCGCGAGACCCGCGAGGGCGATGTCGTCGGCGGCGGGGTCGCCAGAGCGGCCGCATTCGATGGTGACACTCGGGCAGGTGTCGATCGTGGCTTCCACGATCGTGCCGAGGGCGAGGGGGGCATGGACGACGCGGTCGGCGAAGAGATCGACCAGGCCGAGCTCCGCCTCACCGATCCGGACCGCGACGCCGTAGGCGGGGTTGTGGCCGGTGTTGTTGTGGATGTCGACCAGACATTCGGGCTCCGCAGCCACGATCGCCGCGAGCACTTCCCCGGCCAGGATGCCTTCGGGATCGATCGACTCGCGATCGAAGCAGCGATTGAAGTCGCGACGATCGGGTAGATGGCGATGGGCGAAATGGGGTTCGGCGAGTGCGGTGTCGACGCAGGCGATGAAGAAGAGAGTGTTCGTTTCCGGCTTGCGATGGCTGCGCAGCCAACGGTGCATCGCCCGTAGGCCCGAGGGTTCGTTGCCGTGCAACAGGGTCGTGACGACCCGGGTCCGCGTCGGGTCCTTGCCCGGAATCGCGATCAGGGTGGGACCCGCGAGCTGGCGCAGAAAATCGATCTCGTGCTCGGGCAGGTCCTTCGGTTCGAGGTCGACGCCCCATTGGAGCATTCGTAACTCGTGTCGTCGCAGCGTCGGCGGAGATGCATTCGTCACTCGGCTAGACCTCGGCGGGCCAGCGATGCACGGGCTGCCCTTCGTTCGAGAGCTCGACATAACGCTCGACGAGTCGCTCCAGGCGATGCTCATCGGATTTCTCCGGGCAATCTGCGTCCTCGGTCCCCATCTGATTCAAGATGCGCCGCTGCCAGACGGCGCCGGTCTGTCCGCTCTCGGCGCGTTCTCGAATCACCTCGAGCAGCGGTTCGAAATCGCTCGATTCGACGCCTCGAGAGAGCAGGCCTTTTCGTGCGACATCGACGAGCTGGACCACGAGCTGATCGGCGGGGAGGCGGTCGCCCGGAGCCTCGACGCCCGCGACAGCGTCGGGCCAAGCGAGTTCGGCATCGAGGCCGGACTGCGCCGCGCGATAGAAGCTGGCGTGCACGTCGTCGAAGTCGAGGCGGTCGGTCAGCCGGTCCATGAACGGCATGAGGCCGTAGCCGAGTCCGACGGCGAAGGCGGTGTTGGCCAGCATGTCGACGATCGTCGGGCCCGAGGGCAGGGCGCGGAGTTCGATTCGAAGATGCCCGCCGGCCGCCGGGTCGTAGACGGGTCGATTCCAACTCCAGACCGTGCCCTGATGCAGCCGGATCTCCTCGAGTTTCGGAACACCACCCGCTTCTATGCACGCGCCGGGGTCTTCGTCGTAGAGAACCGGGAGGAGCGGAGGGAAGATCTCGATCGCTTCCCGGAAGAGTTCGATCGCGCTCTCATCGACCCAGTCGGTTCCGAAACCGACGCGCGGCAGACGCCGATCCCGCATCTGCTTCGAGTCGCGTTCGTCGACGGCCTGCTTGAAGAGGGCGACGCGGGTCTCCTCCCAGAGTCGGTGGCCCATGAAGAGAGGCGAGTTGCCGGCGACGGCGAGCGCGGGGGGCGTCGAGAGCTGGATCGCGTTGAAGAGCGCCGCGAATTCTCCGGGCGGCACGCGTAGATGGATCTGCAGGGACGTGGCTGCCCCTTCGAAGGTCACCCCTTCGCATTCCTCGCTGAGGGGATCGTCGCCTGCGATGTCCAGTCGGAAGGGCGCGTTGCGCGCGCTGCGCAGGGCGTGGGCGAGGGCGCGATAGCGCGGCGTGTCGGTCATGGCGCCCTCGCGATCCAGATCCTCGCGGAGGATCGTCGGCAGGATTCCGACCATCGCGACGCGTCCGGAATGCCGCGCGGCCGCGCGGCCGAGTTCGCTATGCGCTTCGTCGAGGTCCGCGCGCAGCGCCTCGAAGGGTCGGCCGGCGAGCGGGCCGTATCTCAAGTTGCATTCGACGTTGAAGCGGTCGAGTTCGACCGTCATGCGCGGGTCCAGGGTCTCTGCGAGGACTTCAAGGTTCAGGGGAAGGGGACGGGCCGCCGGATCGATCAGCGCCACTTCGAGTTCGGCACCGATCGATGCCGCGCCTTCGCCGAAGCCGGGACGTTCGAGAAGCGACTCGAGCGCTGTCAGACAATCCTGCAGACGCGCTGCGAAATGTTCATAGTCACGAGAGACGAAGCGGTCGCGATCGATTTCCAGTCCCATGGTCGACGATCACCGTAGCAGCTCGACTGACTTCACCCGAGGACCCGATCGAACACGGCGCGGAATTCCGCGAGTCTCTCGCGCACGCGCGACCGCAGGCCCGGGCTCGGTCCGGACGCGATGAGCCCCCACGCCTCGAGTCCTTGCCAGCGTGCGAGGAACAGCGCGCGAGGCATGTGGAACGGCTGGGTCACGAGCAGGATGCTCTCGTCCTTGTGGCGCGCGGCCACGAATTCGATCGACTCGATCGTCCGGCCGGACGCTTCGTCGAGGTCGATCTCCGTTCGCGGGACCGAGGCGGCGTCGAGGGCCGCGGCCATGGCGGCGGCTTCGTCGAAGAGTCCGGTGCAGAGAATTCGACGACCCGGCGTGTGGTGGTAGGCCGCGGCCGCGGAGGCGACGCGGCCGATGAGGTAGGGATTCGTTCGGCCCGAACGCAGGCGCGGCCGACAGCCGAGGACGACGATCCTTGAGCGGATCGGCACGTCTTCCAGCGATCGGACGCATCGTTCGCGAGTGTTCCATTTCAGCCAGCGGGACAGCGCGATGCTCCCCGCGGCGAGGCCCGCGACCCCGAGCAATGCGAGGAGAAGCCCGATCGAGAGCGTCGACATCGTCTGCTACGCCTCCCCGAGTCGGCGAAAGCGCGGGCCCGCGTCTCTCACGGGTGAAGTCCAGCGCACGCACGCAGCGAAGGGTATGCTCCCGGCGGCCGCTGCGCTTCCCGAGCGCGGCACATGTCTGGGGGGACCATGGCCACCAATGCCTCGCGTGAGGAATGGCGAAGCCGTTCCGGCTTCCTGCTTGCGGCCGTCGGGTCGGCCGTCGGTCTCGGCAACATGTGGCGATTCTCGTACCTCGCCTCTGAGAAGGGCGGCGCGGGATTCGTCGGGCTCTATCTGCTCTTCACGCTCGTGATCGGGCTCCCGGTGATGTTGGCCGAGTTGACGCTCGGTCGCGGTGCGCGAATGGGCCCGGTCGCGGCGCTCGCCCATTTCGGCGGCAGGGCGTGGCGCTGGCTCGGCATCGTCTTCGTCGCCGCGGGCTTCCTGATCCTCTCGTACTACGGCGTCATCGGCGGTTGGACGCTGCGTTATGCGTTCGAAGCGCTCGTGGTCGGCTTCGCGGCGGATCCGGGCGCGCATTTTGGCGAGCTTGCATCGGGTGCCGACAGCCTGGCGATGCAAATCCTCTTCATGGCGCTGACGGTCCTGATCGTGTCCGGTGGGATCGGCGCAGGGATCGAGCGCGTCGCGCGGATCGCGATGCCGGGTCTCTTCTTCATCATGATCGGCATCGCGCTCTACGCCTTCAGCCTCGATGGATCGAGCGCGGGCTATGCGTACTACCTGAATTTCGATCTCGAGAAGGCGCTCGCTCTGGACGTGATCGTGGCGGCGGCGGGTCAGGCATTCTTCAGTCTCAGCCTCGGTATGGGAGCGATCCTGACGTTCGCGAGTTACCTGCCGCGCGAGAGCAACCTGGCTCGGGAGACCGTGGTCATCTCGTTCGCGGACTTTGGCGTCGCCTTCGTGGCCGGCTTGATGGTCTTCCCGCTGATCTTCGCGCTGGGGATGGGGGGCGAGATATCCGGTAGCACGATCGGCGCGCTCTTCGTCGCCTTGCCGAAAGCTTTCGCCGAGATGGGCCTGGTCGGCCGCGTCGTCGGCTTTGCCTTCTTCCTGGCGCTCGTCGTGGGCGCGCTCACGTCCGCCATCTCGCTTCTCGAAGTCCTGGTGTCTGCATCGATCGACGCCTTCCATTGGGATCGCCGGCGCGCGTCGCTCACGATGGGCATCCTCGTGACGGCGCTAGGCGCCTGGTCCGCCTTCGACATCGACATCCTGGATCTCGCGGACAGCATCGCCATCAATCTCTTCCTCGTGGGCGGCGGGCTGGGTATCTCGATCTTCGTCGGCTGGGTCATGTCGGACCCGATCGGCGAGGCGAGTAGCGGCGCGACGGCATCGACGGTCCACGTGATCTGGCGAGGACTGCTGCGATACGTCGTGCCCATAGCGCTCCTCTTCATCCTTTGGAACGCATTGCCCGAGACCTGGGAGAAGTTCAAGGCCATCGTGGGGTTGGGGTAGACTGTGGGCGGCTGCATGACACGAAGCTGGATTCGGGGGGTGAGTGTATTGGTGAGCTGCGATCTTCGTCGGAATCCCAGCACTTCGTGGCTCGGCATCGCGGTCATCGTCCTGGCGCTGTCCGGTTGTGCGACGCCCGAGCCCAGATCGACACTCACGCTCCGCGTCTCGAACGAGCTCGGTCGGACGATCTCGGAGCTTCGGCGAAAGCCATGCGGAGACCTGGAGCTGTCCTTCGTCGCGATCGAGGAATCGAGGATCGAGTCGGGCGCCGCTCGCGAGATCCAGTTGCCCCGCAGCTGTGTCGACATCGTCGCTTTCGACGAGCGCGGCCGGATCGTCGGTGAACAGCGGAACCTCAAGATGATGCCCGGCTCGAGTTGGGTGCTGCGCAGATGAAGGAGAAGCGATGAAGACCGTGTGGATTCTCGTTTTCGTGACATTGGGAACGGCGCTCGTCGGATGCGGCACGAGTACACCTTATTTTCTGGTCGAGTCGCGGTTGATCGAGAGCGATCGACTGATCGAGGCGCCGGACGTGACCGAGACGCCTCAGTTCGTGTCGTCCAAGGGAGCGATCGCCACGATCGCCTTGCGACCGCCCGATGTCTGCGCCGATCAGGGATTGGCGGCGGGCGACGGGACCAGCGAGCTGAAGCTCGGTGTCCTCCGAACACGATGTGGAGTCGAAATGGCCGAGCTCGAGCGTGCGCTCGCGCGTTCCGGCTATCACGTCGTGTCCTGGGCGGCGGTGCAGTACATGGGGAGCAAGACCGATCGTTCGATGCTCGAGTCTGCACGCGAACTCGGGGTCGACGTCCTGCTCCAGGTCAACGCGCTCGAACGCGTCGAGATCCGACCGGGTCGCGACGCGCGCTTCGAACGGCGCTTCTTCCATGCAACGCGCGAGGGACAGCGCGTCGATCCCGCGTATGTCGAACCGACCCGCGCGCGCGACTTCGAATCCCTGGTCAAGCGCCGCGAATCTTCCCTGGCGAACGGCAAGCGCGTCGGGGCGACGATCAACGTGAGCGCCGTGCTGGTCGAGACGGGTGCCACGATCTGGTTCTACGAATGGACGCAAGTCGACGCCGATCGCGCCGCGCCGAGCATCGAGATCCTCGTCGATTGCGACGATTCGAACTGTCGCGAGGTGCCGAAGCTCCGGCCCGTTTCGGCGCAGGGGCCGGTCGAGGGCAGCATCTCGGGGATCTCCACCGCTGGCGATCCGGCGGACGAGTTCCAGGCCGTCTTCCATGACCTCGTGCGCAGTCTCGTCACGGACCTCGCCGAGCGATTCGCCGGTCGGCGCTCCTGATTCCGACCATTCAGTAGCCAACCCGATCGAACTCATCCGACCCGGAGAACGAATCCATGCCCAGCATCTTCACTCAGATCATCAACGGCAACATGCCCGGTCATTTCATCTGGAAGGACGACGTCTGCGTCGCGTTCCTGACCATCGCCCCGCTGAAGCCCGGGCACGCTCTGATCGTGCCGCGAGAAGAAGTCGACTCGTGGACCGATCTCGAACCTGATGTCATGAAACATCTGACCGGAGTCGCACACGCGGTCGGGCGCGCACTCGACAAGGCCTATCAGCCGGAGAAGGTCGGTCTCGTGATCCTCGGACTCGAGGTCCGGCACGTCCATCTCCACGTCTCGTGTATCTGGAAGCCGACTGACCTCGATTTCGGGAACGCCGATCCGAACGTGTCCCCGGAGAGCGTGGCGGCGGAGGCGGTCGTCGTTCGCGGGGCTCTGCGTGAACTCGGATACGAACACGTCGTCGACGCCTAGGAACGGACACGCCGACGGCTTTGGTCTGACGCCGACGCTTCGGCGCGAACCCAGAATTCGCTAGAGATTGATCAGCGCGCCGCCTTCGTGCGGTATGACGTGTCCAGTGAGGAGATCCGGTCCCATCAGGATCGACAGGATTCCGTCCGCCACCGAGTCTGGGGTCGCGACCCGTTTGAGGGGCGTCTTTTCGATCATGCCCGCGCGGATGTTCTCGTAGGCGTCGCCGAAGCCCTCTTTCAGCCACTCGCCATCGATGAAGCCTGGGGCGATCGCGTTCACACGAATCTTCGGGGCGAGCGCGCGAGCGAGGGTGACCGTCAGGTTGTTCATGCCGGCCTTGGAGGCGCAATACGCGATCGAGCTCCCCATGCCGACCAGCCCGGCGACGCTCGACGTCATGACGATCTCGCCGCCATCGTCCGCTTCGAGGAGTGCGCGTGCGGCGCGGGCACAGAGAAAGGGCCCCATCAGGTTCACCGCCAGGATGCGCTGCCAGTCGGACGGTTCGAGGCCCTCGAGATCGTGGTGGGGGACGAACTTCGTGTACCCCGCATTGTTCACGAGCACGTCGAGTCGACCGAAGGCCTTCTCCGCTTCGCCGACCATGGCCCGGCAATCAGCATCTTCGGAGACATCCGCCCGCACGGCGAGCGCCTTCACGCCCAGCTTCTCGCATTCTGCAGCCGTTGCTTCGGCGCCTTCGCGCGATCGGCTGTAGTTGGCGAGTACGGAACATCCCTGTTTCGCCAGTTTGATCGCCGTTTCGCGCCCCACGCCGGTTCCGGCGCCGGTGACGATGGCCGCTCTTCCTTCGAGATTCATCGCGTCTTCCTTTCGGGCTCGTGCCCGGACTTTGATTCGATCCGCCGCGCGTATTCAGCGGAGGTTTCTTCGCAGTAACAGCGGCAGGATGATCGGCCATGCGAAGATCAGTGGGTGTCGTCGCTGTCGTTCGCTCAGCTCGATTCGACGCCCGGTATGCCGCTCCAGTTTCCAGAGCACATACGGTACCCAATCTCCGAACGTGTACGCGGTCTTGGCGAGTCGAACGAGGCCGAGGAAGCGCGCGTAGGAACGCATCAGCAGCCAGCGCAGTCGGGCCTTCTTCTGGGCGCGAAGCGGGATCTCGATCGCGAATGAGCGCGCGTGTGCGGTGGCCTGCTTGACGTAGCCCTGCTGCGCCAAATGATGCAGCGCATGCGTCGCTACTTCGTCATAACGGTCGGCGTTCGCGCGATACAGGCCGCGGATCAGATCCTCGGCTTCGGGTCGACGCTCGGTGTCATAGGTTCGGCGAAAAGCCTCCTGCCAAAAGGCCGCGAGGGAGAACCGAAGGAGTTCGCCGCGCGCCGGCAGCATGCACACGAGCCGACCCACCATCGTCACGACGCTCTGGCTGACCGCCAGAGCGAGGAACTCGCGCGCCTCGTCGTCACGGCAAGCCAGCGCACGTGCGGGCTGGGCGAAGCGGGCCCAGATGTAGGGATGCCAGGCGGAGAGCGTCGTCCCACGCTCGAACGTACGACGATCGATCACGCCGTATTTCGTGCGCAGCGTCCGGCCCTCGAACGGACGTTCGAGATAGAAGACGTTGGGGGCGGCGACATGGTTGATCGCTGCATGGATGGCGTTGGAATAGGCGGCAGCGTAGTCGTCGACGACGACCCAGAAGTCGATCACGCCTTCGTCGGTCTGGTTGCGCAAGTCGGATCCGTAGAAGAGGACGCCGAGGGTGGTCTCACCGTGCAGCCGACTGATCTCGTTCGCGAGCCATTCGACGCTCGGGAGAACGGGTTGGCGCAGTTCGTTCGCGATCGTCGCGCGCAGCGAGCGAAATTCGTCCGTCGATACGCTGGTCATCGACGGCTCGTGATGATCGATGGAATCGGAAGGGTCGAGTCGGGGGTCACGCGCGTACGAAGTGGACGACCCGCTCCGCGGTCAGGGAGACACTGCGATCGGAATCCGGCTGCCAGAGTTCACCATCGACGGTGAAGCCACAGTTCATGCGCAATTCGGCGTGTTCGACGTTGCGACTCGTGTAGCCGGCCTCGGGGCTGACCCAGGGAGCGGGCTTGCCGCGGAGCATGCCGAGCGCTGCGGCGCCGACCCTCTCGCAGGGTGAGGAGATTGCGGTGAATCGAACACCACCGGGTCCCTGACCCCAGAACGGTCGCATGCGCGCGAAGAGACGGCTCAGCGTCGACGCGATGATCATATGGAACTCGCCCGCGTCCACCGACTGGCCGTCGAGGAGAATCTGGGCCTTGTCGGGCGCGAGGATGCCGGACTTGTCTCCGGTGATCATGCGGCCGATCAGTCCGGCCGTGACGAGCGTCGCACCGGGCACGCCCTCGACGATCGCCTTCTGGCCTTCCTGGTCGAAGAGGCGGTGGTTGAGATCGATCGCGCGCTTGATGATGCCGGCGCCGAAGAACATGCCGTACTGATCGGTGAACTGGATTCCCTGGGTGCCGTGGCCGTGGGAGACGCGAAGCACGCGGCGGGGCTCGACGCGCTCGGCGATGCGGCCGTCCTGCGCGCAGGCGATCAGAGAGGCCAGGCCACGCAGCGGGTCCCGATCGGCAGCGAGATCCATGGCGCTCATATTGGTTCGACCGGCACGCAGCGGGGCGACCAGCGGCACCCGGTCACCGAAGGCGCCGTTGCCCAGGATTTCCGTCAGTACGTATTGCAGGGTGCCGTCGCCGCCATTCACGACCAGGAGGTCGACGTCCTGGCGCGCCAGGTCGGCCAGCGCCTCGGGCATCACGCCGGCGTTGTTCGTCTCGGCATGAAGCACGTCCGGGTGGCTTCGCAGGAAGCTGAGCATGCGGCTCACCTGGTCCTGGCTCTTGCCCGCTCGCAGATTGTTGACGACACCGATTCGCAAGATGATTGTGTCCTATTCGTAACCGAAGTCTGAGACGCTATCCGTGAAGCGCGCCGCGTTTCGTCTAACGGCGCTCGGATGGATTCATAAATGTGATGGATGCCACACCCGTCACACTGCGTTCCGCAGTCTCTTTTTCGGTCTCCCGGTTGGAGTTCGGATCACTCACTACTTCGCCGGTATCGGGGAGGGACGGGCTTCCCGGCGACGGCAAAAGCGTAACTCCGATTCGAGCCTCCGCCCATACTTGCCGTGGATTCGTACTTCTTCGGATGAACCACCGAAACGGCTGAGGGATGACGCTCAAGGGATCGAAACGCAGCCATTCTTCTCCGAGGGCGATATGCCCCGAATTGGGTCCCCGTGAGAAACGAAACCCACTCGGAAGTGGATAGGTGGACTCTCCTTGCCCCGCGCGGGACCTCTTCAGTTCCTCCCAGTGCGCGGGGATATTGATTCTCGATTCAATGATGTTTGGCGTCGTCGCCGAGGCCACGATCCAGTCGCCCGCAAATTCGTCGTGCTTGGTGACCCTGAGTCCATAAAACGACGTCCCATTTTCATGCCCAAGGATCTCGACCCGTCGATCGATGAGTTCGGCTTCGCTCTTCGGCGTCCAGGTATGGCTGAGCCAGAGTCGACCGTGGGTCTCGAGTGGTTCGCTCATCCACGGAGCATGGATCGAGCCCCGCGTCGGAGTACCGATCGCGAGGACGTCGACGTGATAGTCCGTGGGCAGTCGATCATCCGGAATTCGTGCGGCGAGGGTGTCGGGGGGAAAGTCGAAGAAGAGACGGATCTCGATTACGTCTTTCGTGATGCGCAGTTCACCCGTCGGCCGATGCAGATCCAGATGACTCGCGGCGATGTCGAAGAAGAGCCGGTCCTCGGACAGCTTCCAGCGTCCCCGCCTGCGTCCATTCTCGTAGCGGAAGGCCGCGCGTCCTGGTTCGACGAGATGACCGACCGCGACCGCATTGTGGTCTCCGGGCCCGGAATTCGACAGCAAGAACTGCTGGGCGATTCGATGTCCGCTCTCGAGCTCGACGTAGAGCGACCAGTATTCGCTCGCCTCGGAACCTTCCAGGAGACGCGCCGACGGATCGAGGGGGCCCGGTTCGTCGCCGCCCGCTGTGGTCGCGCCACCGAGGATCAGCATCGTCCACGCCAGCGCGTTCATACTGCGTCGCACGCGCCCGCGCAGACTCGTCGACGCGCGTAGAGCGCCGTTTGCCTTGCGTGCCGTCCTCGATGCGTTGGCTCTCACCTGGCTCCCTTGCTTTCCAGGAACGCTTCCCGAAGCTCTACATGTCGGCATATTCGACGGAGCATCGATTGCGAGGTGTTCGTTCGACGCTTTCGATCGATCGCGATCGAGGCTATCACAAGCGCGCCGACCGAAAGCTGGAAGTGCCCCGTCGGCGATCGCCGATTCGCGCTGGCGGGAATACGCGCGACGAAACGGTCCGCATCGCGAGGAAACGACTGTGTGCGCCGAAATTCGATTCGCCCATCTCTCGGATTGGCACGCCACGACACTGGTCGGGGCAGGCGCCGAGATTCTGAACCCGAAGCGCTTGTCGGGTTGGGCTTCCTGGCGGCTGAGTCGTCGACACCGACACGATCCCTCGATTCTTGAAGCCGCGATTCGCGACGTGCATCGCCAGCAGGTGGATCGGATTCTGGTGACGGGCGACCTGACCCACATTTCGCTCGAGCAGGAGTTTCGCGTGGCGGCCGCCCAGCTAGCGACCCTGGGGAGCGCGGACGACGTGTTCCTGATCCCGGGCAATCACGATTGCTATGTGCCGGTCGATCCGGCGCGTTCGTGGGATCTGTGGGCGCCTTATCTGGCTGGTGCGAACGTCGGTGAACTCGATCCCGAGATCGCGAACTGCCTTCACACGCCTCTCGACGATTCGCGTGCGCCGCGCCACGAGGACTACCCGATTCTTCGTCTCGAAGGTCGGCTGGCGATGGTCGGGCTCTGCTCGGCGATTCCGACACCGATCTTCCGGGCGGGAGGTCTGCTCGGCGATGAACAGCTCGATCGTCTGGAGAGGCTGCTCGAAGCTCTGCGGGCGCGAGGTTATTGCCGTGTCTTGATGATTCATCATCCCGTGGCCGAGAAGGGGGAGCCGACGCGACGAGCGCTCTGGGACGCCGATCGGCTGCGCGAAGTGCTCTCGCGAGTGGGCGCTGAACTCGTCATCCATGGTCACAAACATCGCCGTCGAGTGTCTCAGCTGCCGGGTCCGCAGGGTGGGATTCCGAGCGTCGGCGTGCCGTCTTCTTCGGAAATCGGGAGTCGGCCGGAGAAGCGAGCGCAATACCACGTCTACACGGTGCGCTCGCAGGGCGGCGACGGTGCGTCGACGCAAGGCTTCGAGATCGATGTCGAAGTTCGCGGACATGATGCCGTGACGGGGGAGTTTGGTCGGGTCGACGATCGGATCTTCTGATCTCCGATCTGCTGGCGGACGGCGGTCTGCTCCGCGTTCGTGTCGAAGGTCGAAGTCGGTCGGCCGCTTCGTTCCTTAGCCGTCATGGTTCGCCGTTCGTGTTCATGTCGGGGATCGCTGGGGCGGAGAGGGTCGAGGCCGCCTGGATCGCGTGCTCGCTGACATCGACTTCGACTTCGCCCCGGTCCGTCCGCAACAGATAGGGCCCGGTCGGAATGAAGCCCGACTCGGGCGCGTCAACGGTCGAATAAGGAACCCGGAGACGGAATTCCCCCGTCGCGTCGGTGCGCTGGCGATCCACCCAGGTTCTCGGAAGGCCCGAAGGTGTTCCGAGTCGGAGCATGATCGAGACCGTCGAATCCGGTGTCGCCCTTCCGGAGATGACGGCGCCGGGAACGATCTCGTAAAGCCAGGCCCCACCGCGTCGATTGGACCGCGCGTAGAGTAGTCGGTGTCGTGTCAGCGCAGGCGCCCATTCGCGGGCCTCGGATCCATCTCTCGTGAAGCGAGCACCCGAACCCGCCGCGGTGACGAGGCGTCGGGCGAGACTGTCGACCGGGTAGGGCGGAAAGCCGGCGCCGACCGAATCGGCAATGACGTGTTGGGTCTTCATTTCGTCCAGGAATACGATCGCTGCATCTTCGTCGACGGACCTGAAGTATCGACTCGCGCGCTCGTGATTCTCGGGAGAGACGTAGGAGCCGAAGCCATCCTGATTCATCGCCCAACCCGAGTAGTATCGAATCTCGTGCCCACTACTCCAGGAAGTGAGAAGGCCGGTCGTCGGATTCCCTTCGACATCGAGTGGGACGGGTCGCTCGGCCGCCAGCCAGCGTGCGAGTTCGCGCATGGCCAAGCCACGCCGCGCGTTCGCCGGAGCGCGATCGTAGGCTTCCAGCTGGGGCAGGTAGTAGGCGCTCACCGGAACGACGACGAGGGTCAGGGCGAGCAGGGCCGCAAACCCCGCAGTGGCGACGACGCGTTTTCCGGCGCTCCTCGATCGCTGGGTGATCCAGTCGAAAATCGCGGCGAGGGCGGCCGCGCTGACCATCGAATGGACGATCGAGAAGGTGTTGATGAAGCGGAACTGGCTGAGCGTGAGTGCGCCAAAGGCCGCGGTCCACAGGAGCAGAACGCGGACATCGAGGCGATCGGTTCGCCAACCGATCGTGATCATCGCGAGAGGAAGCACGAAGAGCAGCGGAGAGAGAAAGAGTGTGGGTCGCTGCCAGTAGGCTGCGGTCTTCCCCGCGAACAGGGGCGATAGCTCCTTGATGTTCGTCAGAAAGACGACGTCGTCGGTAAACCAGCTGGCGGAGCGATCGAGCGTGCTCGTCAGCTCGGGGATCATGAGAAAGGCGATCACCAAACCGATCAGTCCCGTCAGCGCTGCTGCGACGAAACGCATCGGACGCGTCGCGCCAAACAAAGGAGACCGCCAGAGCAGGGTCGTCGCGAAGAGGCAGATCGCGGCCGCGGCGTACCATGTCGGCTGGAATCGCGTGAGCGCGAGGGGGCTGAAGTCGCCGAAGTGCTGCCACTCCTGGAGCGAGAG